>Ga0209541_10008400_pt1 | contig 17023 bp, 25 predicted proteins | sample RifCSPlowO2_01_FD_184027 | JGI IMG/M metagenome (GOLD analysis project Ga0209541, IMG submission 184027) | Groundwater microbial communities from Rifle, Colorado - Rifle CSP2_plank lowO2_0.1 (SPAdes) (version 2) | ecosystem: Environmental > Aquatic > Deep subsurface > Groundwater | place...
GTTGATGTAGCAAGGATATTCTTTGATAAAGAGAAACCATATCTTCATACTTTAGGAAAATTCTTGTTTATTCCTTGGCAGGGCACAGTAAATTTAAACATAGATTATTCTTTATACAAAGACTCTAAAGGTAATATATGTTGGTTATCTGAAAAAGCTCAAAGCGTAAAAGAATGCCAATAGAAATATTTATATAGAACAATTCAATTATTTTAATTATGAATAAAAAGGGTGCAGAGCTTTCTATGAATGTTATTATCATCTCAATTTTAGTTATTCTTGTCCTGGTTGTCCTTGCATTCTTCTTCTTGGGGGGAACCTCAACTTTATTTAATAGAATACAAGGGGTGGGTCCTGACAGTTTAGATACAGCAAGAAGTGACTGCACAAGCAAGTGTCAATTTGCTCAAAGTATTAATCTAAAAGGTGAATCTTCTTATTGTAGAGTAACATTTAATGTGGATTCAAATGATGATAGAATAGCAGATGAAAAGCATCATTGCTGGTCAGATACTGTAGGGATTACATGCCCAGGTATAGATGAAATATGTAAATCAAGTTATGACGCAATAGAACAAATTGAATAAAATGTCCAAAAAAGGAGCTCTTCCTGTAGAGGTAATTGCGGTAACAATTCTTATTCTTCTTGTCTTGGTTGTATTGGCAATAACATTTAGGGAGCAGATAGCTCAATTACTCTCCTCCTTTGGCAATTTATTGAAAGGAACAAATGAAACCGTAAATACTATAAACATAAGCAAATTAGTATAATTATGAACAAAAAAGCAGGTGTGAGTATTTCTTTAAAATTCATAATTGGTCTAGTTATAGCATTGATGGCGATATGGATCCTTTTAACTGTTGTCAACAAATTTATAATTTGGGGCACAGGAAAAACAGATTCCCAAATAAATTATTTCAATGAATTAAATGAAAAGATAAATGCATTAGGAATAAATCAAGTAGAAACCCAGATATTTGAATTAAAGGAGAATTATCTGCTTGTTGCATTTAACAAAGAGGATACAGAAATAAATCTAAAAGATGTAAAAATCTATTCTGGAAATAAAGAGGATATTACAACAAAATTAAAGAAACCCCCATCATGTGAAATATGCTTATGCTTATGTAATACAGAAGATGATAAAATACTCTTTGAGGATGATTGTCTGCAACCACAGGATATTTGCATAAACCATGAAAAAAATATCATGAATGGCACAAATCCATTTTTCTTGTTTGAACCAGGAGTAAATAATCTGAAAATCAAGGATGAATTTGATAAGGTTGACATTAAATATGAATAAAAGGGGTGCTACACAAAAAATATTATTATATACTTTTTATTTAGTTTTAGCATTCTTGATAATTTATACAACAGCAGTTTACTTAAGTAATTACTTTAATGGTTATGAATTTTATAAGGACTTCATGGCAAAAGATATGGGATTGGCAATAGATACAATAAGTTTCAGCCCGGCAAAAATAGAAATGAATTATAATTCATCTAAAGAGATTATAGCTGAAAGCAGTAATCATAACTTAAGAATAAAACTAAAGGATTTAGAAGTCCCTAAACAATATGCTTTTATCTCAAAAATAGAGGATTTTTCAATAAAATCTAATGAAATAACAATAAAAAAAGATGGTCAACTAACAATAGGATAAAATGGATCTAGCAAAGGAATCAGTTTATTGGATATTTAGGATAATGATCATAAGTATTGTAATAGTAACATTAATACTTATCTTAGGTTCAATATCAGATTATAAAGTAGACATCAGTGAAATAGAATCCTATGTGATAAGGAACAAAATAATCTTAGATGAAAACTGTTTGGCATATAATGATTATAGGACTAATTTAGGGATTATAGATAAAAGCAAGTTCAACAAAATTCACTTGCAGAATTGCTTGAATACCAATAAAGGTGTAATCTTAAACTTAACTTATGATAGTAATTCAGAAGAAATATTAATCAATGATGACTTGGCAGATAAGTTAGATTTTTGCTTTGATGAAAAAACATTTTTATGCATAAGAAAGGAATATGCTTTGATATTAAAAGACAATGAAAAGGAAATTCCATCTAAACTAATAATAGATACAATAGGTTTAAAATGAGAAAAGGGGATGAATCAGCATTAACGATATTGATTTCTGTAATAGTGCTTATGGTAATAATAACCCAATATTTCATTTTCTTTGTATTCTTCCCGCATAAAATAACTCAGTCTGACCAGTATCTAGGCTCAGAAAATGATTTAGGCTTAATGACTTTTGTGAAATTAAATTCAGATTTTATAGTCAAGTCAGTAAAAAATAATAATTATGAAGCATTAGAAAAGGAAATTTACAAATTAAATTTTGATAAATGCTGGGAGTTAAAAATAAATCAAAAGACATTCAATAAAAACAACTGCAACATAAAAGATTATGAAACAACAATTATGAGTACTCCAGATTATGATAATAACCAGATAAAAATAACTTTAAATATAAACAAAAAATGAGAAAAGCCCAGATATTCATGCCGATAGTAACCATTGGTTTTCTTATAATTATGTCTACATTTATTTTCTTAGCATTTACTCACCAAAAAAACACTCAGGAATTTTTTTCTATTGGATTACTACAGTCAAACATAATAAAGGATTATTTTGAGTCAGAAAAAATATTTTATTACTATGGAAAATTGTTGGAATACAACGAATACAAGGCAATAAATGAATTCTCAGAAAATGGTGCTATCCAAAAGTCTTGTAAACAGATATGGAAATTCAATTCAGACTGTGAACCTAAATTTAAGGATTATTTCAAAGAAGTTTTAAGTGAAAAATTAAGTAAGGAATACAAAAGCTTAAACATTGCTCAAGAAATAGAAGTTTACTTCACAGATTTTAATTTTCCAACAGGCTCAAATGCAGCCAATGTAACATATGAAGGAAAAGTTATAATAAAAAAACAGCCATTGCTCAACTTTGATGAATTAGAGCAATTAAAACAAGATATAAAAAATTGCATCCAATCTAAAGACATAAAACCCTGCAATCCTGAATCAAGCACAGGAAATATATACAAATTCAGGAAAAAAGTAGCAGAAATATTAAATAAGAATCTTGAAAAAGAAGAATTTTATCTTGAATTTGAGGTAAATACAGAAGATTCCGGCTTGAAAACAGGCATATTCTAAACAACAGAAATGTTTATAATATTTTTAAAATTCTCATAAGAAACATGATTAAGATGACCTACGAGCAGATTCTTGAAAAAATACAGTCTCAGACAAATAAGCCAGTATCAGAGATAGAATTACTTGTGCAGAATAAGCTAGCCAAGCTCTCTGATTTAATATCAAAAGAAGGGGCAGCCCACATAATTGCAAATGAATTAAAAGTTAAATTATTTGATAAGATAGAAGGCAAGCTGAAGATAAAGGACATTGTTTCAGGAATGAATTCTGTTGATGTTTTAGCAAAGGTGATAAGTAATTATGGAATAAGGGAATTTCAGAAGGAAAACAGGCAGGGAAGGGTTGCTTCAATGCTTATAGGCGATGATACTGGGACATGCAGATTAGTTCTTTGGGATACTCATCACATAGAAAAAATAGAAAATGATGAATTAAAGGAGGAAAAGGTGATTTTACTGAAAAATGCTTATGTAAAGGAAAACAATGGCTTTAAAGAAGTTCACCTTGGGAACAGATCATCAATAGAATATTCAGATGAAAAAGTGAATGTGGTTTCTTACAGTCAGGCATTAACAACCAAAAAAATAAAAGACTTGGAGGAGAATGATTATGCAAGCATATCAGGCACAATAGTTCAGGTCTTTGAGCCAAAGTTTTATAATAGCTGCCCGGAATGCAGAAAGAAAGTAAATGAAGAAGGTAAATGTGATGTTCATGGAATAATTCAAATTAAACAGTCTCCGATAGTAAACCTGTACCTTGATGACGGCACAGAAAATATTAGGGTAGTCTTATTCAGTGAAAATGCCAACAAGCTGATAAGCAACATAGAAACTTTAAAAAGTACAGATGAATTCAGGGATGAAGTGCTGGGGAAACAGTTAAAAATGCAGGGGAGAGTTATAAGAAATGAATCATATGATAGAAATGAGTTCAGGGCAAATAGCATAGAAGAATTAAAGCCAGAGGACATAATAAGATGAAAGTTCATACAAGAGAAAAAAGAAAGTTTAAATTGGCGCGTAATTTAAGCCATAAAAAAAGGATAAAGAAAAACAGGCCAAAAACATTTCGTTCAGAAAGTTCAGCAAAAAAGTATGCAGAATCTCACGGCATCAAAAGTTATGAAATAATAAACATGAAGCTTGCAGGCAACAAGAAAAAGTTGAAGATAGTTCCCAGATGATTTCAGAAATACTGATTTTTATATTGATTATTGTTTGCATAATACTTCTTATGATTATAAAAAATCTGAAATATAATTACAGGATGCATCAGGAAGCTCATGAAAATTTGAAGCATGATTACAAGAGCATGTATGTAAAGCATGGCAAATCATTTGAGCAGTTGTTTCCCTTCATGGAGAATTATCCTTATGATTCAAGGAATTTCAGGTTTATAGGAGATCCTATTGATGGTTTGAGCTTTGAAGATGGCAAAATAGTCTTCATTGAATTCAAGACAGGCGCCTCAAAACTGTCGGAAAGGCAGAAGAAGGTTAAAGAAATGGTTGAAAATAAGAAAGTTGAATGGAAAGAAGTAAAAGATGGTAATTAAGTATATTCTATAACATATATATTGCAGAAGGTGTCCTGCGGACAACCACCCGCGCCAAGTTTATAAACATTTCTTACTTTAATAAGAATAAGTCAATGAAATAGTTCGAAAAGATGGCTCTTTCTTGGCTATGAAAATAAAATCCGAAAGGAAAAGGAGGTAAAAATGGGAAATCAACCATTAAAGACCTGGAAATCAGGCAATATTTCTGGAGCTCTCTGGTTCAATGAGAGGGAAATCAAAGATGGAGTTAAAGTAGGCTTTAAGACAGTAACTCTTAGAAGATCTTGGAAAGACAAAAAAGATATCTGGCGAGATGAAACTTTGAGCATAAGACGTCAGGACTTGCCAAAAATATTGACTATAGTTCACCAGATGATGAACGAATTATATTTAACAGAAAAAGAGGAGGCTGAAGGAAATGAGTAAAAAAATGGATAAATTTGAAGAAGCAGAAAAAGAAAAATATGATAAAGAGGGAATAATCTTTGTTGCTCAATGTGATACAACTTGGGAAGGAAAGTCTTTCAAGAAAGGAGATATTCTCCCCTGGGAAGCAAGAAACTGTTCTGCATCTATGCAAGTTAAAAAAGTAGGAAAAAATGATTTCAAAATAGAAAAAGATAGTTTATCAACTAATGAAATGGACGTTATAAAAATTTTAAAAAATAAAATTAATAAAGAAAAAGAATTTATGATTGAAGACTTACCAGGAGTTGGAGCATCAACAGCAGAAAAGCTGAGAGAATCTGGTTATGATAACTTGATGTCTATTGCTACTTCCTCTCCAGCTGAATTAGTTGAATTGACAGGTGTAGGTGAAAATGTTGCAAAAAGAATTATTCAGGTCGCAAGAACTAAGTTAGATATGGGTTTTGAAACAGGCGAAGATATTTTAAAAAAAAGAGAACAAATAACAAAAATAACAACAGGCTCTAAATCTTTTGATGATATGTTAAAAGGTGGTTTTGAGTCAGGAGCAATATCTGAATGTTTCGGCGAATGGGGTTCGAGTAAAACGCAAATAGCTCATGCGCTAGCAGTAAATGTTCAATTACCTAAAGAAAAAGGCGGTGCAGAAGGAATGGCTGTTTTTATAGACGGAGAATCGACATTCAGACCAGAAAGAATAAAGCAATTTGCAGATGCAAAAGGTCTTGATCCAATTGAAACTTTAAGAAATATAAAAGTTGCAAGAGCGTATAATTCAGATCATCAAATGTTGGTTGCAGAGAAGGTTGAAGATTTAATAAAAGAAGGGTTACCAATAAAATTGGTCGTAGTGGATTCTTTAACCGCTCATTTCAGGGCAGATTTCTCGGGGCGTGGTGAACTTTCTAGTCGTCAACAAAAACTGAATAAGCACATGCACACACTAATGAGATTAGCAGACAAATATAATTTATGTGTTTATGTAACAAACCAGGTAATGACTAGACCTGATGTCTTCTTCGGAGATCCTACGGCAGCAATCGGGGGGAACATTGTTGGGCACAACTGTTTGGTTGAAGGAACAATAATCCAGCTTCCAGATGGCAGAACAAGAAAAATAGAGGAAATATTTAATGAGAATGAAGTCTTAAGCATAGATATAAATAAAGATTTAAAATCCAAAAAAACAAAAGTAAGCACAATAGTAGCAAAGAAAAAAGATAGAGTATACAACATTCAAACAACACATAGAATAAGTAGTTCTGGAGAGCATAGATTCTTTACAATGGAGAATTTTGAAATTAAAGAGATTATGGCTAAAGACTTGAAAGAAGGTCAATATATAGCACATGCATTTAATTTTGAAATTGAGGGAGAATTGCAAAAATTGCCTGAAATGATACAGCCTCAACTGGTAACTATAAATCCGCAGGGAAGAGAATTGATATTAAGCTGCATAAACGAACCAAGAAGTGAGATATGTAGTAAATTAAACATAACTCCAAGGCAGTTCAGGAGGGTATTAAATCAAAACTATCCTACAATGCAGGAAAATATTGACTTGTTGATAAAACAGGGTATTCCGGAAGAAATAAAAGATTTAATAGAAAAAAAATATACTAATAAACATAAGGAGATTATTATTCCTAAAGAATTAGACGGCAATTTTGCGCAGATATTAGGTTACTTTTTGGGGGATGGATGCTGTGATAAGAAATCTATAAAATTCAAAGACCAAGATATAAATGTCTTAGAGGATTATAAAGATTTATTCAAGAAGATTTTAAATGTAGATGGAATAATAAGAAAAGTTTCAAGGAAAAACTGTTATCAATTAGAGATTAATAGTGATATATTAACAAAATTATTTAAAGAAATAAAACCCAAGCTATTTGATTATATAGGAATGTCTCCCGCAGTATGCATCTCTTCATTTCTAAGGGGATTTTTTGATGCAGACGGATCGATAGACAGGAAATCTAGCAATGTTTCAGCATCTCAGAAAGATGATGACACGATTATTAATATTCAGTTGCTTTTAGACAGGTTGGGGATACGTTCAAGAATAAGAAAATATAAGCATAAAGGAAATTGGATAAATCAATTAGGTATAAGAGACAACAATTCAATATTAAGATTTGCCAAAACAGTTGGTTTCGGTTCAAAAGAGAAAAGGGAAAAATTGATAGATAAAATAAAATCAATGAAGTCCTCACAGGATATGACGCCTGTAAAAAGAAGTGAATTAAAATTATTGATAAGGGATTTTGGCGAGAAACCATCAAAAATTCTGAAATCAAGAAGTTTTGAATATGTTGGCGACAACGAATTAAAGCAGGTAATAAATAATTTGATGAATAAGAAACCTATGAATGAACTGGCAAGAAAAAGCTTGAATTTTTTGATTACATTTACAAACTCAAACATAAGATGGGAAAAAGTGAATAAGATAAGCACAGAGGCAACAGAAAGAATATTTTATGATTTTGGGGCAGAAGGGATGGAGAATTACATTGCAAATGGTTTTTGTGTTCACAACAGCCAGACTAGAATTTACTTAAGAAAAGGAAAAAAAGGCTCCAGAGTGGCAAAACTGATTGACTCGCCGTACATTGAAGATAGCGAATGTGCATTTATGGTAACAGAGAACGGAATAGAAGACATAAAGGGCTGACGGGGAATTGAACCCCGATCCCAACCTTTTTGCTTAAAACCGCAAGGTTAGATTCTATCCGTTAAAATATCAGCCCAAAGCCTATGTTTGCCAATAATAACCTTTATAAATATTAATCTTTAAACTTTTTGCATGGGTAAAAAGAATTCTTCTCAAGGTATTTTTGTTAAATTTAAATGCCCCAACTGCCTTAAGTCAGAAATAGTAAGAAGTGCTCATGAAAGGGCTGTTGGCGCTAAGTACGAGTGTAAAAGCTGTGGTTTCACAGGTCCAAATTAAAAGATGGCTGAAATAATCATAACGTTTAAGATAATGCCTGAAGACTTAGAAGTAGATTTAAATGCATTAGAGAAAGAAATAAAGGATTTCTTGAATAATCATGGTGAAGTTGGCAAAGTAGAAAGGGAAAAAATAGCTTTTGGTTTAGAGGCTTTAATTGTTATGTTCATAAGAGATGAATCTAAAGGTTCAACAGATTTCATAGAAGATATCATGAGGAATATAGATGGCGTTCAGTCAGTTGACGTGATAGATGTAAGAAGAGCTATAGGTTAAATTTAAATTAAACAAATTCTTTAGTATATTAATGGAACAATTAAATGAAGAGCAGTTAGAAAAGATAAATGAGATTTCCAAGCTTCCAAAAGAGCAGCAGCAAATAGAACTGCAGAAATTTCTCTCTACATTGTCTCCAGAGCAGATGGAATTCCTGAAATCACAGCAAAAGCAGCAATGCTTGTTCTGTTCAATAGTTGAATGGCAGGTTCCCCATTACAGAATATATGAAGATAATAATTTTATAGGAATTCTTGACATTAATCCTGCTTCAAAAGGTCATGTCATTGTAATTCCAAAAAAACATTACAAATTTATAACAGAAGTCAGTGAGGATTTTTCAATTCCAATTAAAAAGATTACAGACAAGATTTACCAAGTTCTTGAAGCAGATACCTCTATAATAATAAACAATGGCTTGAATGCAGGTCAGAAAGTGAATCATATTTCAATTCATATAATTCCCAGATATGAAAATGACAAGATTAGCATTGAATGGCAGTCAAATAAAGCAAGTGAAGAAGAATTAAAGGAATTATCTCAAAAATTGATGATACAAAAAGAGATTCCAAAAAGAGAGGAGCCAATAATCAAGGAAATTGAAGATTATCATGAAGAGGAAAAAATACCTTAATTATTCATTTCTTACTATTAAAGCAGGAATGTGATTTGGATATCCTAAATCATGAGCTCCCTCTTTAGAATAAAAACTTCTTGGTACATATTCTCCAATAGGAGATATAAAAAAACCATGCTCCATATCCACATCAGTTACATCTAAATAAAAATCATCATCTTCATTCAAAGGAGGAATTAAAAAAGTTTTCTTAGGAAGGATATTATAAATTGGTCTATTCATGTAAGTTAAATTATCTCCATTCCAATCTCCTTGTAGCTCATATAAACAACAAACTAAAGAATAATCCTTAATATTTAAAAATATCTTAAAAATAAAATATATTTCCAAATATCAGACTAAACAATATCCCAAGAAAGATTGCAGGAATAAAGGGAATTCCTTCCCTGACAATTATACTTTTTATTTTGTATTTCTTGAACAATTCAATTTGTTTTTTTGTTATCCCTGGACTCTTGTTGGAATAAATCTTTTTATTTTTGTAAAAAACATCATTTATCACCCAGTCCCCTTCTGTTAGTTTATTTGCATCCAATTTGTATGTCATTATTTCATGCTCAGCAAATTTAACAATCCTAACCAAGTAAGGATACATCAAGACCAATAAGGCTAAAATCAGCAGTAATAATCTTAGTTCATACATGAAGAACAAGCTTAAAATTATGATTGCCAAGGGCAACAAGAAATAAAATTTGTTTATTTTCAATTTTAATTTGTTTAATTTATTCTTGTTTTTTAATAGTAGGTAAGTTATATGTCCCATACCATACAATAATCCAAATATCAAAATGTTAAAGATAATAATAAACATAAAATTAACATTTAAGTTAGGATTGAAAAAATTGAATTCCGTTGGGTAATAAGGAAAAGCAATTCCTAAGGCAATGAATAATTTAGCATCTCCGCCACCCCATTGCCTTGTGTAATAAGCAATTAAAGATATCCCTACAAAGATTAAAGCTCCAAACAAGCTGCTTAATAAAATTGGAAAGTTATTTATCTCATAAGCATGCAATATTTTTAACACAACAGCAGCAATAATCAAGCCAATGCTTAATTCATCAGGAATTTCTCTTGTCTTAAGATCAATAATAGAACTGATAAACAACACCAAAATGATGATTATAGTTAAAATCAGGTCAAACATAATATTTTTAACAATTTCTAATATAAAAAAGTTATGATATCTATCATTGGAGCAGGACCTGCAGGCTCTTACTTAGCTTCTTTGTTAGATGATGAGGTACAGATATTTGATTACAAGGAAAATGTAGGCAAGCCTATACAATGCACTGGTGTTTTGACCAATAAATTTGAATCATTCATAAAAGAAAAGAAATTTGTTGACAATAAAATTCATAACATAGAATTAAATTCCAAGAATGAGTCTTATACAATTAAATTAAAAAAACCTGAATTCATAATCGACAGGCACAAATATGACAATTATCTTCTTGAGAAGGCAATGGACAAAGGTGCTAAATTTTATCCAAAGCACATGTTCAAGGATTTCTCAAAAAATAAGATTTATTTTACTAACCAAAAGGAATATGAAACGGATATTTTGGTTGGGGCAGATGGTCCACTATCAAAAGTGAATAAGATAGCAAGAATCCAGAATAACAAGAAATTTTGGGTAGCAAAGCAGATAAAAGTTAAATATAAGACAAATCCGGATACTTACAAAGTATTCTTTAACATTCCTGATTTCTTTTCATGGGTAGTTCCCGAAAGTGAAGATGCAGCAAGAATAGGTTGTGCCTCCTCTTCAAATGTTAACGAGCATTTTGAAAGATTAATTAAGACATTAAAGGTTGATAAAAGCAGGATTATCGAATATGAAGGTGCTTTAATACCACAGTATCATCCTTTCAACAATTACAATAAAAATAATGTTTATCTCATTGGTGATGCAGCTTCTTTGATAAAAAATATTTCTGGTGGAGGCTTGCTTCCTGCAATAAAATCATCTCATGCTCTTGCAAATGCATTAAACAAAAATAAAAGATACAAGAAAGAATTGTCAAAAACTGTATTAAAAAGCTTAAACTTAAATTATTTAACAAGGAAAATCTTAAATAAATTAACAGAAAAAGATTATGATAACTTGATAAGATTGTTAAAAGAGTATAAAATAAATAAAATAGACAGAGATGACTTAAGATATTCCGACTTTATAAAGCCAAAATTAGCTTTATTCTCTCTAAAAATTTTAATTAGAAATATTTAAAAGTTATTGACTCTATTAAATATAAATGAAAGAAGAAGCAAAAAGATGGAGCGACTTCGATTTGATGATAATTTCAAAAAATTTCAGGGGGAAAAAATTTAGATATAGATCATTGGGATTCTATCAATACTGGAATTCAGATTATCCAGTGGATTTTTTATGTTATACCCCAGAAGAGTTTAATAGATTAAAAAAGCAGGTAACAATTGTGAGGGAAGCTGTAAAGAGGGGTATAGAGATATGACTAAATTACTTAGAGCTGCAATAAAAAGTCCATTTAGGCCTTAAATGTGTGCTGTCCGTTTCATCGCTACTGTAAGCAACATAATCAGAAAGCCAATGAATACCATATTCTAATGGCCTTATGATAATCCCTTCAAGGTTTCTTAATTTTGAATAATTCCCAAAATTCCATGTAGTCCAACTCCAAGTTGTATCAACAGATTGAATATCATAATCAATCATATCGCTTCTTAATGAATCATCCCAGCAGGTGCCATTTTCTTCAAAATCATCAATTATTCCATTGGCCTTAAACACTGGAAGATGTCCATAAAATGGGACAAGCCATGCCCTTCCGTGTAAAGACATGGAAACAGAATCTATGTTAAGTGTGTCCTCTAAGGAGGAAACATCAGGAATCTTAAAAAGACCCTCAGATTTTATTTGATTAGCAATAAAAGGGTGTTTTATATAAATTACCTGTATCCTTGAAGAATCTCCAAAATTATCTTTATTGTAGTATAAATAAGGATTATAATATTCAAATTTTACAAAAGTATCCTCTCCTTCAGGGCCTGGCTGAATTATAATTTTGTAATGCTTTGGCTCATAAGAAAAAGGATTATTATTGCAATTCGAAAATAACAAAATAGATAACGACAAAAATAAATTTTTAATTAATTTCATTAATGCTTAAATAAGAGAAAAATATATATAAATGCTTCTCATAACTTAAATTAAATATACAAATTAAATATACAAAAATTAAAAAGAAAAAATAATTAAACTTGTATTTTTTAAATAAGACATAATAAAATGTTAAAAGAGATAAATAAAAAAGAATTTCTAAAAAAGAATGAGCTAAAAGAGGAGAAAATTGCATGTATTTATTGCAGAGGTAAAAATTTAATCAAAAGAGGCAGGCAGAAAACCAAATATGGAGAAAAACAGGTTTATTTTTGTAAAAGTTGTAATAAAAGATTCATTTTATCTTTATTAAAAGGAAAAAGTTTTAATGCAAAAATTATATTAAATGCACTTTCTTATTACAATATAGGAAACACTTTGGAGCAAAGCAGTAAGTTAATTAATAGAAAGTTTAAAATTAAAATATCAAAATCAGCTATTCATAAATGGCTGGGGGAATTCAAAGAGATTTACCCTTATCACAGGTTGCGTAATAACATATCAAAAGAATATGGAAGGGATATTATTGCCTCAAAATTATTTAAGCATAAAGGTTTGACTTATAATTACAAATACCATAAAGCAAAGATTGATCTTTTCAGTAGAAATTATAAGAGCTTGATTTACTATTTAAAAAGTCTTGAGCAGAATTTTCCACATAATATATTTGAAAGTGATAGCAGGTGCTCTCAAATCAAGGTTAACATTGAAATCCTGAGAAAAGATAAGAACAATTATGCATGCAAGTTAGCTAATTTTTCTTTAAGCTCTGTTTCTAGCAATACTGAAAGGCATGAACTCGTTGAAAGTTTTATGCTTATGAATGATACCGCTACTATTGCTGTTGAAGTTCCAGTGTGGTTTTGGGAAAAGAATATTAATGCTTATGAAGGGGGTATAGGAATCTGCGGGCATATTGATATACTGCAGTTAAAATTCGGGAAAATTTATATCCTTGATTTCAAGCCAGAAGCTGATAAAGAGAATGAACAGAAAGTTTCCAGCCAGCTTTATTTATACGCTCGTGGATTAAGTTTCAGGGCAAGAATTCCTCTTGAAAGGTTTAGATGCGCCTGGTTTGATGCTGATAATTATTTTGAATTTGAGCCATCAAAGGTAAGGATAAAATGGTTATAAGAAATGGTCATATGGTTAATAAGAAATGTGTTAAAAAAGCCTCAAGTTGTGGAAATCAAAAGACTATAAAAAAGCCTCAAGTTGTGGAAATCAAGCCGCATATTTTGGAAGGAATTGAAAAAATTTGGAATAGAGGGTAAAAAGGCTGAAAAGCCGCATAAAGTGGAAGACATGATGAGAGGGGATTTATAAAGGGTAAATATTTGACTGTTGATATTAAATAAGACACATATTAGATTGTGAAATGTTTGACTGTTGATGAACAAAGAAAAAGCAATTATTATGCTTTATAGAAAAATTATAGAAATCTTTAAATAGAATTCTCTGCTTAGATTTAGTATTATGTTAATAAAAAAGGAGGTATCGGAACCCAAGGTTCTGATAAAGGAGGAAATTCTAAAATGAAAATTGTTTTAAATATTGAAAAGAGGCATTTGATTTTTTTTAGCTTGTTCTTGGTTTTGGTTGGAGGCATATTTGTAATAGCAGGAACAGATCCTGGAAGAGGGGCAAATAATATAGCTAAAATTGGTCACGAGTTTTTGTATGTTAATCAAATAAAACCATTTAATTTGCCTGGGTTTATAGAAATAGGTAAACAAGGAGAAGGAACGGCTGTAAAAATATGGGATCCAAAAGGGAATTACATGGTAATTGGAGGAACTAACGTAAATAATAGGTTTGATTTTAAAGTTGGAAGAAATACTGATATTTTATTTTTTGGGGAAGGAGCAGATTACAAATTCAACAATTTTATAATTAAATCAAAAAATATTTGCAGCTCTGAAAATAATTGTGTATCAACTGAAGGTTTCATAAATAAAATAATCACAGGACTAAATGAAGGCGTTGAGACAAGATATTTTACTGGAGAACAAATAAAAGTTAGTTCATATAGAATTCTTGGAGATCAGTTATCTGCAGATAGGTTTTGTCAACAAGAAATAATAGGTTATGAAAGAGCGAGTAGTTTTAATGTTATTAATTGTAGTGAAAGTATAAGATTCAGAGGTCCAATAAGTGATGGGGGTTGGACTACTCCTCTAAGCTGTAATGAAGAACAATATAGAACTTATAAAATATTAGAATCAGTTACATGTGAAAAATATATAACCCCTGAAGCAGTAATAGCTCATCAAAACAGTTACGAAGGATGGGGAAATGGGAATTGGGAAAAAACCTGTCCAGAAGGAAAGAATATGATTGGTTTAAAACAAGAATATGATCATGAAGATAAGGTAACAGCAAAATTAATTTGTCAATAAGATGTACAACCACATAAAAAAAGAGCACATATTTATTTTTTAAGAGTATGAGAAAGGAAATTGAAAATTAAATAAAGAAAGTATAAATAATGGTGTTAAAATGTACAAACAAAAAGATTGGTTTAGTTATTTTTTAGCATTAGTTTTTATTATTTTTTTAATATTACTTATCATAATATTAATTAAAGGTGTTTAAATGATAAAAAGAATAAGCTGGATTGATATAGCAATTGTGATTTTGTTTATATTAGCAGTTTACTTTATCCTTACCAGAATCTTTGGGCATTCTGCTACAGATATTACAATAAGCGTAACTTTATTTACATTAGTCGGTGGGTTGTTATACAAACTAAACAGGGAATTTGGTGAATTCAAGATGATAACAATGAATAGCTTTAATAATCTGAAAGATGATATAAATGAGATAAAAAACAAATTATATAAAAAATGAGAAAAGAGATTGAAAACTGGATAAAACAGGGAAAAGAGGAATTTAGTACTGCAGAAGTTAATTTTAAGAATAACAAATATTTTTCTGCTGCTTTTTGGTGTCAACAGTCTATAGAAAAGCTTTTGAAAGCATTATTTATCTTGAAAAAAAGGAAATCTCCGGAATCTACTCATTCATTAATCTATCTGGGAAGGAAAGTTAATGCTCCAAAGGAGTTCTGGAAATTCCTCAAAGAACTTTCTGCACAATATTACATTTCAAGATATCCTGACGCTACGGAAGACATTCCTTACTTAACATATACTAAAGAAGAAGTGCGTGATTATCTAAATAAAACAAAGGAGTTTATGAAATGGTTGGACTCACAAATAAACAAGTATTAAAAAAATTAAAAATTTTAAAAAGGCAATTGAATAATCAGTTCAAAATACAGAAATTTATGTTGTTTGGCAGCAGGGCTCGTGGAGATTGGCTTTTAAAGAGTGATATAGATATTTTGATAGTCTCTCGGGATTTTAAAAAATTAAAATTTGTAGAAAGAAGTGCAGAAGTGATTGATTTTTGGGATAACTTCATTGACTTGGAACCTTTATGTTATACTCCGGAAGAATTCAAGAGAAAATCAAGAGAAATTGGGATTGTTAGACAAGCAATAAAAGAGGGAATTGAGATTAAATGAAAATTTATAATAAAATAAAAAAAGAGCATTTATTTATTTTCTTGGTACTTTTTACAGCCTTGGTGCTCTTCACTTATTTTGACAACAGTTTTAATTATACGGGTTTAACTACGAAGAATATATGCACAGATAAGGGATATGAATGCTGCACAGAAGGGAAAGGAACTAATTATTTCAGCTTGGATTACTCCTGTCCTCAAGACAAGGAATGCTGGTCTTCATGCTCAGAGCAGGTAAAAGAAGTTAATTTAATAACAAGCTCTGCAGTTCTTGATTCTGTTTGGAATCCAATCAAGGAATTTTTTATGAATTTGTTTAAAAGAGAAGTTAGAGCAGGGATAGGCTCAGAATGTGGAGGAAAACCAACTTTATTCACAATTTCTGGAGAAATAGGTGGAAGTCATATAAGTAAATTCATTTCAGGGCAACGAGGCAGTTACACTCTCCCAGTATGTTCCCAGAGTGGAAAATTTATGGTAGCAGATCAAAATGATGCATCTTTGATACTTATCTCATTGTCATCAGATACAAATGCTCATGTAGAAATTCCTCCAGATATAAATGATCCAAATTGGGATGAATTAGTTAATTATCCTTTCCAAATATTCATCAAGCCAGCACAAGGTTTACAAGGTCAGATAAGTTGTTTATATCAACAAACAGATCCTGGTTCTGATTATGAATGTCTTTTCTCAATATCCGAGGATACTAATGCACATGTAGGTGCTTGTAATCAATTTGGTACTTTAGGTAAAAATGTTTATTGTACACTAACAAGTGGAGGAAGACCTCCTCCACCTTCAAATACGTGTTCAGATAATAAAGGAACATGCAGATCACTTATGGTGGGGTGTAGTAATACAGAAATAGAAACAGAAGAATTCTCTTGTTCAATAAATAATCAAATATGTTGTATAACCTCAACACAACAATATACCTTAACAATAAATGAAGGTACAGGAAATGTTAAATACAAATTAAGTAGTGAAACAACATATAGGGATTATACTGCCCCCCTACAATATTCCACTGGAACATCAATTATATTATTAGCAGAACCACCAAGTGGGTTTAGCTTTAGTAGATGGAGCGAATACACTACTATAATAACAAATCCATTAACAATAACTATTCCTGGTATGGACTTAAGAATTACAGCAAACTTCCAATCTGGACCGTCAGAAATTCAGCCATTTAATCAACAAGATTATGAAGTATACTGGGCAAATGACAAGGTGGTTGCATTAAGCTTTAATAAGTATATTCAAAGAAATAGTGCTCAGCTTCCAAATATTGCTAAATT
>Ga0209541_10008404_pt1 | contig 17019 bp, 22 predicted proteins | sample RifCSPlowO2_01_FD_184027 | JGI IMG/M metagenome (GOLD analysis project Ga0209541, IMG submission 184027) | Groundwater microbial communities from Rifle, Colorado - Rifle CSP2_plank lowO2_0.1 (SPAdes) (version 2) | ecosystem: Environmental > Aquatic > Deep subsurface > Groundwater | place...
TTGTATACCTTGAGAGCCATTTTATTTTAAAATACCTTATATTTATAAATTATACGCTAAAAGTGATATTTAATGGGTTTGTATAATTTCAGCCCTATAATTATTCATAAAAAACTTTATTTTATAATTGCCTGATTTTAAAATTTTAAGATATCTGTCATATTCTTGTTTTGCTATTTCCTTATCAAAATAAGAAGAGATAGTATAAGAAAAAATAAATGAACACTTTTCAGCCCTAGCCTCTAAAATTATATCAAATTCATCATCAATTGACACATCAGGGCTGCTTAATATTAATTCCAGAGAGAGTGGTGTTGGCAATTGGTATTCTATTTTACTTTTATCTAAATCAATAATCTTATGCTCAAATATTTCAGGCCATGGTTTCATTTAATTTAATTTGCATAAAAACTTTATAAATCTTTGCAAAAGCTTTAAATATTAAAGGATAAGAGGGATTCTATGGAAATTAAGATAATTCACAGGGAATTTGAAAGGAAAGGAAGAGGCTTCAGCCTAGAGGAATTAAAGGAAGCTAAATTAAGCTATCAGGAAGCAAGAAAAAGAGGAATTTCAGTGGACAGAAGAAGAAAAACCAAGCATAGCGACAACGTAAAGGCTTTAAAGTCAATTTCAAAGTAATTCTTTAAAAAGAAAGATTTATAAATAAACTATGCATTTTTATAACTAAGAGGTGAAATGGCTAAATCTGAAGAATTATCCGAAGCTAAGCTTGCAAAACAATTAGCCGAGTCAAGCTTAAAGATACAGTCCAAGTCAGTAGATTTAATTTCCAGCATGGAAAAGCTGACAAAAAGAATAGACACTATGGTTTCTTTGTTTGAAGAGGCAAGCAAGCATGTTTCTGAAGCTGAAACTGTTGAAGAAAGGGTAAATGAATTAACAACTAAACTGGAAACCTTATTGGATCAAAACAAGTCTGTTGCTAGAGGCTTGATATTACTGGAAAAATACGTAAGAGGAAAGTCTGAATTGGAAAAACAGGCTCCCAGAACAGAAGAATATTCAGGATTATGAATAATTTAAAAGAGGAAAGGGTATTTTTGATAAATGAATTCAGCGATGAAGATAAAAAAAGGCTTTTAGAGGTAACCAATGCTGTAGGCAGAAGGCTGAAAAAATTTGACAAAAAAGCCGCTTTTCTAAAAAAGTTTACGATTAACATGGGAAAGGCTTATTACAATTTATATAAAAAGCCAAAGATTGTTAAAATTGAAAAGCCAAAAGTTGAGATTAAGCCTATTGTAATAGAAAAGCCTGCTATAAAAATCGAGCCTAGAATTGAGGTTGAATTGGATGTTCCTCCCTCGCCCATTTATATCGAGCCTTACAAGATAATAATATCCGACGGGGTTACTGTAAGATCTTTATTCAAGGACGGAATGTATTCCTTGTTTGAGCCTGAACTGAATGAAACTGACAAAAATTTAATTTTATTGATAAAGAAAAAATTAGGTAATAATGCGTATAAAAAGAATAAGATTGATGAGAATGCTTTAAGGAAGAAACTAACCAAGTATTCTAAAAAATTAAAGATTGAAGTTAATGAACCTTATTACAATAAGATAAAATATTATTTTTCAAGGGATGTATTGGGATATGGGAGAATAGACGCCTTACTGAAAGACACAGATGTTAAGGAGATTATTTGTAACGGAATAAACCGGCCTGTTATTATAACTTTCAAGAATAATTACGATGTTGAAACTGATATTGCTTATGATGATGAAATGCAGCTTAACCAGGTTATAGAAAGGTTTTCAAGACTAATAGGGAGAAATCTCAATGAAAAGAACCCTTTTTTAGCCGCTGAATTAAGCATAGGGAATATACAGGCTAACTTAAAAACAAAATTATCAGGGGCAAAATTCGCTATAAGAAAAAGGAGGTGAAAAATGGCCAAGAAAAAAATGATGAAAAAAGAGAATGGAGACAAATGCATGATGTGCGGCATGAGCTACAGCATGTGCAAATGCAAGACATGGTATATCGCTGCGGGAATAGTAGCAGTAATTTTAGGGATATCTTTGTGGTACAACTGGCTGGATTTACAGCAAACTGTTGCCATAATACTTGTATTGATCGGCATTAAGAAAATAGTGAAATGCGCAATGTGGCGCTGAATATTTTTTATTTTTTTTATTTTTTTAAAATTCTATTGCAATTTTGTGCTTCCCTTCTTGGTAGATATAACCTTTTTTAATTTTGTTTAAACCCAAATTTTTAACTAATTCCAGAGGGAATCTTGCTGTTACGGAAGCACCTGCTTTCCAGAATTTAATTTCTTTTCTTTTAACACCCCATAAACCATGCTCTTTTAATTTGGCCTCAACAATCTCTAAACTTTCTTCAGGGAGATATTCTTCCCCGCATTTTTTGCAATATTCTATATCTAATATACCGCAATCTATTCCATCCCTGATTACATTTTCTTTCTTCCATTTTAAATATCCGCCGCATGGGCACGGGTATGATATTTTTTCCATACTTATTTTTTGAGTAAATATCTCATAGTCTTTTCGCTTTTCTTTTCCTGTTCTAGAGTCGCACCGAGATGAACTCCATGTTTTTCAGCTAGACGGTAAATATCTTGTATAGTCACTTTTAATAATTCTGCCGCTCTGCCAACAGATATACGCCCATTTTCGATTAAATTTAAAACATATTTTTCTGCCCCTATATACAAAAGCTGCCTAAGCGCTGTAGATTGATCTATATATTCTTCCTTAGCCCTTAATTTTGCCAATCCCATTATTTCTTCTGGTACCCTTAACGGATATGAAATAGTTTCCATTTTTATTTTTCCTCCAATAACTTTTTTGCTTTAAAATAATTATCTTCACGCACTATTAATTTAATATTTTCTAAAGCATTTAATGCCTCTTTTGAAGATAATATTTTTTTAATTGCTAATATAGTAATAATATCTATTGGTATAATAAAAGGAATTCCTTTTGATTCTAATAAAGATATAAATTTTCTATCATCACTTATTATGGCATCCGCATTGGTTTTTTGAAATAAAGCTAAAGTTGAAAGTTCACCTATACCTAGATCTTTATTCTCTAACATTGGTTTAATCTTTGTAAGTGCTATTTTCTTTTTAACTACTAAATCTTCTATTATAAATGCATCTTCATACATCTTTTCCTTGCCTTTTAATATTTCAGCATAAACCTGCTCAGTAATTATGCATCTTGCAAATCCTGTAAGTGCAGTTAAAATATTTGCTTTTGTAAGTTTTATAGCACCATCCGCATCTAAAACAAATTTAACCATTCTTATACAATATTATACATATTTATATATCTTTTGGTTGAGTTGTCTTATTTCAGCCAATCATTAAAGTATAATTTAGAATCATCGTCTGTACGCTATTTTATTATCCGTCTTATAACCGCCAATATATCTTAAAATTATTTTTTTAAACCTTTTTGGATAAATTTTTAAATAAGAATTTAATTTTTTAATGTCTATTTTTTCCATTATATTTTTTAAAGTTTCTTCATTTAATTTTTCTTTGTAATATACCATATCTATGAATGTCTTCTCTAAATTGGAGTAAGGGAAATAAAGCTCCCCTTGCTGAACATATTCAAAGCCAAAAAGGTACTTTTTTTGCAATCTTCTTATAGAAACATTGCCATTCATTGATTTTCTTATCCCCGGGACTATTTTTCTCGATGTTAAAATTATCGGTATTGTTTCTTGTTCCCATAAATTATGCAAGCTTAATGCATCCTGCAAACCTAAATAAGCCGGCTTAAAACAATAAACAATTAAGGAGTTATCATCATAAGAAGTGTATATTCCTTTAGTTAATTTTTTTATTTTTTGCTTTATTATTAAATTTCTTATTAATTGCTTTGCGTATTGCTTAATATTTTTTTTGTTTTTTATAATTCTTTCAATAGACTTGTATTCAACTATCGGGCTTTTTTTAAAAAGCTCTTCGATTTCCGCTTGATATATTATTTTTCCCATCTTTTGACATAATCCAATATTTCTTTATAATTTGGGGCAATTCCCTCCAATACCAAAATTTTTAATTCCTTTTCATCCACGGGACTTTTAAACTCTTTGAAAAGCTTCTGTATTTGCATTTTTATTTTATTTTTATCATCTACATATTTTAATAGAAAAAATATATCGTAAATATCCCTTATTTTTAATCTTTTTATATAAGCATTTACCTTTTCGGCAATGAGCTCTTCAGGCGTTAATGAATACAATACTATATAATTGCCTTCGATGGTTTCGTAATCTTTTAATACGCCTTTAACATTCTTAAATAACGCTTCAAATTTTACAGACACCCTATTAAACTGCAGATCTGAAAAAAGGCTATTTTCTTTTATTCTTTTCTTCTTTATTACAAACCCTTTTTTTTCAAGATTTTTAAAAAATAGGTTTATTTTATTAATGTCTTTTTGAATATAAACATCTATATCTTCCGAGAATCTATTGCCTTTATAGCACCTCCATATCGCTGTGCCGCCATGCAAGACAACACTATTAAATGAATTAAGCATTTCTTGAACAATTAAATCCTGAGCTTCAGCTATCTTCTTATGAATCTCCTTTCTCAGCCTTAATATTAATGGTATCATTTTAAAATCAATCTAGGTTATCAATATATATAACTTTAATTGATTTATAAATTTAACGGTTTTGTTATAAATTGCTTTAATCATTGTTTACACGTTCCTTTATTATCCGCTTCTTTCAAACTTTGGGCCTATTTGCTGTGCTTAATTACTAAAATTAAACTATAATTAAAGAATAGTAAGATTTACTATCTTTTTAATGAACAAATTAACTATATCTGTATAGTAGGCATATTTATAAAATTTCTATTTCAGCCAATCATTAAAGTACAATTTAGAATCATCGTCTGTACGCTCTTTTATTATCTGCCTTCTTTCCAACTTGCTCAAGGCAATTTCCATCTTTGTCTTGTTTATGCTTAGAATTTCCCTTAATTTTGATATCCTGATGCCTTCCCCTTCTATTAATTTCTGGGTGATTTTCTTTTCATCCCCTTCCAAAGAATCTATAACGTTCAGCATCAAGTCGTTTATTTTTACAGGCTTTAGCGGCTCTTTTGCCTGTGGCGCTTTTATTTTTTCTTTAATCTGCTTTATAGGATGCTTGTATTTTGCGAAGTAGTAGAAGAATACTGATGCGATGAATATTGAAATTATCAATAAAGCCAATGAAGTGTCCAGGCCTAATTTTAAGGAATAACCTCTAGGTATTAAAGCATTGAATAAATTTTGGACTGACGGAGTTTCTCCTCCCTGGCCGAATATTATTGTCCTTCCTGAATCCGATTCCGCGCCTTTAAAGCTTTGAGTCTGGAGATATGTCTGGTATTGCCCATATGCAGGTGTTTGGGTGAATGAACATTTTTGGTAGTTGGGGGGTTGGTTATTTGCTGTTCCGCATTTGTTTATATCTTCCCATTTTAAGCATGTGTGGCGGTCATATGAATCGCATTCTGTCCATGCTGTGCAATTCCATATTTCAAGGCATGAGCCTGATGCTGATGTTGTTGTGTTTGAACTTGCAGGGCATAATGAAGACTCTATTAACTGCCCGCTTATGCATAATGTTCCCGGGAATGCCTGCGAACAAGTTCCTGATGCTGTAGTATCCACGCAGTCCTGCGTTGACATGCAATTTAAGTTTATTCTATAGCAATTTGACCATTTTAGCGTTCCTGAAGATGAAGTGCAGGTTTTTTTCTGAGCGCAGCCGTTTGAATCCGGAAGGCATAATGCCTCTTCTCCCGGAGCGCATTCTGCAGTTTGATTTGATGTTTGGTTTGTTTGTGAAGTTGCACAGGGGATTGAGCAGCATGTTCCTCCTGTATTTGTACCTAAATATAAATAAGTTTTTCCTGCGCATGTTTGACCGCTTTGACATATATTGCCGTTAAATGTTTCGCATGCGCATGCTTTATGGCCTGAAAGGCATTTTGTATTAGCATCTTTTGGGCATGTTGTTGATGAATCCGGGCAATTTTCTGAAATAGTACAGGATTGCGTTATTGCTGGCTTATTTGCTGTGGTGCCGCAATTATTTAAATCACTGCAAACTCTTGATTGAATGTTATTTGCGCATGTTGACCATGTATTATTTCCTGAATTATAATAAGGATAACCGCATTGCCAATTTTCCAGGCATTGCTGCGCTGGCTGGGTTATTGTTATTGATTTTGTTAAAGAATCTTGAACATCCTCAAAAGATTGGCATTGCGTGTCTATAACTTCTGTTGAAACTGCTATATTATAATTTCCTGTTGTTGGCGTCCAGTTAAATGTTACTATATTTAAATTTGGATCATTTGTTATTTTGAATATTTTTTCCACTTTAGAAACATCATTTACATATAATTTTAATTTTGTATCAATAGTATAATGATCCTTTAATTCTGAAGGAACGAACTCTGGATAACCTCCTACTAAAAAAGACCCGAATATGTCTGTAACTTTTTTATTTAATGTTGCTGTGATTGTAATTTGTTGATTTGTTGTTCCTGCAGCAGGCAAGTCTATAAATGAATTTGCACCACAAGTATTTGCACGATATAAATATGCATCCCCATTACCACTTAGCGTTTTTTGGTATGGAATATAATTATCTTTAAAATGATATGTATAGTAATTAGAAATATCATTTTGGTAATCTATACTTATTGCATTCCCGCTATTTATATATGTGGGGCCTATTTTTGCCTTTGATACTTTATCGTAAACAACTGCATTTACCCCATTTAAAGAATAACCTCCTGCATCTAAATACATATAATTAACTGAAACGGCGTAAACAACACTCATTAAGCTTATTAATACTAAAGCTAAAACTATTAAAAACACACCTCTTCTTTTCATCTTTTAATGGTATTTACTGTATTTAAAAACTTTATCGTTGCATTTATATTTACTAAGTGGTAGTTAAAAATAGAAAGATTTATAAATAATACAATCTTGATTTTATAGGGTTAAAAATGGAAATTCAAGACACTTATGGCTTATTTGAAGTTGATGGAGATGATGTTAGATTAAGAGATAATAATGAAAGTTTAGAAGATTTGTGCGATAAAGCAAAACCTGGAATTATACTAAATTTAGAAGATTATGAAAAAATAGTAAAAGTTGAATTATTTAATGATGCTACATATGTAGAGGAACAACCTTATTTAAATACAAAATTAAAGACAGAATACGGTGAAATAACTCTATGGGACCTTTTAAAAAGATTAGGCAAAGATGTTAAAAAACAACTCTCATATAACTTAGAATTTGGAAAGTTCACAATTGATGAATTAATAAAAGAATTTAATGCTAAAATGGAACATACAGGGGATAATTCAAAAATAATAATAAATATCCCAATTTATAGACTAGAATCTGATTTTATTTTAAAAAAACATGAAGATCTGTGTAAATATTTAGGATATTCCGAAGATGATGCTATTTTATTAAATGAAATTAAAATGTGTAAAAATTTGACAAAATCACTACACCAACAAAATATTGATTGTAAACCTATAACAATAACGCTCAATGATATGAAAGATATGATTATACCCACTATTTTAATTAATAATAAAAATAAAGAAAGATATTTGACTCCTGCATTTTTAAGACCAAAATCTGGTTTCAAATACACAACTCCTTCATTTTATAAACAAGGTCTTTTGCAACCTTGTATAATTGAAGATGAATTAGAAATAATATCCAAAATAGGTAATTCGCTTACTTCCTATTTGCATCATTTAAAAACTAATAGTAAATCAAGTGAAAAAAGTATAGAAGATGTATCCTCTTTTGGTGCATTTGATAATATAGGCGATATATATAAAGTAGATTGTGCTACTTCATTAAACTTAGAATGTTTATTCTATAAATTAATGAAAGATAAATTAACAATTAATTAAAATTATATTTAGGTATTATCTTAATATCCATTTACCATTTTCATAAAAGAAATTTCTACCATCTATCCTTACACCATTAATACTTATTTTACCATACTTAATCCCATTTAATTCTAAATTTTTTGTTAAAGTAGCAAAATCTCCTTGAAAAACCTGTATCTTATAATTCTTCACAATAGCAAAAGATCCGCCTTTTTTTATTAAAGAGTTGCTATCCCCAAAATGTTGATCATATGGTATTTTAATTAATTTTTTATTGACTACATAAGATAATTCCTTTGTTTCATGTTTAATTGCCACATTATCGGCATTTATAGCACTTTTAAATTCTGGATTAAGCGCCTCGAAACTACTTTTTGTTATCTCCTCTTTAACTTTATAAATTTGACCTTTAAAATTAGCTATTTGATTTCTAAGTTTAACTTTTTCTAATTCAGGGATATTTATATTATTAATTTGTTTTTCCATATCGTTTAATAAATTAATTCCGTCATCAAAATTATCTCTGCCTGCATTTTTATAAATAAATTTTCCTGCCTCGGATTGTCCTAAACTTGGATCTTTTTTAAAAATATCTAAAATTTCTTCTTTAGATTTTATATCTTCAATCTTGTTTATTGAACCAGATGGTAATTTTCTAAATTTTTGGAATTCTTTTTCTACTCTTTCTATAAAATCTTTTTCAGCAGCTTCATCTAATCTTGTGATAAACTTATTAGATTCCCTTCCCTCTTTTAAAAAATAATTATCCAAAGCCTTTACTTTATTTGTTGAACCAAAATAATTATAATTTTGGAGTATGTCTTTTTCTATATTGCCTGTTGCATAAGCCTCTGCGTACCTTGCGGCAGGAAGTTTTACCAAGCCTTTTGTAAGAGTATAACCTTTTAAAACGCCTGCAGTTAATACTTCTGATGTTGCCAAAGTAACTGCCTCTTTTGCTACGACAGTTGGCAATTTATTCCAATACTGCTCTTTCTTTATGCTGTCATATTTTTTTAATTGAAGGAATAATTGCGGATTTTGTTTTTCTAATTGCATTACCCTTTTTATTTCATCATCAACAAGTTTAACACTATTTTTATTTAGCTTAGTCCCGTCGCTTAATTTATATTCAGCGCCTGCATTTATTAACATCCTTAAATCCTGCAGGTCTTTAACACTAGTAATCGCTACAGGGGGAATTTCTTTTCTTATAGGGTATGTGATAAATTGAGATGGCTTATACAATCCAGTTTCTGTTTCTATGCCCCTATGTATTTTTCCTGTCAGGCCTTCATCCAACCCTATTTGGCTGGCAATATTATTATAATATTGCTCTCTTGCCAATGTTGCAGGCATCTCATAGCCTTTTTGCCCGATATATGTTTCAGCTACTTTATCCCATTGTGGCTCCTCTCCTTTGAGGTAACTTACAAGGATAAATTTAGTTCCCGGGTCTGCGTCGCTTCCCTGCAAAATCTTGTTAAAATCTTCTCCCTTATATAATTTGGAATATATCTTTTCAAGATCTTTTATTTGCTTGTCATAAACATTGAATGGGCAGTCTATTCCCAAAGCCAAACCGCAGTCCACACGCGCAACATTATTATCCAAAGATTTTCTGATATTCCTGGCTGAATCAAGCTGGTTTTCAATATATTTGCTTGCCTTCAAGTTTTTAAAAGTTTCAGTGTCTATTGTATTTGAAGCGGAGAACATATCTTTTACTTCCTTGTTGCCGTAAGAATTTATGTTTAAAACGCCTAATTTTCCATTAGCTACAACAGCATCTTGGCCTATGAATAAAGGAGTGGTTGCTTCTTGTTTAAGCAGAAAATCTTGGTCTATCCTTACTAATTTTGTTTTTCCATTAACACTTCTTATAATACCCCCATAGTTGCCATTATAGAATCTTGCAGCGCCTTTATTTATATTTAAAGTCGGAAAAATTCCATCCTGGTCTGCAACCAAAGAAGTTGCGCTGTCTTTGGAAGCTTCTATTTTTTTGTCTTTGTAGCTGTAGGTTATCTCCCCTTTTGAGATTATTTCAGTTAGTTTAATGTCTTGTTTTTCCACTTTTTGCGTTATAGTATTTATAGATATAGCCGTAATATCTTTAGGATCTATATTTGAATTAAGGTACAAATTAAAGTCATTTTTTGAATTTACTTTAATATCCTGGAAAGAATAAGAACAGCCTGATTTGCAATTTCCGAAAGAAACCTTTGTTAATTCACCTTTGTCATTTAAAAGAATATTTGCATTTCCGAATTCTGAATTTATTAATTGGTTGTTGTTTGTTATTTTTGCATTTGTAGCTGTTATTTTATTGTTGGCAGAGTCAAATTCAATAATGCCATTATTTGCAAAAGTATTTTCAAAGTTGTATATTTGGCCTTTATGGTTAAAGATGTAGGCTGCATGGGCTTTTGTTGAAGTGAATTTTGCATATGAAATTTCATTGTCTTTAATTTTTATTTCAGCATTTGCAATATTGTTTAGATTAGTTGTTACCCGCCTTTTATCTTTATAACTTATGTCTCCTGCGTCTAAAATTAATTTGGTTTCGCCCTGCTCTTCTTTTAGCTTAATTATTTTGTCTTTAGGCACATTCTTTATTGCAAACCCCGATATTTCTAATGGCCTTTCTTGGGATTTTTTAGCATCTATAACCTTTATAGCAAATCCGTCTTCCGGCTTCGCTTTTTGGTCTATTTCGTAAGCATCAACAGGTATCTTTGCAAATATAGAGCCATCTTTATTTTTTAAAGTTAATAACTTATTTTTTTCATCATATTCTATTTTATCCCCTATAGCTTGGCCGTCTTTTGAAGAAGGATCTATTTTTTTGAAATCTTCTACATATGATTCAAATTCGTTGACCATATTTATTGCTTTATTAGCGTCTTGGGGAATTAATTGTTTAATACTATTCCATGCAGTAGCTGTAGGATCTTGTTTTAGAGATATTGCCTTTTGTATATTCCCTTGAACGTCTTTTGGAAGTGTGGAAAATAAAGCATTTTTTGCCGAGCCTTCAGGGGAAATAACCCAGTGGTATATCTTGCACGCTTCCGGCTTTGAGCATATAATTTTTGTTGTTGCCTTTTCAGCAAGCAGACCGGCTGAAGCTATATTAACCAAGAGCAATCCTATAATTATTATTAATATTAATTTTTTCATTTTATTTTATTTGCAAACATTAATGTTGTCTGGTTATTTGATAAGGAATAAATTAAGCCATCATCGTAAGGGAATATGTCCACTTTATAATTTAAACTTTCTATTAATTCAATATCTATATCTTGGCTGTTTGATTCCATATCAACAATCTTTTTTCCTGAATCAATTATATTTGTTATATCATGGCTTAATTTCGAGTTAAATTTACTTAACTTAAATGTAATATTTTTGTATTCTATATTAGCCTTGTATTCTGCGGTTATTAAGATTAAATCTTTTTTTATAGTTGTTTGAGCTTGTGGATTTACTAAATTTATTTTGTAATCTGAATACGGGAATGTTAAGATGCATTCATTTAAATTGGCATTTATGAATTTAGATATTTCATTCTGCACCGTTTCCAATGAAGGAGAGATGTCTTTGTTGTCATACCAATAAGCCACTTTAAATAAATCCAGTTCTATAGAATTATTCGGGTTATAATACCCGCCCTGCAATAAAACAAAATCCACTCCTGTTTTTGAAACATCATTTAAGCATTCTTGCACATAATCCTCCACAGGCTTTATATCAGCAGGAACGCCTATTAACTTATTTGTTTGCTCTTCATAAACATCTTTAAGAAAGCTTAATCTTGCTGAAAATATCAGAATAACAGCTATTAATACAATTAAGCCTGCGATTATAAAATAAGTTACCTGGCCTCTTTTCATAGAAATATAATTAGAATTAATATGTTTAAATAAGTTTAGTTTTAATTAACTTCAACAAATTTAGTGTCTATGTTTTGGGCACCATCATCGTCTGTAACCCTTAATTTTGCATTAAAATTTCCTGGGCTTGGGTATATATGTGTAGTTGAACATGTTGAACTAGAACTCCAATCATAAGTTCCATCTCCTTCATAATCCCATTCACAAAATACTATTGCCCCATCTGTATCTGAAATGCCTGAACCATTTAAATTTACATTTGTTATGCCAGCTATTACGCCAAAGCTATCATTCCCAGCATCAGCAACAGGAGGATTATTATCCACCACGCTTTGAACAACAGTATCTGAACCGGTATCCAAACCATCACTAACTGTCAATTCCAAAGTATAATTGCCAATGCAATCAGGCGTAAAATAAGGCACTGCTGTGCTTATATTTGAAATATCGCTGTCAGTTTTAGTTGAACAGTCAGGAACTGAAACAAAGTTCCAAAGATAATCTAAAGAAGAAGTACTACAAGAAACATCATCAGGGTCACATGAACCTGTACCATCTAACTGAACAATATCTCCTGGATGAACATAATCAGGATGATTATCATTAGGAGGGTATGACTGTAAAAATGCAGCGTCAGCAATAGGAACACGGTTTTCCTTATCATCTGTTAAAGAAGAACAACCAGGATCTAGCATGTCAACTAAAACATCTCCATCATTATCATTTCTATCATTACATTGATAAATTGCAGGATTTCCGCCGCCACCAGAAGAACCTCCGCCAGAAGAACCTCCGCCGCAGGCGTATAACGCCATAGTGGAAGCCAAAGTTAATGGAAGAATTGTTTTATAGCTTAAATTTTTAATTCCTTTTCTAATATCATTAAGGTATGATTTTCCAAGCTCTTTGTATATCTTATAGTCAAGGCCCATTTTACTATTAAATAGTAATAAGTTATATATAAAGGTTTTGGTGGAAAGTTTTATATATAAGTAATCCTATAAGATTACTATGAAAACAATAACAATAAAATTACAAAAAGAGCAGGCTGAAGAATTAGACCTATTTGTGCAAGAAAGACATTATCCATCGAAATCTGAATTTATAAGACAATTAATTATGGAAAAAATGGAAACAAGAATTAAAGAAAAACAAGGGTGGATGGCTTTGGCAGAAAAATCTTTAGATAAAATATGGAAAAATAAAAAGGATGATGAAGTTTGGAGCAAGTATTTATAAATACTGAACAGAGGGATTTATTATTAGTTCCTTTCCCTTTTTCAGACCAATCAGGCAGGAAAGTCAGGCCTGTTATAGTAATAAGCAATGATGAATTTAATGGAACGTCTGAAGATTTAATTGTTGTCGGCGTAACATCTAATATTTCCAGAGACAGGCATACTATTGAACTTAGCAATGCAGATTTGGAATATGGAAAATTATTTGATGCTTGCTGCGTAAAAATAGAGAATATATTAAAGATAGACAAACAATTAATTATTAAAAAAATAGGCAAATTAAAAAAAGAAAAGTTTAAAGATATTATCGCAATATTAAATCCTATATTAAATTATTAAAAACACACCTCTATTTTTCATATTTTAATGGTATTTACTATATTTAAAAACTTTATCGTTGCATTTATATTTACTAAGTGGTAGTTAAAAATAGAAAGATTTATATATAATACAATCTTGATTTTATATGGTTAAAAATGGCATTAAAACAAGATTTTAAAAGCATTGAAGAAATTTTAAATAATAAAGTTTATAAGAATGATGTTTTAGAACTTAAGTCTATAATTTACGGATATGATATAAGTTCGTGCAGTATTTTAGAGGAGACTATATTTTTAGCTAATAGATGCAGCCTAACAGATCCCACCCCCCATTTAATTGCTTTAGATTCAAAGACCTTAAAAGAAAAATGGAAATTTAATTATGAATATGCTGAAGCTGGTACTGGCAATATTATTAGCAAGAATGGTTTATTGTATTTTGGTGATGAAAAACAAGTCCACATAATAGATGCTAAAACTGGTGAAGAGAAGTGGAAATTTGACTATAATTACCCCTATAAAAAAGAAAGCACTGTTGGAGTTGGAAAAATAGCGCTTAATAATGGAGTTTTATATTTAGCAGATTACAAACAAGTATGTGCAATAGATTTAGAAACTAAAGTTATAAATTGGAAATTTCCCTCTGAGGATGCAGAAGATTTTAATGTATTCCCTTATTATGAACAACTTAGACCTCCAATGGTATATAATAATCAAATATATTTTGCTTTTGAAAATGGAAAAATTTATTGTCTAAATTCTAATAATGGCAAAGAGGTTTGGAAATATATTATTCCTGATAAAAATATTAAACTTGAAGTTATTGCAGGAAATTCTATTGTTCCAATAGAATGCTTTACGACACCGATATCACCAATATCTCACAATAAAATGATTATATTTGGGGATAAAAAAGAAGTGCATGCTCTGGATAAAGATACAGGTGAAAAAAAATGGGCATTCCCCACTAAAGATGATAGAAAGATAGAAATTTACGGCAAAGATGAAAATATATTTTTGAGCGATGGTTATGGAGTTCATATCTTAAACAGCAAAAATGGAAAAGAAGAGTCAAGAATCCCATATGAAGGCTGGGTTGATTGCATGCATGCTGATGCCGATAATTTTTATATATGCTTTAAGAATATGTTATATGTTTTAGACCTTGCTAATTTGAAAGAAAAATTAAAATTTAGTTTAGACAGCACAATATTTAATATACATAATAAAAATAACCAATTATATATCGAAACCTGCAATAATAATTTATATATTTTTGATAAAAAATGCTAATTATTTTAAATTGGGGACATTGCCTAATTGTATTGGTTTCAAATTACTTGGTCCTATAAGGTTATAATTTTGCGGTTTTACTTTTCTTAATATATTTCCATCTAATAAAAATTTTTCCTTTACACCATTACTCATTTCCATTTCAACATAATATGCTTTCCTGCTTGATTTCCCAACATTGCCCAAATAATATTCAGCATTTTTAATCCCACCATTGGATAAAAGACTTTGTATTTCAGCTAAACCTCCCCTGTTTCCCCTTTTGTGGTTCTTAAAGAAAAAGCACTTGTGCCTTTGCCAACCCATAAATCTTTTTCACTCTCATAAATTAATCCGCCACTTTTTGTTGACTTACGAGCAACGATTTTACCTTCTATTTCGAAAACACCTCCGCTTTTTACTTCAATTTTAGATAAACCAGACATATAAAATTTATTTATTTCTTTATCAAGTTCATTTAAATTATTTTTAGTTGTGTTTTGTGAACATCTTAATTATATCCTTTAGTACTCAATTGAATACTATTTAATATAACAAATATATAAAGGTTTTAATGAAAAGATTTATATATATGCATGTATGTATATATTTTATGACAAGAGTTATATCAATATCCGACAGCGCTTATGAAGAGTTAGTCAGCCTTAAAGAAAGCAATGAATCCTTCTCCAAAGTGGTTTTAAAATTAGCCAGCAAAGAAAAGAAAAAATCAATTCTTGAGTTTGCGGGCAAATGGAATGGCTCTAATGAAGAATTAGACAGTATTTTTAAAAAAATATTAAAGGAAAGGCATTCATATAAGGGGAGAGATATTAAATTCTAAGATGACATACATAGATTCAGACATCTTAATAGACATTTTAAAAGGGGAGAAAACAATAATTAAGAAGTTTGAAATTCTTGCAACTAAAGATTTAAGCATTAAAACAACAACCATAAACTCTTTTGAATTATTTAAGGGGGCATATAAATCGCAAAAAAAAGAGCAGAATTTGATTTTAGTGAATGAACTTTTAAAAAATTTGGATATTAAAGAATTTACATTTGGGGCATCAAAGACTGCCGCCAAAATATTTTCTGAGATTTCATCTAAAGGAGAAATAATTGACATTGCAGACCAAATGATAGCTTCTATTGTTATATCTGACAATGATATATTAATAACAAGAAATAAAAGGCATTTTGAAAGAATTCTCGGGTTGAAATTAGAAGTTTGGTAAAATTTATAAAATAAGGCATTAAATGCGGCATACAAATACAGCTTTAGGTTTAAATATAGGTTAATTACAAATGACACAAAAATCTATTCTTGAGCTTTGGCCAGCATTTTGATTATACTAACAGTAATATCAATTGATACTACAATTAGGTTATATACATGCTTGTCTTAGTAAACCAATATAACTTAATAATAAATAAGTTAATTTTATAATGATTTCCATACTTAATATTTAATGATAAGCAGGAGGAAGTTTATATTGAAAAGCGCAATAGCCATTGGGAGCACTGCATTAAACTTAAAATTTCCGGCAATTGCAAAAAGCGAGACTAAAAAAGAAAATATTTTGACTGCTGTCGGAGATGTTTGTTTGGGTTTTGACGGCCATCATATAGAGCCCATATTAAACAATATGGAAGAAAAAGAGGCTTTCGAATATCCATTTTTAAATGTGAAAAGATATTTTGAAGGCATAAGGTTCTGCAATTTGGAAGGGACATTGACAAATTTCAGCAAAAGAATCCCAAAAGGGTTTAATTTCAAGGCTGACCCGAAATATGTTAATTGTTTAAAGTATTTTGATGTTGTGACATTGGCAAACAACCACACAATGGACTTTTGCAGGGAAGGATTAGAAGAAACCATCTCAACATTAGATAAAGCAAATATAAAACATTTTGGAGCAAGCGCAAATTTGAATGAGGCAAGAAAAGAAGCTTATATAGAAGATAATTTGAAATTCTGCTTTTTAGGCTATTCATTAATAGGGCCTGAAGCTGTATTTGCCAAGGAACAAAAAGAAGGCACAGCAGGAAGCTATAAGCCTGATGACATATTAAATTTCATTGAAGAAGATTTTGCAAGGGTTAAATATAATTCTGATATTTTAGTTGTTTCTTTTCACTGGGGAATAGAAGGAAGCCACTACCCGAATAACGCGCAAAAAATGCTTGCAAGATACAGCATTGATATTGGGGCGGATGTTGTTTTAGGGCACCATCCTCATGTATTGCAGGGGATTGAAGAATATAGAAAAGGGCTGATATTTTATTCTTTGGGAAATTTCATGTTTTCAGGGAATAGAAATCCATCTGACAAAGACAGC
>Ga0209541_10008407_pt1 | contig 17015 bp, 20 predicted proteins | sample RifCSPlowO2_01_FD_184027 | JGI IMG/M metagenome (GOLD analysis project Ga0209541, IMG submission 184027) | Groundwater microbial communities from Rifle, Colorado - Rifle CSP2_plank lowO2_0.1 (SPAdes) (version 2) | ecosystem: Environmental > Aquatic > Deep subsurface > Groundwater | place...
GTCAACTAAATTTATATTAGTTCCTGGAACAGTTCTCTTTACCATGTAAAAAACATCCCTTAAAGAAGAATGTTTTCCTGTCCCCAATAATTTCTCTTTAATCACGGAAGCGACTTCCACAGTCTGCAAAAATTTCTTTGCGTGCGCGACATTGAAAAAGCTTCTCGTCCCTTCCTTATCGCCTAATTTTAAAGTCCTTGTTTTCTTGTCAAAAACAATATTGCTTAGGTTTCTTAATGGGAAAGTGATCTCAGGGTTCTTTCCTTTCTTAATCTGCTCGACAATCTTCAAGCCCATTTCTTTCAATTCTTTTTTAGGGTCTTGTTTAGTCATTTTCAGCCTCCAATGTCTCTTGTTTTTCCCCGAAAGCTATATTTTTTCCCTTGACTTCAATTTTCTCGGCTTCTTTTATTTCAGCCAATAAGTCTTTCATTCCTTTCTTTAATGATTTCTCCAAGCTCTCTTGTATAACAGCTTTTTTCTCCCCGGTTAAATTAGCCAATGAGCCCGCCAGCTCAGGAATGTATTTCTCAAATAAATTTACTCTTTCCTGCTGCTCTCTTGCCCTTACGGTTTTTCTGATATAAGAATACATCTGCCTTCCGGCTTCCTGCAAAGCTAATTTCATTTCTTTTATGATTTCAGGGTAATGCGCAACAGCTTCTTTGGCTTCAGACGTGAAAGGAACCCAGACACTTACCATATGGACAACTGCAACAACAGGTCCTGCAGGTATGCTGTCTTTGCTCTGTGATAATCCGTAATTTTTCCATGCAGTGTCTGTAATGCTTTCAGAGGTTGCGCAAGCACCTTGCTGGTATAATAATGGAACCCTGTTTGCAAATCTCATAATTCTAATTGCGCCTTCTTTTTCCAAGCTTCCTCCGTATGCGATTCCGACTTCTATTGAAAATGGCATGCCTCTGTAAACGCTAGGCGGCCTTGAAACAGCGCAATAAAATTCAGCATCAACCTCTTTCTTCAAGCCCTTAATCAAAGCTTCCTCTCCAACAGGGCTTAAGCAGTCTGTAGGAGGGGCGATAATTTTTGTAGCCTGTATTGCATTGTATAATGATTCAGCTTCATCTCTTGCAATGGTTACCGGCTTTGCTCTTGGATTTACTTTTGCCTTAGCGCAGATCTCTTCAGCAACGCTCGAACTTACCCTGCAAAAATCGCTTTGTAAAAAACCTGAAACAGTATTTGCCCTGGTTGCTTGCATCATTTTTATTAAAGCACCTAACTCAACGCCGTAAGGATGCGGCTTTATTTCTTTAGGCTCTTTAGGCAATGCTTGTATCCCTCTTGCATAATTTATTGTTTCTTTCTCGGGAGTTTTATAGATAATTTTAGCATGAGGGTTGATTAAGGCAATTTCTTTTACATATTCATCAACGCTTTGTTTTCCTTTCTGGTAAATTCCCTGCAGCTCAACTTCAATCCTGGTGCCTTGGTCATTTTTCCACTCAACAATTTTATCTTGTTTTATAATAGGCTCGTTTTTTTGCGTGTCAATATGTATTTCATAATAATGCGCTTTGTATTTGGCCCCGATCTTTGAAGTTACAATCATTCCTTTCCCAGTTGTTAACTGTCCGTATAATAAAACAGCGCTTATACCGATTCCTTGCTGGCCCATTCCCTGCCTCAGCCTGTGAAACTTGCTTCCATATAATAATTTTCCAAAAATATTAGGTATCTGTTCCTTGACAATTCCAGGCCCATTATCTTCTACAATAACCTTAAACCTGTCTTCTTTTAATTGCTGCAGTTCAATGTAAATATCCGGCAATATTTTAGCTTCAGTGCACGCATCCAAGGAATTGTCAACAGCTTCCTTTACAGCCATCAACAAAGCCTTTCTGGGATTGTCAAAACCCAATAAATGCCTGTTTTTAGTGAAGAATTCGGAAATTGAAATTTCTCTTTGCATTTCTGCAAGTTCGTGCGCTTTAGTTCTTTCAGCCATCTTTTTTTCAGTTAATTTTAAGCTTATATATAAATCTAACTGATTTTGATAATCTAAAATAAAGGATAATACAAAAGACTTTATTATAAATTTTAAATTAAACCTAGGGCCTTAAGTATTAAATAAATTGCCATTATTACTATAACAATTTGTGCTATTGTTATTATTTCTTTATTGCTCATTTTCTTTTTAAAACCTCTTTTTTCAAATATCCTATATCTGCTTTAATATCAATTAATTGCTCTTGTATTTTGATTCCCTCTTCCAATTTTTCTATTCTATTTTTATAGTCTTCTATTTCATTAGAGAAAGTGCCAATTATATAAAAAACTATTGCTCCCCCAAATATTAATGAAACTAGTAATCTGTCTTCTTTATTTATAAATGCCAAAATAGAAACTGCAATGCTCATCAAACCTAAAGCATTAGACTTCCATTCTTTTGACATTTAAATCATACCTTCTTATAATTAATTATATTTTAATTTATAGGGTTTTTTATGTTTAAATACTTTTTTAAATTTATATATTTATAATTTTTTCTTTCTCTTCTCTAAAATCATATAAACAGTGCCGTATTTTCCGCCCCTTAAAATAGTTTCAAGGGCTTCCCTTACATATTCAATAATATCAACATCGCCGATTATTGCTATTGTCTTTCCGTAAACGGAAATATTTGTATTTGTCAGCTCTTCAATAGTTTTTCTTACTTTCCCTCTGGTTCCAATGCACCTTCCTCTTAACCTGATTAATTTTTGCCTGTTCTTCCCTGCATAATCAGTCATGTCAATTATTTCCATTGCATAATTATCATCCAATAAATTCTTGGCTATTTCAGGATTAAATCCTCTCCCGACTGCCCTTGCAATCTCGCTTCCAATTCTTAAATTCAATCCGTCTTCTCCGTATAAAGTTACATCCCCTTCAGTATTTACGCTTATTTTTATTTCTAATTTCTTCTCGAAAAATCTCTTAACTTTTCCGGATTTCCCTATAAAAACAGCTACTCGGTCTTCAGGTATTTTTAATTCTTGCGTGTACATTTTCAGAACTCTTCAAACTCTTCTAACTTTGCTAAAAAGCCTTTTTTCTTTAATACATCAACTTGATTGTGCTTGTACTTGTAAATAACATCTCCTTTTTCATCGCCGCCAAACTCCCACGGCTCAATTAATAAGACATCTCCCTCCCTGACCCACAGGCTTTTCTTCAATCTTCCGGGAACTCTGCATATCCTTGTTTTTCCGTCCAGGCATCTTACCCTCATCCTGCTTCCGCCTAATCTCTGCTCTAATATGCCTAAAACTTCCTTGTTTCTGGGAATCCTTACTCTTACTATCTCTTCTCCTTCTGCATTTAGTATTGGTTTCCTTTTGTCAAACATAGAAATTTAAAATTAAGAATATATTTAAAGCTTTGTTTTACTTCATTAAGATAAGTGGTTATTTTCGCAGGGTTTAAATATACATAATTATTATATATTTTATGAAGTATAAGGAACTTTTAGAGATTATAAATAATCTTAAAATAGGTGAATCTAAGAATATTTACAGGGTTAATAACACAGATTTATGGATTCATAGACCAGAAAAATTAGGAAGTTCTTTAAAAAATAAAGATAAATATGATATAAAAACAAATTTTCAAATATTTATGAGAGGAGAGGATGGTAAAGCATTCAAACCTAATCATTTAAGAATTTTGTTAGATTTACATTTAAAGCTGATAAGTAATCAAAATTACGCCGATAAATTATTTTCGATTTTAGAAGATATTTATAATGGAAAAGATCCTCTGGAATTTAAAGAAGAATTAAATAAAATGGAATTTAAAATGCAATTAGATTCTGCTTTAGTGAATGTTTGTTGTGCCCAATTATTTATGTCAGAACAAGATATTAATTATACGAAAGGGAAAATACAACCACCAAGATCATTTTTGATGGGTTATATAAGATTTATTAAAACTAAACAAGAGAATATAGATAAAATTTTATGGAGTTCTATTAGACACCCGCCAAGAGTAGAATTTAGGCAATAAACTTAATTTTTGAATTATCATTTAAAGTTTTTTGCGGAGGGCTTAATCTCTTTTTAATTATTGGTAGGTATTTCTTATTTAATTCTATTCCTATTGAATTTCTTCCATAAAGTTTAGCGACAGCAGAAGTAGTTCCAGAACCAATAAATGGATCTAAAACAATATCACCTTCGTTAGTACAAGCTAAAATAATTCTCTTTAATAATTCCTCTGGTTTTTGTGTTGGGTGATTTCCCGCCCACTTTTCGCTTTTTGGTGTTAAAGGAATGCTCCAAACATTTCTTGTTTGTTTACCTTTAGGGTTTATAGTATCTTCTATATTTTTAGACCATTCATAGTTGAACTTCCATTTTTTGCCATCCCCATTTTTAGTAGCCCATATTAAATGTTCTGTGCTTTCTGTAAACATTCTGCAAGTTATATTTGGCTGTGCATTTGGCTTAAACCAAACGATACTATTATTTATCTTTATATCTGGGAAAAATTCTTGAATGATAAATCCTGTCTGATAGATATTGTGAAAACTGCCAGAAACCCATAAGCTACCGCCATGTTTTAAAATTCTAAAACATTCTCCTAACCATTCTTTATTAAATTTAAAGTAATCATCTTTAGAAAACATATCCCATTCCTCTTGCATAGTTATGTGTTTGCTGTATTTCCAACCCAAGCCATTTTTTTTAGACATATTGTATGGCGGGTCTGCAAAAACTAAATCTACCGAATTATCTGGAATAGTTTTCAATACTTTTAAAGCATCACCTAAAATTATTTTATGAACTGTTTTCATCTTTAATTATATAACTCCTTCATTTTTAAAACCTTCGACCTTAAAATGTGGGCATTTTATCCCGTTATTTTCATAATATTATTCGGTATTCGAACTATATAAATCTTTCGGTATTCGAATTATTATTCTTTTTCTATAATAATCTTTTCTTTTTCAGTTTTTACTTTTAATTCTTTATTTATAAGCCCACTTTCTTCTACAACTTTTTTAGGCAAATTTATTCTATACCTATAATATTCCTTTCCTTTTACCTCTTTATCAAATGCTTTAAGTATTTTCATAAATAAATTAGGTATCCGAACTATTTAAGTTTATCTAACTGTAAAATAATATCAATTAACTTAGTAAATTTGTTTTATTCAATCTAAACAGCACAGTCAGCCTGTAAATTTTCTTGGTGTTTTCTTTACTAACACTATACAAAGTTCTTGTTATTTTTATCTCACCATTAAACCTTCTCTTAAGCATATTAGATAAGGTTTTGGCAAAGTTCTGCGAAGTCAAGTAAAGGTCAATTCCCATATTTTTTTTAAGCTCAACAACTTTAGTGATAAAAACATTCCCTCTTGATTTCAATTCATCCATAACAAATTCAACAACCTCTTCATCATAAGGCCTTAACTGCAGTATTGCCTGATAGCCCCTGTTTGAAGTAAACAAGCTGTCATAATTAGAAGTATTGGGCATGTGGGACTCCTTTTATTTTTATGACATTCTTTTCATCCACTAAACCGAGTTCAACAGCGATGGAAACGGATTTTTTCCCTACAAAATTAGCGCTGTTTGCATCTTTAAGAATTTTCTTTACTTCTTCTTTATTTTTCTTCTCGCCTTTGAAAAAATTCTCGCTTACTTTAAGATATAAATTTCCTTCTTCAAATTCCTTCCCGATTAAATCTTCATCGCATATGGCAATTATTTTTGCTGTTTCGGATTTATGGATTTTGATATACATTTTATCTCAGCTTCACTTGATGCTTGGCGCCGCAGGCAGCGCATTTTATATATAATGCGCCGTTTTGTTCTTCTAATTTTGTGTCAGGCTTTCCGCAATCATAGCATAATACAAAAGTTTTGGCATAGCTTTCTATCTTGGCATTTATTAAGCTGGAGCCTAATTTTCTCCCTAATGTCAATCTTCCGCCTTCAACTTTGCCAGGCGTAGCTAATTCTTTTAATATATATTTTAAAAATCTTTGTTCATCCTTGCCAAGCATATCCACTATCTGGTTAAAATTAGTTATTATTGTCTTATTTCCTTCAACATGCCCTCTTGCTTTTGGGACTTCATACCTGAATGTGGTCTTTGCAGTTTCAGGCAGTTCCTTTATTCCTTTTTCCAGTAATTCTTCGTAGCTTTTCATCCTGCTAATTTCAGTCTCCCTTGTTTGTATTCAAATACTTCCCCTTCTTTTATTAATTCATATATTAAAGCGTTTGCTTTTTCTTCGGAAGCGCCAAGTTCCTTTATAATCTTTGCGGATTCAGCCCCGTCGCCCTTGTCTAATTTTTCTATTAAGTTAATTATTGTTTTTCTCCCCACATCTATTGGCGGATCGGAAATTATTGTATCGTTCTTTTTTTCAGCCTCTATCTTTCCAGGCTCTCCGTATAATTTCAAAAGCTCTTCTCTCCTGAATTTAGCCCATAAAGGATTGCTTAATCTGTTGGCGAATTCAGGCATTATATAAATTTCTCTGCTTTGCTCTTTAACTTTTCCTAAAACTAAAACTAAATTTCCTACCTCTAAATTTTCAAATAATTTAATATCTTCATTCCAAACCCTAGCCCTTATGCTTGCATAGCCGTCATCTATAACAATAACAGAATAAGTTTTGTCTGCATTGGTGTATTTGTCAATAACTACGCCTATTAAATTAACTCTTGAAATTGCTAATCCTTTTGCAGAAATAAAATTAGGCTTGAATTCTTCATCGGATTTTATATATTGCCCTTTAATTAAATCGCTAATCCATATCTTATAAGCCGTATTTCTTAAATATTCCATTATATTTTTTGGACAAATCCTCTTTTAGGCTCAAATATATCGCCCCCTCTCTTAAGTTTCTCAATTATATCCTCAACAGCATCCTTGCTGATCCCTTTGCTTTCAGCTTCCCCCATTACATCTTCAATAGGGATTGATTTTCCATGTTTATTTTCAAGCGCATTTATAATCTCTTTGACAATCATCATTTTGTTTCTTGTATTTGCAGTAACGCCTGTGCTAATCATGTCTATGTCAAATCTCTGCGTCTCGTAATCAAATCCAACCTGCATCAGGCAATGCTTCAATAATTCAATGGCTCTTTTTGAATCTGCTCTGCTAACTTCATCAGCCAACCTCAATCTTGCAGAAGCCTCTGATAATCTTAATAAAGCCTCAAGCTGTCTTGCAGATATAGGAACAGACTTTATGCTTGCATCAGAAGATTTTCCGTCATTTCTTAAAGTTATGTAAAAATTCTTTATCTCGTCAATTGCATCTTGGGATAGTTTTGGATAGGAATTTTGTCTTACATAAGCAATATACTTCCTTAAAAAATCTGTTGTTATTTCGGTTTTTAGCATGTCAGGCTTTATTGTTGCTTCCAAAACATGCGAAGCAATCTTTTCATCTTTAAATCTGTCAGGTATATCTCTTACAGGAAATATTAAGTCAAACCTGTTAATTAAAGTCGGAGGCAGGTCAATTTGTGAAGCTATTGGTGTATAAGATTCAAATCTTCCTGATTTTGGGTTTGCAGCAGCCAGCATTGTGGTTTCAGCCCTTAATGTTGCATGTATGTTTGCTTTTGCGATTGTTATGGTTTGCTGTTCCATGGCCTCATGCAATGCGCTCCTGTCTTCTTTTTCCATCTTGTCTAATTCATCAACAACAACAATCCCTTTATTGGCCAAAACTAAAGCTCCTGCTTCCAAAGCCCAGCCTTTCAAAATTTCATCCTTTACTACAGCAGCAGTCAAGCCTACACCGCTAGCTCCCTTGCCGGAAACATACCTGGCTTTCGGAGCTGCTTTGGAAACGAACTGTAAAATCTGGCTTTTACCTGATCCAGGATCTCCAACAAGCAAAATATGTATGTCTCCCCTCATAACAGTTCCATCTTCTTTCTTTTTTCTTATTCCTCCAATCATCTGCAGGACAATTGCTTCCTTAATTTTATCATGTCCGTAAATGCTTGGCGCTATTGCTTTTGTGAATTTTTCAAATAGCTGGGGATCTTTGGAAAATTCTTTTATTTTTTCTTTATCTTCTTCGCTTAATTCTATTGTGGAATAATCTTCCTGCACAGATTCTATGTAATTAATGTCCATCGCCAAATCAAATCTGGTTGACTGAACTCCGGTTTTCAGCAAAATAGGAATTTCTTTTATAATGCCGTAAACCTTGACCTTGCTTCCTGGAGTGGTCTTCTTTTCCATCTTAGGCTCTACTAAATCTTCTTTTAAGAAAACATTCAGCCTCTTTGGCTGCTCTCCTCCTTCTAAATTTTCAGGAGCCTCCTCAATCAATAAATGTTGGGCATCAACTAAATCCTTGCTTAATAACCTAAAATGCCCTTTTCTTCCGCAGGAGCATCTCGAAGGCTCTTTAAACTTGGTGTCTAATTGTAATATGGTCATTGTATTGCTGCAATTAGGGCATTCAAACCTTGCATTAGTAACTTGCGGCCTTACATCGGAAGCTTGCCTTACTATTCCTTCCAAAACTAAAAACTTGTTTATATGCTCGCTTCTTATATCGCTGATTTTTAAATATTGCCCTTGCGGTAAATTAGTGAACCTTATTCTTAAATTTTTATCAGGAATATCAAATTGCTCCAAAGCAAGCTCGGCTGACTTGATTGAATCCTCTGGATTTTCCAAAAGCTCATCAGCTAATTCTGGCTCATGCTGTATTAAATTTATGAAATCAATAACAAGTGATTTTTTTCCTTGGCTGATAACAGTATGCAGCTCTTTCTCGTAATACTCCTCGAGAAATTCTTTAAATTTTTCAACGTGTTCTAAAGCATCCATCTTCCCCCGAAAATAAAATCATCAAAAATTATTTCTTTTTTAATTTAAGTAAGTTATCTATTAATTTATCTAAAGCCTCTTTTAAATTTGCCTCGCTTCTAGTGCCAGTGCAGACTATTTTTCCGTTGCTGAATAATAAAAATGTTGCTCTTGTCCCTGATAATTTGTAAACCAAGCCCGGGAACTGTTCAGGTTCATACTCTGTGTTCTCAAGTTCCATAGCTAATTTATTTAAATTTAAGTCCATGCCGATTTCGCCGGAAGCAACCATATTTTGCACCTTGACTCTCGGCTTTATTGTAATTTTAATTCCAATTTTTTCAATATTCTTGACAATTTGCTTGATGCTTTCCCTCAATTTAGCCATGCTTCTCGCGCCAGTGCATACGATTTTTCCGGAGCCAAAAATCAAAGCAGAAGTCTTAGGCTCTTTTATTCTCATAACCAAGCCCGGGAACTGTTCAGGATTATATTCGGTATTAGGCAATTTTTCAGCCAGCCTTATTAAAGGTATATCGTGGTTCAGGTAAGAAGAAGCAACAATGTTGACAATTTTTAATTCTTTTTTTACCATTTAAAAACACGCCCCTTATAAACAGGTATTTATAAATGCATAGAAAAATTTATAAAGGTATTTATAAAGGATTCATAAAAATTATAAACTTCTTTCCCTTTATTTCAGCTTCTAATGTGTGTTTAAATATGTTTTTAGGCATTTCTTTTATTATTTTCAAGGTTTTAGCCCCTGTTCTAATGGCAATCTCTTTCTTCCAATCGCTTAGGTCATAATCGCTGGCTATAACCAAGTCAATATCATCAATTTTCTTTAACCCTGCTGTTTTCCTTAAATCCTGTATCTTCCTCATTAATTCTCTGGAATAGCCTTCCTGCTCTAATTCTTTGGTAATTTTTAAATCTAAAACAATATGCCCGTACTGGAATGGCGCGCCCTGTAATTCTTCATCCAATCCTTTATGCACATACTCAAAATTTAATTTTCTTATATTGGTTTGTTTTGTTATAAGCCCAATAAGCGGCTTGATAAAATTTCTTGTATCTGCATGCTCATCATGCAAATAAATTGTTGCTTTATTCAAAGGCCACCTGACGCTTATTTTTTCTTTGTCTCTTGCTGACATTATTCCTTGTATGAAAGCGCCTGCATATTTCATAGATATCTCTAATTTTTTATTTATTGCTTTTTTATTTATTTTAGGCCATTGCTGCAGATGTATGGATTCTTTTTTATAAATATCAAGATTTATTTTTTCAGATATAAATGGCAGAAACGGCGCCAATAATATTGTTGCATCGTAATAAGAATCATGCAAAACTTTTTGGACTTTCCCGTCATCAAGTTCGCTTCTTATGAACTGGACATAAGTTTTAGACAGGTCAAATATTAAAAAATTCTTAATTTCTTCCAAAGCTTTATGGTATTCCAGGTTATCAAGGTAGTTTGTAACATTGTTCTTTAAATTTTCTTTTTTTGATAAAATCCACAGGCTGGCGGGGTCCTTGCTGTAACTTTTTGAAATCTTAATGCAGTTTTGTTTTATGTATTCCCCTAAATTCAAAATGACAAGCAAGTTTCTTTTTATCTCTTGCGCAGGGCCATACCCGAAATTTAAATTGAACTGCGGATTTTGGCTGCAATATTGCCACCTCATTACATCGGCGCCCATTTTTTCTACAGCCTCATTAAACCATATTGCATTCCCCTTGCTCTTATGCATAGCCTCCCCTTTCTCATCTCTGACCTCTTCATAAGCCAAAATTCTTTTATAAGGCGCAACGCCTTCCAAAACAACAGACATAAATAATTGGGCGTAAAACCACAGTCTTACCTGCGCCCTCATCTCTATTTCAAGCTCGGCAGGGAACCATTTCTTCCAATATTTTTTATCCTTGAAGTAATGCAATGTGGAAAATGGAACTATGCCTGCATCAAGCCAGCAGTCGCCAACATCTTTAATTCTTTCTATTTCTTCGCCGCATTTGCATTTGATTTTTATTTTATCTATCCAAGGCCTGTGCAGTTCCGGCAGGTTATCAACGTCTTTTTTATTTATTGCTTTTTCTTTTAATTCCTTTAAAGAACCGATAACCTCAAGATTATTACACTTGCCGCATTCATAAATCATTAAAGGCAGGCCCCAATATCTTCTTCTGGAAATATTCCAGTCATCCATATTATCAAGCCAGTCTTGCATCAATTTGCCGACGTGCTCCGGGTGCCATTTAACCTTCCCTGATTCCTTCTTCATTATAGGCCTTATTTCATCGCATGCAATAAACCATGAAGAATCAAGCCTGAAAACTAATTCCTCCTTGCATCTCCAGCAAACAGGATATCTGTGCTTGTAATTTTCAATTCTATACAGCAATTTTCTTTTATCAAGTTCATTCACTATCTCTTTTTTTGCATCTTTTACATTTTTCCCTGTAAGCCAGCCAAACCCTTTGTTGTAATTTCCAAAATCATCCAATGCGGACTCAAGAATTTTTAGCTTTAATTTTTTCCCCAATTCATAATCCATATCCCCGCAGCTGGGCGCGATATGGACTATTCCCGTTCCATCGCTGGCTCCGACATCGCTGGATGGGACAACCCTGTGGCTTATTCCTTTTTGTATTTCAAAATGGGGATAAAAAGATTCATACTCAATCCCGACTAAGTCAGCGCCTTTTAAATTTTTAATAATTTCATAATCTTTGCCTAGCTTTCCTATTGTTGCTTCGGATAAATATAGAATATCATTTCCTTTCTTGGCCTTGACATAATTTATATCCGGGTTTACAGCAGCTGCGATATTGCTTGAAAGAGTCCATTCGGTTGTAGTCCAGATTAATAAATACTCATTGTCTTTTCCTTTTATCTTGGCTTTGACATATATGGAAGGGTGGACTAATTCAGCATAACCTTCATCGCTCATTTCATGCTTGGAAGAGCTTGTCCCGCACCTTATGCACCAGGGCAAAATTCTCCTTCCTTTGTACAGCCATCCTTTGTTATAGCATTTCTTTAAAAAAAACCATATGGATTGGATGTTATTGTCATCCATAGTGTAATAGTCATTTCCCCAATCCATCCACTGCCCTAAATGAATTGATTGTTCAGTCTGGACCTTTGAAAATTTCTCAACCCTTTGCCTGCAGGCTTTTGAAAATTTATCCAATCCGAAATTTTCAATGTCTTTCTTGGAATTAAATCCCAAGTCTTTTTCAGTTTCAACTTCCAGCCATAAGCCCTGGCAGTCAAATCCGTTTTGGTATCTTTCATCAAAGCCCTGCATAGCCCTGTATCTTTGGTATAAATCCTTCAGAGTTCTGCCCCATGCATGGTGCACGCCCATTGGATTATTGGCGGTTATAGGGCCATCAATGAAAGAAAACTGTTTTTTTCCTTTGTTTCTCTTTCTTAATTTATTAAATATCTTCTTTTCGTTCCAATAAGACAAAATCTCTTTCTCTGTTTCAAAACCTGAATAATCCACCATTTTAACAAATATTAGCTAACTTATAGCCTTTTTTAAACCTTATGGTTAAATAAAAACTTTTATAAATAGATTCCTTCCCTAAAAATTAATAATATGCTGAAGCATATTAGATGGGAGATATAAAATATGTTTAGAGACAGAGGATATGAAGAAAGAAGAAGTTTTTCTCCAGTTAAAGTTGGAGATATAGTAGACGTAAAAATAGAAGCAGTTGGCGAAAAAGGCGATGGCATCGCTAAAGTCAAGGGATTTGTTATATTTGTTCCTAACGCCAAAGAAGGGGAAACTGTTAAGATAAAGATAACAAAAGTGCTCAGAAAAGTGGGTTTCGGCGAGATAGTAACTGAAGAAGAAGCTGCAGCAGAATCTGAAACAGAGGAAGAAACTGAAGAAGAAGAATCTAAGGAAGAAACTGAAGAAGAAGAATCTAAGGAAGAAACTGAAGAAGAAGGCAGTAAAAAGAAAAGTGAAAAACCTGCGGAAACCGAAGAAAGCGAGGAAATAGAAGATAGTGAAGAGGAAGAGTCCTATAAAGACGAAGAAGGAACCTTTTAAATTCGTTTCAATAGCTTTATAAATTTTCTTTCTTTTTTTTATTTATGACTCAATTATGGATAGAAAGGTTCAGGCCTAAAACATTTGACGATGTTATTGGCCAGGAGAATATTGTCAAGAGAGTGAAAGCTTTCGTTGAGCAAAAAAATATACCGCATATGCTGCTAGCAGGTTCGCCAGGCACTGGAAAGACAACTATGGCTTTGCTGATAGCAAAAGAATTATTTAAAGATAGCGTGCAGGATAATTTCTTAGAGCTGAATTCATCAGATGAAAGAGGGATAGATGTTATAAGAATAAAGGTAAAGGATTTCGCGAGGACAAAGTCAATAAAAGATGTTCCGTTTAAAATTATACTTCTTGATGAATGCGATTCATTGACAAAAGAAGCCCAGCAGGCATTGCGTAGGACAATGGAGTCCTTCAGCAACACATGCAGGTTTTTATTAAGCTGCAATTATTCTTCAAAAATAATTGAGCCTATCCAAAGCAGGTGCGTCTTATTCAGGTTCAAGCCGTTGGAAAAGGAAAATATAATAAAAATAATCAAAAAAATAGCTTCTTCTGAAAGCTTGAAGATTGATGATAAAGCTTGTGAAATTTTGTATGATGTCTCGGAAGGGGACATAAGAAGGCTGGAAAATATTCTGCAGGCATCATCAACAATAAGCAAGGAAATAACAGAGGATTTGATTTATGAAACAGTTTCAAAAGCCAGGCCTAAAGAAATCAGGGAAGTGATAGAAATAGCTGTGAAAGGAAATTTCTTGGACGCAAGAGAAAAACTTCTTGATGTTATGCTTAATTACGGATTAGCGGGCTTAGACATAATAAAGCAGATACAAAAAGAATTATTGACAATAAAGGTTGATGACCAAAAAAGGCTGGACTTTATAGAAAAATGCGGTGAAATAGAATTCAGGCTGGTTGAAGGGGCAGATGAATTTATACAGCTGGAAAGCTTAATCGCCTATTTCAGCAAAAAATGAGGCAAAATGAAAGTAAACTTTTTTTATTCAGAGCCGTATGACAGGATGCTGACAGATATGTTAGGCAATTCTTTCCCAAATGAACAGCCTATGATTATAAAAAAATATCAAAAAAACCTTGAATCCTGCTGGAAAAAAGAAGAAGATAAAATAATAAAGGAAATAGAAAAAATTTCTAATTTGAAATTTAAGTCTAATGTGGATTGTTATATTGTTAATGATATGTTTTATGATGCTATCTCAAATCCTTTTACAATAAGAATAGAAAAAGACCTTGGAAGAATAAAATCAATATTGATCCACGAATTAATCCATATATTATTTGTTCAAAATTCGCAAAAATTAATAAAATTGATAGAGGAAGTTCCTGAAAAGCAGCATTCCTACAAAGTCCATTTCCCTCTTTTATTGATACACAGAAAAGTATTGGAAAATCTTTACGGAAAATCATACTTCCAGAAACAGTTAAAATATGACAATGAACTTACCGAGTTAAAGCCTTTATGGCACCATATTAATGCATTATACCCTAAATTTAATAAAGACATAGTTAAATTTTTAAAAAATGTGGACAGAAAAATATAAGCCAAAAACAGAAAAAGACCTTGTGCATGAAAAGGAGATAGACAAAATAAAGTCTTCTATAAGCAAGAATAAGAATATCTTGATTTATGGCCCTACAGGCATTGGCAAAACATCCACAATACATATAATCGCAAAAGAGCTTAACCTGGAATTGATAGAAATAAACGCCTCTGACTTGAGAAATAAGGAGCAGATGGAAAATATAATAGGCGAAAGCTCTAAGCAGCTTAGCTTGTTCAATAATGGAAAAATAATTTTAATAGATGAAATTGACAGCGCATCCTCAAAAGACCGCGGTTTTCTTTCTTCATTGACAGAGATATTGCAGACAACCAAATTCCCGATAATAATGGTTGCGGATGACCCTTGGGATTCTTCATTGTACAATTTAAGGAAAAAAGTTGAAATGGTTGAATTAAAAAAGCCTTCTCCAACATCTGTTTATAACATAATAAAGAATATATGTGAAAAAGAAGATCTAAAATTCTCTGATTCAGACCTGAAAAGGCTTTCTCACTGCCATGACATACGTTCCTGTATTAATGACCTGCAGCTTTATTCCGTAGTAAACAAAGAACTTAATCTTGAAAATATGGATGAGCGCAATGTCAAGGAGTCCATATTTAATTCATTAAGGCTGATCTTTAAAAGCAAAGATTTTGAATTGTCTTCCAAGTCATTTGACAATATTAATGAAGACCTTGATACCTGCATGCTGTGGCTTGATGAAAACATTCCTTTGGAATATAAAAACAATAACGATATATTAAATGCATATGAAAAGCTTTCAAAAGCCGATATTTTCAGGAAAAGAATTAAAAGATGGCAGTATTGGCGTTTCCTGGTTTACCAAAATATACTGATGACTGCGGGTGTTGCCCTGGCGAAAAAAGACAAATACAATACATTCACAAATTACAAGCCTGTTTCAAGAATCTTAAAAATATGGCGCTATAACCAGAAAAACTTGAAGAAGAAAAATATTGCTGTGAAGATAGCCCAAAAAACGCACTCTCCTTACAAGTCAATACTGGAAGATTTCGAAAATATAAAATCAATAATAGTTAAAAATAATATTTATGGAGACTTTAAGCTTACAGAAGAAGAGATTGAATTCTTAAAGATGTGATTTTTTCATTTTTAAATGCTGGTGTATGAACCAGATAACTGCGGCAATAAACAAGCCGATAGCTAAATAATCCAATGGCCTGAAATAATCATGCAGTTTCTCCCAGTTCTTCTGCAGTAAAATCCCAGCATATAATAAAAATCCATTCCATATCGCAGCCCCGGTTATTGTATAAAAAATAAACTTAAGCAAATTCATCTTTCCAACGCCTGCAGGAATTGAAATTAAATGCCTTACAACAGGAATTAATCTGCTCACAAAAATTGTCTTTTCCCCGTGTTTTTTAAACCAATGCTCAGTCCAGTTCAAATGCTCTTCATCCAATAATAAATACTTCCCAAAATGCAGAACAAATCTCTTCCCGAAATGTTTTCCGGCATAATAAGACAATAAAGACCCTGCTAAGCTCCCTAAAGTGCTGAAAATAATGGCTAAATATAAATTAAATTCTCCTGTGGCAACCAAATATCCTGCAAATGGCATTACTAATTCGCTTGGCAGGGGAAAAATCATGCTCTCCAAAGCCATTAAAATTAACAGTCCAGGATAGCCTAAAAAAGAGATTAGCATAATAACAAAGCTTACTAAATATTCAGTTATCATATAAATATAAAAATTTTAGTATATAAAAGAGTTTCTAAACCTTAAGGCTTCTTAATTTTCCTACACGTTGCTCAAGTGAAGGATGTGTGGACAATAAAGACATCATTCCTTTCATTGTAAAAGGATTAACAATAAACATGCTTGACATCGCTTCATTTCCAAATTTCAAAGGATTATGTTTCACGCCTGAATGCAGTTTCGTCAAGGCATCAGCCAAGGCATTAGGGTCTTTTATTGTTAAAGCACCAGTCCTGTCAGCTAAAAATTCCCTTGATCTTGAAATAGCTAGTTGTATTATTAAAGCAACTATAGGTGTGATTATCCCTACAAGTAATAACCCAATCATACTACTCCCTCCTCTATCTCGATCTCCCCCACCAAAAATAGCACCCCATCTTGCCATAAAAGCAATATAAGAAATAGCCCCTGCAATAACAGCAGCTATAGTGCTGATTAAAATATCTCTATTTTTTGCATGTGAAATTTCATGTGCTATTACGCCTTTCAATTCTCTTTCGCTTAATAATTCTAAAATTCCTTCAGTAAAAGCAAGAACAGCATGTTTTGGGCTTCTTCCTGTACAGAATGCATTTGGTGTTTGAGTCGGAACAATATAAACTTTAGGCATGGGTATGTTAGCTAATTCAGAAACCTGCTTTACATCCCTGTATAAATTAGCATATTTTTTCTTGTCAGCTTCCTTTGCCCTGTAAATAAACAAAACAATCTTATGCGAGAAGAAATAAGTTATTAAATTCATAAACAAAGCAAATCCTAAAGCAATAGTTAATCCACTGGTTCCTGCAAAGAAATATCCTATTACTAAAAATATT
>Ga0209541_10008409_pt1 | contig 17013 bp, 16 predicted proteins | sample RifCSPlowO2_01_FD_184027 | JGI IMG/M metagenome (GOLD analysis project Ga0209541, IMG submission 184027) | Groundwater microbial communities from Rifle, Colorado - Rifle CSP2_plank lowO2_0.1 (SPAdes) (version 2) | ecosystem: Environmental > Aquatic > Deep subsurface > Groundwater | place...
TAATCTTCAACTGCCCTTTCTGTCATTCCGGCCTTAAGAGCAACATTAGCAGCATCACCAAACCTTCCTGCTTTTTCATAATCTTCAACTGCTTTAACATAAAGATTATTTGCTCTTTCTGTCATTCCGGCCTTAAGAGCAACATTAGCAGCATCTCTAAACCTGCCTGCTTTTTCATAAACTTCAACAGCCCTTTTTATTTGTGGAGTAGATAACTCCACTTTTCCGACTAATTGAGAAATCGCTTGACTTCTTGCTTCGTCAGATCCTAACTGATTAAGCACATCTTCTAAATTAACTTTATTTTTCATAACATTAATTAATAAACACCTCTTTATAAAACTTTCGGTTCTTTACTACTTGTAGATTACTACAATAAGATGAGCTGGCACCCCAAACTATTGTCTGCTTTGCAGATTATTAATAAAAAGCTCGGGCTCTCAAACTTTGATTTTTTTGCCTTCGGCATCGTTGCACTAAAAATCAACCACTCCAAGTATTCGTGGGCAACTAACAGCAGATTAAGACTCCATTCCATTGTATTCCATTACGCCCTTCAGGGAAATAAATCAGAGATTTACTTCTCTTAATAGCATATGTTCTTGAAACAATTAATCCCTGAATAGAGATTTCCATTCTTGAAAGCTCTAGTTTTGGAGCACAGAATAGCCTTTGCTGTATTCTTGCGCAGCCATATCCCAAGCTTCTAAAGAACAGGATTGAAGCTTCAGCCTCAATCGTTATCTTGCTTTGATAGTTCCTATGAATATCAAACCTCGTTCTCATATCCTGCCGGGACCAGTACCAGACAGTAACCCTGCTGCATGAAAATGTTATGGCAATAACCTTTATAGCTACATTCTGCCTTACTAATACGCGGATTAATCGGCGCTGCTCTGATTTTAATCTCATGATTTGATTTTTTCAGAGCAGCTTATCTTCTACCTCCTTTTTCACGATAAGCTGCATAATACTATTTATTCAAAAGAATGAGCTATTCTTCCTCTTAATTCCTCATTCTTTTAAAGAGAGAAAAGAGAGAAACGCAAATAGAGATAAATTATAGTATTTAAACTATTCTAACAACAATTTCTAACAGAAATTACGCGATGTTAAGTTTGATGTTGGACTTAACAGTAAGAGATACTTTTCCAGTATAGAAAAGTATATAAATAAAGTGCTTTTGATTGCAGTATGCTGAAGGTAAAAAAGATAAGTGAGATTCTGGGAAAGAAGGTGTTTACAGACACTGGAGACCTCTTTGGAGAAGTGGAGGAAGTCAATATTGTTGAAAATAAGATTGACGGATGGAGGATTAAAGTGGCTGGGGAGTTTGGGAGCTTTCTTGGAGGGGCGAGGGGAGTTATAATCCCGCACCAATTTGTAAAGGCGATAGGAAATGTAATGATTGTTGCGCGAAGTTCTCTGCCAAGCAGCGAAGTTTCTGAAGAAGCTATGGCTGAAGAAGAGATGATGTAAAAATAAGTCTTATTATTAGTGTTGGTGATTGGTGTAAATTTGAACTAAATTTCAAGTAGAGCATTAATAATAGCCTGTATAAATATTATAAAATGATTTAGAACCCATCCCTATATGTCAGAATCGTTAGATTCTGAGCATGCCAAGAGGTTTACCTCTTGGACACAGTCAAGAATTAACATTCTTGATGATTAACATTTTTGATGACTAAGACAAGTTTTTGACAGGCAAGGTTTAGAGCGTTTCGCCCCTGATAAATTGCTTATAGCTAAACCTATGCGGATAGACTGTTATTGAGAATTAACTATTGTTAGATAAATGCACCCAACTTGAACTAATTTATTAAGCATCATTAATGAGTTTAATGGCTATGTGTAAAATTGGTGCTTAGCATCATTAATGAGTTTAATGGCTATGTGTAAAATTGGTGCTTAGCATTATTAATGGGTTTAAGCTGACTTTTATAAATTATATTAGTCTATTATTGCTGCAATTACCTAGTGTTAATTAATCACACTTGCTCAATTGTATCCTGTTTTGTTAAGTAATTTAATCACGCTTGCTCAATTGTATCCTGTTTTGTTAAGTAATTTAATCACGCTTGCTCAATTGTATCCTGTTTTGTTAAGTATTATATATCTTTTGCATGAATCATCTGAAGTTTATTGCTTTTGACGAAAGATATTTAAAGAGAGGCGTGTTTTCTTTTGAATGGGATTGTTGGAAGGATTTGTGACTTATGATGCCGGAATAGGGAAGGTTTTGGGAGATTTTGAGACTCTTGGAATTTTCGCTTATGTTCTGCCGTTCATATTAATCTTTGCTGTTGTGTTTGCTGTATTGGACAAGATCCCTATTTTCCAGGGAAAGAAGGGAATCAATATGGTTATTGCTCTTGCTGTTGGGCTTTTATCATTACAGTTCAATGTAGTCACTGTGTTTTTTGGAGAGATATTCCCAAGAGCAGGAATCGGGCTTTCAGTAGTTATAGTAGCGCTGATTTTGGCAGGAGCGTTTATTAAATGGGATGATACTTCAAGCCACAAATGGATATTTTTTGGTATCGGAGCGCTTGCATTTATAATAATAACGATTACTTCTCTGTCAGCTTTTTCATCTCCGGGCTTTAATTGGTGGGATCAGTACGGGAGCGCCATAATAATTCTTCTGATAGTTATAGGGCTTGTTGTTGCAGTGATGGTGAGCAAGGGTGGTAGCGGAGGCAGCAGCAAGGGAAGCAGCGGCTGAAGCAGCTAATATTCTAAAGAAAGATTGACGAGATTATACGGATAGCCTAAGTTATTGAAAAAACTAGCATTATTTTTTCATCTAACTAATTTTAATAATCTTTATAGATTGAGTAAACACTTTGTTGAAAATTAATTAGTGTTTGGCAAATAAATACAAATTAATATTTTATTTACTTACCTCTTCCTCTTTCTTGTGGTCTTTCGTCTTGAAGTTTTTGATGACGTCTTTGTTCTCACCCTCTGTACAAGCGGACTAACAACCTTGCTGAATGATTCCTGGGTGGATTGGAGATCTTTGCCTAAGTCCTGGATATTCTCTCCGTATTCCCCTATTTTGCGGATAATTGAATCCTGAAGAGAGTCAATTATGCTTTCAATTCTCTTGAGCCTTTCTTTTAATAAGTCCATTTTGCTGTCTAGATCTGATTTGAAATCTTCAACTTTGGAGAGCTCGTTCTTTATTTTAGAAATTTTCTGCTCAAAAATTTGCTCCGCTACTTCTGAAATTGTTTCAGAGCTTGGAGCAGCAGAGTAAGCATAGGAGGGGTATTGCTCGTAACCTTCATAGTATTGTTGTTCGGCTGGCGGATAATTTTGCTGCAGTTGTTGCAGTTGAGGTTGCTGCATAGCCTGCTGCTCTGAGATTGGCCTTGGTGGCTGGAGCCCCTGCACCTGATTTACCTGATTCTGCTGGAAGGCTTGCGGCTGGGGAGGTTGTGAAAGGATGCTTTGCTGCATTGACGGCTCAATTCCGGGCACGGAAGAATATTCCTGAGAAACTGCCACTTTAACCTGGGATTGAGATAGTGCGTCTTCAATGTCTTTTGGAGAATAACTCTGGCTCATTAGTTCTGTGATTATATCTGCATCGCTCTTTCCCGAGCTTCTCATTTCTTCTATTTGTTTTATTAATGACATTACTACTTTCCTCCACCAATCAAATTTGGTTTATTAATGACATTTTATTATTCTTTGTTTTTATCTTTTTGACTAACCTCTTTTAGATTCGCCTATCATTCTTTCCACATCTTCCAAGGTGGCTAGTTTCAAAGGATCGAACATTTTTGCTTGTTTTTGTAATATGGCCAGGTCTTCTCTGCGCGCCTTGCCGTCTATTTCTTCTGACATTCTCTTTATTATATCCTTTAATCTTTCAACGTCATCCTTTAATCTTTCAACATCTTTCTTTGCAGATGAAAGCTCTCTAAGAACTTCTCCTCTAATGTCTACAAGGTTCTCTCCAAGAAGAAGCACCCTGTCCTTGAGAAGCTTTTGCCTTTCCTCCAAGTCTCTAACACGCATGCTTTCAGAATAATTCTCCTGGACAGAAAGTTCCTGTGATGCCACCATCTTTTATTATTAATCTATGATTTGCGCGGTTTAAAATACTTGCGGAAAGTATTTTAATACTCCAGCCTCCCTAATCCTGATGCAAGGTGCAAGATGTTATTAAAAAAAGAAAATTATAGTGTGATTATAAAGAGGAGGATAATCTCTAATTAATATGTTATTCAAAAAAGAGAATTATGCTGCAGTTATACTGGAGGAGGTAATAACTGCTAATTAATATGTTATTTAAAAAAGAGAATTATGCTGCAGTTATACTGGAGGAGGTAATAACTGCTAATTAATATGTTATTCAAAAAAGAGACGCCGGTTTATGGGTATGAAATAGTCAGGGAAGCCGGACAGGATGTAATGTACATTAACTTTCTCAGGGTGCCGTTCGTGCCGTCGATAGCAGAGCAGGGAGCAATAATGGCGAGAGTGATTGATTACCTGATTGAAAATCCAAACACTTCCAGAGTTGTATTAGTGCAGCAGAGGAATTACAGCTACTCTTTTCCGCAGGTTGCAATGTTAGCAGAGATGGCAAACCTCTACAATTCATTCATCCAGCAGGCGAGGGTTTTGAGCCCGGAGACAAGAGACTCTTCATGCCCGGAATGCACTTCCAGGAGGAATAAAGAAATGACTTATTTCCTGGGCATATTCAAGCAGGATCCTGTTGCGGCTTATTATGAAGCGAAGAGGTTTCTCAATGAGGAGAAGCAGAGCCTCGCCAATTCTGAAGAAAGATGCAAGCCATACATTGCAGATTACCTGAGAGTTTTGGAGAGGGTTGTAAGTTTAATAGAAAAGAGCAATTTATTAAGAAGCATTCAGGAATCACTGCCATATTATAATTTTGGCGGAAGAGAAATTTACAGCAATGTATTCAGGCCGGATGTGGTTCCTAACTTTACTTTTACAAGGCTGATGGCATCGCTGCCAACGGATGCAGAGATTGTGAAACAGTACAGGATTGCTGAAGGAAGCGAGGAGAGCACGGTAACAATCTTAAGGAAGAGGGATGATTTAAAGTACTTTTATCATTTGATGCCTCCGGAATATTCTTTAAGCGAGGACCATTATTATCTGATGAACCTTGCAAGGAATGTTCTTGTTGAGCACAGCCCGAAGAGCGAAGAATTTACCGACCCCGAAAGGACGAGGCATGTGTTCTTCAATGTTTCAAAGGACCTGTTAAGGGAGCTTTCTGCAAACAAAGGAATTTCTCTGACTTATTCAGAGCTTGACAGTCTTGCAAACATTCTGGTGCGATATACTATAGGATTCGGAATACTGGAAGTTCTGCTGCAGGATGAAAACTTACAGGACATTGTTTTGAATGCGCCGGCGTCAATAAACCAGATCTTTGTAAGGCATTCTGAATTTGATGAATGCGTAACTAATGTCATCCCAAGCCAGGAAGATGTTAATTCATGGGCTGCAAAGTTCAGGATAATTTCCGGAAGGCCGCTTGATGAGGCAAATCCTGTTCTTGACACTAATTTGGAGCTAGGAAAGGCAAGCGCGAGAGTAGCAATAATACAACAGCCACTCTCTCCTTCGGGAATAGCATATGCCTTCAGAAGGCATAGAGACAAGCCGTGGACGCTTCCATTATTCATAAAGAACAAAATGATTAATCCGTTAGCGGCAGGGCTTCTTAGTTTTTTGATTGATGGCTCCCGGAGTTTCATGGTGGCTGGGACTAGAAGTTCGGGAAAGACTTCATTAATGGATTCTATGATGCTGGAGATAATGCCTAAATCAAGAATAATAGTTTTAGAGGATACTCTTGAACTTAGCGTAGAAGCACTGAGAGAATTAGGATATGATATTTTAAGGATGAAAGTGAGAAGTGCTTTGCTGGAAAAAACAACTGAAGTTGCTGCGGACGAAGGAATAAGAACAAGCCTGAGATTAGGAGACAGCAGTTTAATTGTTGGAGAAGTGCGATCAGTGGAAGCAAAAGCATTGTATGAAGCAATGAGAGTGGGAGCTCTTGCGAATGTTGTAGCAGGAACAATTCATGGAGCGTCTCCTTACGGGGTTTTTGACAGAGTAGTAAATGATTTAGGGGTGCCGGCAACAAGTTTTAAGGCAACAGACATAATAATAATAGCAAACCCCGTAAAGAGTGCAGATGGATTGAAGAGTTACAGGAGAGTTATGCAGATAGCAGAAGTAAGGAAACACTGGACTAGAGATCCTCAGGAAGAGCATGGCTTTGTAGATTTAATGAGATATAATGTTGAAAAAGATGAATTGGAGCCAACTGATGAATTGATTAACGGGGACAGCGAAGTAATAAAAGCAATAGCAGCGAATGTGAAGGGGTGGGCGGGAAATTGGGATGCAGTATGGGATAATATACTTCTAAGAGGAAGAATAAAAGAAGAGATAGTCAACATCGCAGAAAAAACAAAAATACCAGAAATACTAGAAGCAAAATTCAATGCTCTAAGCAACACAGCATTCTACAAAATAAGCGAGATGATAACGCAGGAATACGAACTCCCAAAGAGCGACAAAGTATTTCCTGTATGGCAGGAATGGCTGAAGAAAGCGGTGAAGGAGATGAAGGGGAGGAAAACATAATCAAAACCAAGGAAAAAATATCTGCTTGTTAATTCTATCCATCTCGGCAAGAACTTCTAATCGTGTTTTTAATCTCTGAACGCTCATGATACAATTAGGATTTATATCTTTAATATTTGAGAGGTCAAAACCCCTACTATCTTGATCATACTTATAACTCGTCAAGCGAACTTCGTATCCGTTAATATACAAAATGCCTGCTGATGTGTAGAGATATGGCAAAGTTTCATAAAACTGTAAATCTTCTTTTGGGTGGCCGGATAATTTACTCTCTCCTCCTGGTTCATCTTTATCATCCGTGTGCATAATCAATACTAAATCTCCTTCTTCAAAGTTTCCCTTAGCAATTTCATCATAAACATAGCTTATCCTTTTATTAAGTTTCTCCTCAAAAGGGTTGGGTTTTTCTTGCTTTTTCTTGTGCCTGCTCTTATTTTTTCTAGGTTCAGCTATTTCTCTTTCAATATTTTTGGGACGAAATGTCATTTTATACTAATTTTTCTAATTTAGACTGGATATAAGCGCTGACAAAATTAGGATTAGCCATATTTTCTTCAGGGAGTCTTGAAATCCTTTCTAAGAATTCTTCTTCTGAAAGTTCGGAATAGCTGTCTAGATAGGCAGTATCCAAACCCATAGTAAAACTTTGTACATAAATTTTGCTATTATTGCCCATTAGGAAACTGTGGCCTCTGTAACCAGTGATAGTGAAGTCTATATTAGTAGCATCTACTCCTATTTGAATACCTCTCTCATGCCCCCTATGCTCGCCGCTGCAATGCACCCCTTCTTCATGGTCTGAAGGTTTTATTTTTGCTATTTTCTCTCTTAACTTTTTAAGAGCATCCTTTACTTTATCTAAATCCTCACTATTCGTCATAAAGAAATAGTAACTACCACCTTTTTATCCTTTTGTTGTCAAAACTTGACTACAATCAAGAAGACTTAAATAGCTACATGTAGTAGTCTAATTATGGAGAAAGAAATACAGGAATTGGTTACTTATGGCTTGACGGATAATGAAGCGAGAGTTTATCTGGCTAATCTAAGATGCGGAAGCTGCAAAGCGCAGTTTATTGCTAAAGAAGCAAAGTTGTTGAGGACAACGGCTTATGAGGTGTTAAAAACATTGTCTGAAAAAGGATTAATCTCGAGCGTAATAAAGTCGGGAGTGAAATATTTTGAAGCCGCAGACCCAAAGAAACTCATTCAAATACTTGAGGAGAAGAAGAATAAAATAAAGCCTCTAATTTCTGAATTAGCTAATATAAAAGAAACAGTCAAAGAAAAGCCAGGAATACAAGTCTATCAGGGAAAGGAAGGCCTGCAAACAATACTGGATGACATTATTAATAATAAACCTAAAGAGATATTAACAATTTCTTCTGCTAAAATTTTACAGGTTTTAGAATTCTATTTTCCAAACTGGATTAGAAGAAGGGTTAGGAATAAAATTTATGCAAGAGTTCTTCAGGAGAAAGTAAAAGAGTTAGAAGAGATGAAGCTTAAAGACAAGAACCATTTGAGAGAAATAAGGTTTCTGTCTAAGAATTTTACAATAAAGACTCATACGCAAATCTATGCCAGCAAAGTAGCGATATTAACACTTAGCGAAGAAGAATTATTTGGGATAATAATTGAGAATAAGGATGTTTACCAGACTTACAAATCACATTTTGAGCAATTATGGTCGCTCGCTAAGAAATATAAACAGGTAAAAACATAATGATAAAGAGAAAAGAGAGGAAAGAAGAGAATAAAAGAGGTGAGATAAATGGCGTTTGGAGATCCTGAAATAAGAAAAATAATTGAAAAATACGAAAGAAAGCTTGGAAGCCAGGTGAATCTTGATAATTCACAATATGGCAGTTCTGAAGAGATATCGAGGGAATATTCAAGGTTTAAGGATGATATGATTCCCCAAATATCGCGTTATGAAAGAATGTGCAAGAGCCTCGGAAATATCCTTAAAGTAAGGGTGAAGCAGAACGATGCCTTAAGAATACAAAGATATCTTGACATAGCTCACCTCGATGTTACGCCCTCGCAGGCGTTTGGACTGGCGTTTGTTTCTTTTATTATAGTATTCTTTCTTGGGATTTTAGCTACGGCAGTGATTTATGTCTTTACAGGAAATATCTCCCTATCATTTATCCTGCTGTTATTTTTGGCATCCATATTTGTATTTTACTATTCTTATTCAACTCCTTCCCGCCTGGCGAATAAATGGCGCCTTAAAGCAAGCAGCCAGATGGTGCCGTGCATTTTGTATATAGTGGCCTATATGAAGCACACTAGCAATCTGGAAAGAGCAATACAATTTGTGTCGCAAAACTTGCCTGCGCCGTTGTCTTTGGATTTTAAGAAGGTATTCTGGGATGTGGAAACAGGAAGATTTCCTACAGTCAAAGAGAGTCTGGATTACTACCTTGAAACATGGAGGGATTACAGCATGGAGTTTGTTGAGAGTTTCCATTTAATAGAGTCAAGCCTTTACGAGCCAAACGATGCTGAAAGAATAAGAATTCTTGAGAGGTCATTACAGGTAATTCTTGATGGAGTTTACGAGAAGATGCTCAAATTTTCACACGAGGTCCGCTCGCCATTGACTAATCTGTACATGCTTGGAATTGTTCTGCCAACATTAGGATTGGCGCTTCTTCCTCTAGCATCGGCGCTGCTCGGAGGATTGATAAAATGGTATCATGTCGTAGTGCTGTTCAATATAATAATACCTCTGGCAGTATTTTATTTATCAAGCCAGATAATGCTGAAGAGGCCCGGAGGATACGGAGAGACGGAAACTCTTGAGAAGAATCCATTTTATTCCAGATATAAATCAAAGAAACCATACTTTATTGCTTTCCTCGCCGTTCTTCCGTTGCTCTTGATAGGTATTGCTCCGCTGGTTTTGCCTTTTGTTACCGGCGTTGATCCAGGATTACAGGAGATTGGTTTGGGAATATTTGGGCAGTCAAAGTTCTTTGATTTTAAAACTTCTCCGGATGGAAGCACGACGGGGCCATTTGGGTTTGGAGCGCTGATGATGAGCCTGATGCTTCCTCTGGGAGTTGCCATGTTCTTTTCTATTGCTTACAAAATAAGAACAAAGGAATTGATAAAGGCGAGAGAAGCCTCAAAAGGGCTGGAGGAAGAGTTTGCATCTTCTTTATTCCAGCTTGGAAACAGGATTGGAGACGGAATTCCTGCAGAGATAGCGTTTGGAAAAGTAGCTGAAAGCTCAAGAGGACAGGTTACTGAGGATTTCTTTAAGATTGTAAATTCAAATGTACAGCAGGCTGGGATGTCTTTGGATGAGGCAATTTTCAGCCCGTCGCGGGGAGCGATAATCTATTATCCTTCTAATTTAATTGCGACGAGCATGAGGATATTGATTGAGAGCGTGAAGAAAGGGCTTCAGGTGGCAGCGCGCTCGCTGATGAGCATTTCGGAGTATATCAAGAACATTCACAAAATTAATGAAAGATTGAGAGATTTACTCGCGGAAGTTGTTTCAGACATGAAGAGCAATATGACCTTCCTTGCGCCTTTGCTGGCAGGAATAGTTCTTGGGCTGGCAAGCATGATAACAGCAATTCTGTCGAGGCTTGAGTTGCTATTTCAGGTTGGAGGAGACCAGACTATTGAGGGTTTTGGAAGCTTGAGTTCTATTTTGAGTATTTTTGAATTAAGCTCAATGATACCTCCTTACTTCCTGCAGATTTCAATTGGAATTTATATAATTGAGATTGCCTTCATACTTACAAAGACTTTAGTCACTGTGGATTCCGGAGAGGATGTACTTAAGACTACAAATGACTTAAGCAAGAATCTAAAGAGAGGCATGATTTTGTATATAATTACTTCTTTAATATCAATAATCTCTCTTGCTCTTCTGGCTTCAGTGGCTCTGAGGGGGATTGCAGCGTAACTTTGGTTTCTGTTTTGCGGAAATTTTTGCCGGAATTTAAGGAATGACATTTCCAGTCAGTATTTTATGTATTTCTTTGATTAAAAATACTGACTGGAAAGTAGCGAGTTGAAGGAAATATTTATAAAGAAGAGTATTCATTAAAATTCATAAAAGAGGGTGAAATGGCAGGAGTAATTAATAGAAAAATTCTTCTGGTAGTTCTGCTGACACTGGTTTCTTTGTTTTCTCTGAGTTCAACTTCTGTTTTAGCGTTAAACGCTAATTTTACCATTGCTGACGGGATATCTTTCATAAATCTGGCTAATAACAACACTATAAACATAACAATAGGAGCTGTGGAAGGAAATATAACAAATATCACTTTCAAATACAACGCAGCGACGGGCGCGAGCCCTGCGGATTTATATATTAATAACAGCAACGGGAGCAATCTGGCAGATGTGAGTTTTGCAGACATAACAGCGTATCCCGGGGGCGTGACGAGAAATTATAACTTTACATTTAACAATGCAAGCACAGGCACGCTGATAGTCAATGGAACAACGAAGAGTTTCTGGTTTAATGTAGCAGCAAGGAGCATGTTCCAGCAGGCTGGAGCGTTATTGGCATTAACTATCAATGCAAGCAATGCTTCGGGATATGGAAATATTACAACCATAAACTTTTTCCCGGCATTTACATTTACAGGATATGTTGTTAATGAGACTGGGTGTGCGACCTGCTGGCAAAACGGAACTAATGTAACTATTTATGGGGTGACTCAAGGTCAAAATGCCCCGCCAACAAACACAGAACTGGCTTCCGCCCTGACAAATGCAAGTGGATTTTTCAGGCTGAACAGAATCAATGCCTCATCGTCTTTTAATGGGTTCAAGCTGAAGACTATATTTTATAATACCACGGGAACAGCAACTAAGGTGGGAATGATAATGCCTGAATTCCCATCATTTATGTATTATGGAGGGGCATTCGGAAATGAAGGGTTTGACATGACGCTAAACGGAGCGACTTTTTATCTGCAGTCAGCGCATACAATCAATATGTCTGCAAATAACCTGAGCAATAGTGTTAGTTTTGGCTATGAGATGATTGATCAGGCTCTTGGATTCCCTGTTGAAAGCCAGCCGACAACACAGAATACAAATGTCCAGGTTGTTATTCCGGCTGGAAGAGGATATACAGTCTCTTTTTTCAGGATGCCTAATTGGCCGGGGAGTTCAATAGGTTATATAATGAATGGCACGCTATGCGGGGGAAATGATTTCATGAATAATTCTCACTGCCCTGCTCCGCCAAAGACTTATTCTATAAGCGCAGGCAGTGCTACTGCAGGAAATGTTACAATTATAAATCAAAGCCTTGTAGTAAGGAGAGCATACGTTGATGGTTGCTTAACTCCTGCTTCGGGAACTACTAATAACAGCGCTATAAATGTGACTTCTATAAGAATGAGAATGCTGCCCTGGACCACCGATGCAGGAAGCTTTGTTCCTCCATCAAATGCAGATGACGGTTCCATTAATATTACCCAGAATATAAATTATACTTTCACTGCATCCGGATGCACTTATGCTTTCTATAATGTTTCCCTGCTCAACCAGACAGGATATATGATTGAATTTTATGCAAAGAACGCATCCAATGAAGCGGGAAATCCCGGAACGGCGAATAATCTTGCAGCCTTCCTCAATGTAAGCGGCACTGGGGTAGAGTATACTACACATATGAATGTTACACTCTACAAGTTAGCAGGGGCATATACTCTTTCAAACATTTCAGGGCTTTCTATAAACACCTCCTTAATGAGGATTAATGCAATCAACTCATCAGGGGGAGCTGTAACGACCAATGTAAATGCGGATATGAAAGTCAGGAACACGAGGGCAGGGCTGGGGACAGTATTTTACATTATTGATCAAAATGTTATAGTAAATGGTTCTTTCTACATGCCCATACTGAATAATTCAAACTACGTCAAGGCAATGGTATTCTCGCAGAACGGGCCTCCGAGAGAGACTACAGTAAATATAAGCAATTCTGAAGCTAACCTGACGGTTCTCTCCATGAATATGGAGAAGGGATTTAAGGAAATGAATGCTTCAGGAGGATTCAGCGATGTAAATATGAGCACCAGCCCTATATCCCTGAGGTTCCTGAGAAATACTGCGGAGTGCAGCGTTCCAAATGTGCCGTCAAACTCAAGCTGCGTGATTACTGAGATGAACGCTTCAAGCTTTAATCCGCTAAAGGCGCTGCTTGCAGGAAAGGTAAATATGGAAGTGAAGATAACTTCCACTAATGTATCCCTGATATTCAATGATTATGATATGCTTTCAGCAAAGCAGCCTCCGATGGACTCTATTATGGATGATAATGCTTCTGCACGCGGCACAACATCAGGAAGCGCAGCAGTCAGTGATGTATGGAACTTCGGGAGCTTTGCGCCTGCAGATTCTTATGCAAATGTGACCATTACAGTTCCTTACTCTGATACAGCTACTGCTTCAAATTACCTGAATGATTCGGTGCAGATAAATATGTCAATTCCCGTGCTGTACGATGAAAACAACAGAGTAACGTGGAACAAGACTGCCGGCTTTGATTATGTTAATTTGAGTGATGATTTTGTTAAATACAATAATTCTTATTACAGAGGGTTGCTGGGAAGCGGGGGAATGGTATGCCTGAACAACTCCTTTAATGAAACATGCTTCGTTAATAAGAGCTCTAATTATATAAGCATGCACATACCACACTTCTCCACTATAGGAGCTTTAGTTTCCGGAAGTGCTACATCCTCAAGCACCTCTTCATCAAGCAGTTCCGGAGGGGGCGGGGGAGGCACGGAGAAGAAATATACAATATCTGAAAACCAATTCACTATGGGATACACGCAAACTCTGGCAATCGGAGATGTTATAAGAGTTAATATATCTAATTTGTATCACACAGTTACCTTAGCTGTATTAAAGAATAACAGCGCTTCCATTACAGTTTCAAGCGCTCCGCAGACAAAGGTTTTCAGTGTAGGAGATATCAATAAGTTTGACGTGACTGATGACGGCAATTATGACCTGCAGGTCACTTTGAATTCAGTAAGCTCTAGCAAGGCTAATATAACTGTAGCGAAAGTAAGCGGAGTAGCGACAGCAGCGCCTTCAACAGGAGGGGGAGCAGGCACAACTGCTGGAGCTGGAGAGACCGGAGGAGCAGGAACCGGAAGCCTTGGAGAAGAGAAAATGATAAGCTCTTCAACATGGTGGACTATTGCAGTGATAGTGATTATAGTAGTTCTTGCAATTGTTGTGGCGCTGCTCATAACGAAGTACCAGCAGTACAAGGAAAAGTCAAAGAGCAGGAAAGTAAAGGTTTACGGCACGTCGCCTTTCTCGAAAGCAATGTCTGTAATTGGCGTGAGAAAATGATGAAGGAACTATAGTGGGCAGAGCAGACTTCTCTGAAGTTATGGTAAGGATATTAATATTAGCCCAAAACACAAGTAACTTTTATTAGCCAATCGGCGATAAAAATAATTAGAATATTATTAATAAGTTAATTATTGCCTTACTTTGACTAAAATTATCCTCGATAAAATAAGTTAATTATTGCCTTACTTTGACTAAAATTATCCTCGATAAAATAAGTTAATTATTGCCTTACTTTGACTAAAATTATCCTCGATAAATGTCTCAATAAGAGTTAATTTTGATTTTTTAATATAATCCTATCATCAATTAATGGTGAAAAACTTATGTCCTTAACTATAGTTATGATAACTGCCTTTGTTATCTGCTTTATCTTATGAGGGCGCTGCATCTGTTTTTAATAACTTCCGTCGGTTAAACTACAGTATCTCCGAATGAGTTTTATTACCAAAGAATTAATCCACCAAGTTTATATACTTAACCTATCTATTAGATAGGTATGAAAAGAGTAAAAGTTATAGAAAAATCAAAGCTTACTCTTAAAGGAATAAAATGTTTCATTGAGAGAGAGGTCAAACCTTTTGGGACGAGCGCAAGAATAGACTTCCCAAAAGAATTCATCGGCAAAAAAGTTTATGTGGTAGTTGTAGAATGAACGAAAAAAGATTATGCAAAAGTTTAGATGCATTAATGTGGTTTACCGATGAGAGTTTGGGAATTGACAGAAATACAGATAACCTTAACGGATTTGATTTTATCGTGCCCTTAGTAGAATCTTCTGCTTACAATTCTTATCTTGAAAATGTAAGCAACAAAACTGATTCTATCTACCTAAAAATAAAACAATCTTTGATAAGCATGACTGAACATGCTTATCTGAATTATATTAAGCGCATATCAGATAATATTTCTCTAACAGAAAAAGAGGTTATCCTTGCATTTGATTATACTGAGGAAGATTTTTATGGAGATGTTCAGGGTTTTGATATTCATGGTTGGACTGGAAAAGATGCGATAACAGGACATTTTAAATTTCTTACTTGCAGTATAATATCCGACGATATTCCTGAAAAGATACCTTTAATTTCTATCCCAATAAGATTAGGGCATTATAAAAGCAGTGTAATCTTACACTGCTTATCTTTGATAAAAGATTATATTGGTAAAATTAAACTAATATTATTTGACAGAGGTTTTTACGATAAAGATTTGATGTATGAATTAACAAAAATGAAACTTCCCTACCTTATCTTTGTTCCCAAACACAAAGATAAAAAAGAAATCCTTTATCCGATGGATGACAATAAACAAATTGCAATCTACAATGAATTTGTCGTTAATAAACATCAAAGCAGATATTCTGAAGAAAATATTTTAATTTTTCTCAAGCAGATATACGACCCAAGAAGCGAAAAAAATTATGACTGGGTTTTTGCAACCAATGTTGAAGAAATTTTACTTGAAAATATTATTATAACTTACAAAAAAAGATGGAGAATAGAAACTCAATTCAGAGTTCAAGACGAAGCAAAGATTAGATGCAAATCAAAAGAGATGAAGATAAGATATTTTCTATTTTTATTTGAGCAAATGCTTCAGGTGATATGGATTTGCTTCTTCAAAGAAGAAGCAAGCTTTAAAGAATTTATAATCGAATTAGCGAAAATGTCCAGAAAATGGACTAAAACTGAAAAAGAATAATCTTCAAGTGAACCCAAAATATTCTCTGAAGGGATATCATTATTCATTTGGTTTTAACAGGATAGGAACAACTATCCTGTTTCGCTGTTCAATTCGGAGATACTATTATACCAAAAACATTTATAAACGTTCTCTATTTGAATCATTCATGGCTCGCGGATTAATACAGGCAACAGCAGCAAAGAGCGGAACGGCGATAATAATTGACGGAAATGCATGCATAGTAAGAAGCAATGACATATCCAAATCAGGAAAGCATGGAGCAAGCAAGTGCAGGATTGAAGCTATTGGAGTTATTGACGACAAAAAGAGGGTCATAGCAGTTCCCGGAAGCGAAAGGTTCGAAGTGCCGACAATCGGCAAGAATAAAGGGCAGGTGCTGTCAATTGCAAATAATACGGCAAATATGATGGACCTTGAGACCTTTGAAAATTTTGACATTAATTTCACTGAAGAGGCAAGAGAAATGGAGATAAATGAAGGAGACAGCGTGGAGTACTGGGACGTTGAAGGAGCAAAGATAATTAAGAGAAAGATATAATTAAATAATTCGGCAGGATAAATAATAACTAATGCAATTAAATAATTCGGCAGGATAAATAATAACTAATGTATAAACCCGCACGATAATGCTGCGTTAAGCGCGTAAATCAAGCATAAACAATCTGGTGAGCAGGTTTAACCAAGCGCCTGGTTCAACATTAACATTAATTATTAAGGTTAAGCTATCTAAAAACAAAACATGGCAACGAAAATACCTGAAGCAATGAACAGAATGTACAAGAATGTGTTTGTATGCAAGGACTGCAGTACAAGAATAAGAGTAGAGCCTAAGAAGATTCTATCCGGAAAAGTAAGGTGCAGAAACTGCGGAAGAAAGTCTTTCAGGGCAATTAAGAAAAAGTAAAATTACTAATTATAAACCAGCAAATGAATAATAAACAGAGCAGATAAATAATGAACCTTATAATTACTTACGATTTGAGTTTTCTTGTAATCTTTACGCTTTTTGTAATAATCTTCCTGTATTCAAAGAGAAAGAATATTGCAAGGGAAGGGCTGCTGTACCTGTATAAAACACAGGTGGGTGTAAAGCTCATAGATTATATAGGCAGGAAGTTTGGAAAACAGATACGCTCGCTCCATTATGTTATCATAAGCATTTCATACCTTTTATTTGCAGGAATTATGTTTATAATAGGGCAGGCCATTTACATCTATCTAAAAGTTCCGGAAATAACTTCCGTCATAAAGACTCCACCTCTCCTGCCGTTGATTCCTTATTTCCCCCAGCTTT
>Ga0209541_10008413_pt1 | contig 17007 bp, 24 predicted proteins | sample RifCSPlowO2_01_FD_184027 | JGI IMG/M metagenome (GOLD analysis project Ga0209541, IMG submission 184027) | Groundwater microbial communities from Rifle, Colorado - Rifle CSP2_plank lowO2_0.1 (SPAdes) (version 2) | ecosystem: Environmental > Aquatic > Deep subsurface > Groundwater | place...
GGCACTAAAACTAAGCCCAAAAAGTTCGAATTCTCTTCACCAACTCTGCCTTTGGAAAGATTAACAATTAATATTTTCTTATTGTCCATAATATCGCGCAGGTTAAAAGCGCTTTTTGACTGCCCGATAATGTTTCTCATCATCCGGTTAGTTACAAAGCGGCCGAATTTGGAGACGATGTAATCCAAAACTTCACTCTTGTGAAAGTCTGCTGTCTGGGCAATTTGGTCAGTCCAGTATCGTCGAACTACAGGGTCGCTGACTTTTGGCAAAAGCTCCTGCACAAACTTGGCATCAGTTAAAACGCGCACCACCTCTACAAATGTATTTCCCGGCTCGCTCATCACTGTAAGCATGGCGTTTCTGATGGCATGTTCAAATCTTGGACCGATAATTCCAGTTTTGTGAGGGTCGTAAAGTTTGTACATTAAACCCACAATGTAGGTAGCCACAAAGTGCTTTTCCTGCTCCGTTGACGCCTCAAGCATATTCATACCGAGCGGCCTTTCGGTATCTGCCGGATTAAAGTAAATCACGTCTTCTGCTCTCTGGGGCGGAATTTGAGTCAAAATATCTTCTGCCGCATCGCCATGAGGGTCAATGAAAGCAACACCATGTCCTGCATGAATATCCTGCATTACTAAATATTTGAGCGTCTCCGTCTTACCGGTTCCGGTCTTTCCGACAATATAAAAGTGTCTTCTTCTGTCATCTTCGGCAATATAAACTTCCTTCGTCGAACCTCGATAGACACTTTTACCAAGATGAAGGCCGCTTGATGGAAGCTCCGCCGGTGCCGGTGCTCTTTTGGCGTTAACCCAAAAAATCCCGGGAGTTTCCACAGTTTTATTAGGCAAATGGAAGAGTGTTGCCAATTCTTCGGTATTTAAAACTCCGAAATTGCCAAAGAGCGGCATATAGCGGTATACGAAATCCACCAAAAACTGTTTTTTGAAACGAATATTAACTCCGGTTAATCCGTTATAGTCGGAAGTAAACTGGGCAAATGTCGATTTAATATTGTCTACATGAACTTTTGCCTGCTCTTCTGTTTTTGCACTAACGACAATTCTTATAACTATGTTAAAACCGACTTTTGAAGTTTTGCTTTCAATGGCCTCCATTTTTTTGGGATCCGGCGCTGTTCTTGTCTCTCCTTTTGGCGAAAGTTCCGCTTCTTTAGTTTTGGTGACAAATTTTTTACCTTTTGCTCTCCATTTAGCGTTTGCCGGCGCTGCCAATATTTGGACAACTGCTCCCTCATTGGGTTGCATCTTGGCCAAAGCGGAAGTTACTTGACTTAAAGGGTCTGTCGCCAGTTCTTTGTATGTCTTTATAGGATAATAACTTGCGCTTTTTAGTTTTAAAGCGGCAAAAGCCAGCTTGCCCTCTTGGGAGAAAATATTGTATTCCTCAACCTCCCTAACTTCTGCTCCCGGATATGCCCCGTGAATTTGCTTTTCTACCAAATCCTGCAGGGATTTCGGGCAGGAGAAATAAAACTTGAGTTGCTCAGGTAAGGCAACCAATTCCAGAGATATGTGATCCTGGGGTTTTAGGAAAGAAAATGTACCGCTCCTGTAGACTGAGTAAATCGAAGAAAACATTTGTTCGGCAGCATCAATTTTGATCTCGTTATCTCTGGGTACGGCTACAGAAAGCAGGACAAAGTCCAAAGACCTCTCTTCCCTGTCTTTGTTGCGCATCCAGATTATCCAAATGTACCCGACAGCTGCAGCCAGAACTGCCAAAATAACCAATATCAAAGCTAAAAATCCCAGGGTGCTTAAAAAGAGTTCAATTCCGGATAAAAAATCTATTTGGCCAACAGCTTGTCCAGTATCCTCTATCGGCATGAGTAGAGGAAATTAAGGATCCTCTATACCCTCAATATCCTGTTTAACCACTCTCCTTTCCCCTAAATACCACCCTCATCGCGTGTTTATGAGCAAATTTAATTATTTTACCAACCCAGGTTGCCAGTGCAAATAGACTCGAAGTCCCAAAAACTACTTTGTCAACAACGGCTGTCTTAATTTTTAAATGCAATCCTTTCTTGTACTCATCTTCTTCAATGGGCAAATTAATAGTCGTTCCGCGTGTTATAACTTCTCTGGCTTCCTGATTTGGGTTTTTGATACCGCTGTCGGAAACATCCGGCGGAATTTTTGGTTCAGGCGTTGAAAGTCTCGCTTCCGAAATTGCCTTCACGACCTCTTGCTCTGCCTGCTCATCAACCGCTTCACTGCTTTTGACTATTTCGGACAGGATTTTTTTCTCTTCAGTCGTAGCAGTCGGTTCTTGCTCCTTGACTAAAGTACCGCTTGCGGGAACCTGCTGAGTTTGACCCGATTGATCATTATCCCCGGTTCCTGTTCTGTCGGGGAGAGGTGTATCATTAGCAACAGCCATTGAGGTAATTATAGCAGAGGTAAACTCGGAAAATTAGGATATTTAGGGTATTAAGAGTATTAAGAAAATTAAGGTTATTAAGGTAATTTAACTTACTCTTTCAATATCCTTAGTAGCCTCAATATCCTAATTATCCTCAATAACCTATTTATTTTCCATTTCTCAAAAACACAAAATCGTAAACTAAACCAAAAAGAGATCCGGCTAAAGGACCGATAATCCAAATAGCAAGAGCCTGATAAGAACCGGATAAAACTTCCGGCCCGATTGCTCTTGCCGGGTTTATTGCTGCACCAGTTATAGGTAAGGCAACAAGACTGGCAATCGTAACCACCAACCCAACTACTAAAGGCCCAAAACTAACCGTGCCGCGCCTGTCAACTAAAGTAGCAAAAACCGCAAATACTAAAACGGCTGTCAGAATTGCTTCAACAACAAGTCCGGTTTGTCCACTGACGCTTTCGGCAAGAACCGGTCCGCCAAGGGCAAATTCCCTGCTGGATGAACCAAATATTAAAAGAATTACCAAAGCAGCCGCAAAACTGGCCAGAATTTGAGAAATTACATAAAAAAATGCCAGATTCCCTTTGATTTTTTGAGCAAGCCAAAGGGCAACAGTTACCGCTGGGTTAAGATGAGCTCCGGAAATATGCAACGTTGCATACATCATCGAAGTTATTGAAAGACCGGTTGCTAAAGCAATCCCGACAGTGCCAATCTCAGAATAAAAAACATTAGAAAGAACAGCTCCGGATGCAATTAAAACAAAAACAAACGTTCCCAGAAATTCTGCCAAATACGCCCGCCAGTGAGAAACCCATTCGCCTAAAAAAGAAAAGTTCACAATCCGATTAGACCATTTGTTTTTATCGGTTGTCAAATAAGATGGCACCCGCTAACTGATGTTGGCCTTTCGAAATTCTTGGAAGATTTTCAAAAAAGTAAGCAAAAACCCTTGGTTTGATTGTCGCTTATGGATAGCGAGGAAGTCGCTTTAAAAAACATGACGAAGCGAGCCCAATTTGAGTTACGAATGTAATTTAGATGATGGCGAGCGAAGGCTTGAGTGAGGTTGAAAGAATAGAATCGAACTTTGAATAACCTTAACCGAACGTTTTTTTAAAGAGGCTTCCGAGCTTTAAAATCTTACTCTGGCGTCTTCTCCGGTCCGCGGTTGCGGTAAACTTTAATGAAGTCCTCAATTTTTGCATAATCAGGTTCATCCATTGCAAGTACCCTACCCCAGGCAACTAACGCAATTGCCGAATCGTTTTTATCTCTGGGGGCAAGTACGACCTTCCAGTCATCCTTTTGGACAATTTCTTTAAGTTTGTTTTTGACATCGTCCGACACGTCGGGCTTGTATGATATCCAAACGTGTCCGTGTTCCAAATTGTGAATCACTTGTTCGTCCGCCAAAGAGCTGTCATAAACGCCATTTTTAGCAGCAGCCGCCCAGTGAGGACCCGAAGCAGGAGGGTTGGAATTATAGCCGGATCCGCTTGCACCCTGGCTAATATGGTTTCTGCCAATGACCTCAAAGTCTTGGGTTCCTTCAACAGGACTGGAAACCTTCTCGGCTAGTACCGAGTTCTCTTCCGATGACAGCTTAGTGGTTTTGGAAAAAAACCACGCTCCAAGACCGACAATCAGAAAAGTCGGCACAAGAAACCAAACGAGTAATGGTACTCTAGATAAATTCATAAGGTATTATTATAACCTATAATTATATGCCCCGCAACTTATTCAACCACAATCGTCCCAATCTGGCTGGCGTTAAGATGATTGTGATATTTTTTAGTTCCAGTCGTCGTAAAAGTAACCGACTTGGACTCGCCCGCGGCAATTGATCCGATATTTAATTCCGGATACAAAGTATGGGTCGGATGGACAGCCGAATTTACCTGGACGGTGGCCATAGAACTATTTGTAAATGTAATTGACTCTCCAACCTTCACCTTAAGCTCTGTCGGCGAGAATCCACTATCTGAATAAGTAATAACATTGCCTTCAACTACTGCCGGACTAGCCTGTTCACTACCACCTGTCTGGCCTGTCCCGCCGGTTGACGAAGTCTTATAGGGGTTACATGCCGAAAGTATTAAAGCTGAAGATGCAACAATTCCTAAAGCTGCCAATTTCTTAAAATCAATCAACTAAAAAACACCTCCTTTCACCCTCCGAAACTTTCTTGACCCACGAAGCTTTACGCGAAGTAGGTAGTGAAGGAGGGCTATCATTCGGTTATGAAGTTTTACTTTACCAAAAAAAGATTGGGCCGTGCAACTGCGCTAGATCCGGCCGGCACTGCCAAAAACGTCGATTTTACCCTCGACCACGGCCATTACGGATTCAACAACATCCGGAGTCAATTTATAGTAGGTAACTTCTTCTGGTGACTCTTGCATCTTCTCACTAATAGCATCGCGAAAGGCAATTCTAAGTTCCGTGTTGACATTGACTTTGACGATTTTGCCGACTTTGATTGCTTCTTTTACCTGATCAGCCGGAATTCCCGAACCTCCATGAAGGGAAAGAAATGTATTGGGCAGGGCTAATCTTATTTTCCCCAAAAGATCGAAGTCTAAATCCGGCTGGATGGGAAAAGTTCCGTGGACATTGCCAAAAATGGCCGCGAATATATCGACACCGGTCTCCGCAACAAACTCCGCTGCTCTTTGCGGATCGGTATAGGAATTTTTAACAACCGCCAGATCGATCTCTTCACTGTGAACTTCACTTGTTCCCGAAATTCGATCGATTTCTCCCTCAACCAAAACACCTTTTGCGTGAGCTGCTTCAACCACTTTCTTGCATTCACTGATATTCTCTGCAATCTCCAGTTCCGATCCGTCAAAATGCACTAGATCAAATCTCGCTCTGTCGATCCTGGATCGCAACTTCATTTCCGATCCAGGATCGGAATTCGCTGATTCGATCGCCGCCACACAATCCTCGACTTTTCTTGCATGATCAAGATTCAAAAGAATGGGGATTTGGTAAAAGTCGCGGGCATTGGCCACCAGATCAACAATATTATCAAGCCCAAAATAGCCGACTTCGCCGGGCGAAAACTCGACCATCACAGGCGACCTTTTCTTTTGGGCGGCACTACAAATCGCCTTGAAAATATCAAGATTATCAACATTAAACGCTCCAATCGCAAAATTTTCCTTCCTTGCTTTCTCAAAATAATCTTTTAAATTCATATTGGAAAATTTCGTCCTGAGCGAACTTGTACTGAGTGTAATCGAAGTAGTCGAAGGACCCCAATCGCAAAATTTTCTTTCTGGGCTCTAGTAAACCATTCTCTTGCGGTCATTTTTATCTAAGTTTTAAACCAAACGATTAAAATTAGGACCATCTGCTCTATATAAGGCAACTCTCATTCTCCGACAAAAGTCCACAGTACTTTTGATAGATTGTGGATTTTCTCGGTCAACTGCACCCTGCAATGCCCCAAGTGCTATCTGTTTCAATGCAGACATTTGCCTCTCATACGAAGTAGTAATTGGAGTTCTGGAGGTTTCGTTGGCTCGCAAAGCTAAAAAAGTGTTCTGTGGACCAACCACGACAGCCCCAAGACTTTTTAGCCATAAAAACTTGGTTAAATCTTCCCCGCCAAAGGCAGTATCATTAGGGTGAGTATGAATATCAATCAGCGGTTTTTGACCTTCCCGATCTTTGCCTAACCAGTCCTCCTCGGCACCAGTTTTTGTGGATATATCGCTCCCACCTTGAATTTTTCCAAGACCAACTCTCCCATCTTTTAGCAAAATTCTCGTTCCAACTTCCTTACCATTAGGCTTAATTCTTGAGCGCATCTGGTCAAACCATCGTTCCCATAAATTATCGATAGGAATAGTTGAAGGCAAATCATGAAGACTGAGCAAGTTGCCACTCTCTGACTCTCTTATCAGTAAATTCCCTAGCTGCGACCCCACAAATTCATTCTCCGACACGCTAAGATTCTCCGGGACGCCTGTCAATCTGTCTCTCAACCTACGAAGTAAATCAAGTCTTCTGTGTCCTGAATCTGTTTCCGGCTGACTTGAAATATTTCCCTTACCAGGTTCAGCATGAGGAACTGACTTTTCTAATTTAGTACCCTCACCCATTCATCTTTCACCTCTATCTCTATTTTTCTTTCCTCTCTCGATAGTCCCAATAAATCTTCAAGCCCCAAAAATTGAAATCCGGAGCCTTTCCCTTTGGAGCCGCAGGATCAGAATGACACATACAGTAAATCACTTAAATGGATTAACCGCCTTTATTCCTTTAAATATCTCAAAATCCCGCTCATTTGCAGTATAAATCGTTTTAATCCCGTTGGACAACATTGTGGCTACCAAATAAACGTCAAAAATCCGCCTACTAGTAACATGGTTGCCCTTTATCAAGAGTAGCGTAGTTTCCAACTCGCGACCGGATAGTTCTATCAATTCAAATCGGGATGCTAAAAATTTTTTGACTTCTAAAATGGCTTCATTAGGACTAGCCGGATTTTCGTTCTTTGCTACATTAGTTATTGTGGAGTAAAGCTCAAGCAAATTTTGTGGAGCTATTGCGGCCTTCATCTTGCCTTCATTAACCGCATCACGTAATTTTTGGGCTACTTTATGATTCGGGGAATTAACATCGTATGAATAGACTAGAATGTTGGTATCAAAAAGCACCGAGTCATTGCTAGAGCCAATCATAAATCTCTTCTCGCCTTAAAGTGCCCTTAACCCCCAAAGGAAAAGTCTTAAACTTAACCTTACGCTTACTTTGTTTCTCTCCCAAAAGATCTCTCCTCAGGGCCTCGGAAATCACCTGTTTTAAGTTTTTATCCTCTTTAATGGCCTTTTGCTTTGCTCGCTTTAGAAGTTCTTTATCAAGTTCAATTGTTGTCCTTGCAGTTTGCATAATTTAAGCATATTAACATAAAAACATATTTGTGTCTAGACTTTGATTTTCTTCTCCCGGTTCTCTGAATAAATCTTTAATCCCCAATACATATTAACTCCAGCCATTGCCAAAAACGGGATCCAATATACAGATTTTAAAGTGGATGATGCTCCTCCAAGCTCAAAGCCCTGAAGTACAAAAACCAAAATCATCATAAATTCGAATATTGAAATTAAAGTAACCAAGGCAATTGCCCTAAAAGTCCCGACAAACCATAAAAAGGCAGCCGGAGCAAACATCACAATTCCTAAAATCATCCCGTTTAAAAATCCGCGGCTTACTGCAAAATCCCAGATGTTTAGGAAGATAAAGATAAAAACAAGATTGACCTTAACTAGATTCTTGTCCATCCTATTTGAAAACTTAAGAAGTGATTTAAGATGATTGTTCATAGGATATTTAGGATATTAAGGTGATTTAGGGTATTTAGGAAATTTAGGGACTATACCTTTTGTTTTCTCTCGATCCCTTTTACCAATTATATATTTTGCGAATTTGTTAATACCAATAATAAGACCTTGATAGTCGCTTACCAATCTATCAGCCAGATCTGTTGTGATTAGTTTTTTGGATGATAAGGATTTCAAATGATTTTGTGTTTCACCTGCTTCTTTTCTAGCAGTATAAAATCCTTTTAATTTATCGTTGTAATAATAGCTAGTGTAACCCTCAGCGATATTATCGCAGACTGATGAAGAAGATCTTTTAATTTGGCTTTTTCTCTCAAATTCATCCTTCGGTAATGTATTCGCAATCTTGTGACAAATCAGCATCAACCTATGTGATTCCTGCCAAATTTTCAAATCCTCAAATGGAGCTTTTCTAATCATCACTTAATACCCTTAATTTCCTCAATATCCTTATTGTCCTCAATACCCTTTATCTTCCTTAGTCTCCTTTCGTGCCTGCCTCCTTCAAACTTAGAATCGAGCCAAAGCGTAACTGCCCGTTTAGCCTCATCCGGAGTTAAAAATCTGGCTCCCAAAGCCAGCACATTGGCATCATTGTGTTCTTTGGCGAGTCGAGGTATCTGCGGATTTGCCGAGTTGATCACTGCCGCGCGAATACCGTTCACCTTATTGGCAACAATCGCCTCGCCTTGTCCACTTCCTCCGATGACAATCCCAAAAGAGAGTTTACCCTGAGAGTTGTCTTTAGCAACTCGAAGGGCGAGGGGGTGAATAAAATCCGGATAATCATCCTCCTCGTCAAGTTCAAATGCACCTAAGTCCTCCACCTCAAGGCCTTTTACTTTAAGATATTGAATTAGCTGTCTTTTAAGATGAAATCCTGCGTGATCACTAGCTATAAATATTTTCATAGAAAACCGGCACTTGTCCCGTATATGCGCCCCTCAAGAGCGCGAGGCTGCAAGCCTCCGGCTTGAGGTAAGCACTGTACGGGATGGTCGGAAGCAATGTATATTTTCATCGGCTTTATTTAAGATTACGAAAGAAGAGAACCCTAGTGCAAATTATTTGTATATTTCTCTTCTATGACCAACTACTAAGACTACAATCTTTTCTTGTTCGATATCAAAAACAACTCTAAAGTCGCCTATTCTAAATCTGTAAGAGCCAAGACTCCTGTCTGTCAAATGCTCTGCAAAATCAAGGGGCGATTTTTGCATGCAGTAAAAATCCAGCTTTTTAACTATCCTTACCTGAATATCTTTGGGGAGTTTTTCGAGTTGTTTTAAAGCCTGGGGGGTAAATGCGTAATCCACAAGTTAATCTAAGCCTAGTTTTTTCTTGATCTGGGAAGAAGTGTATCTTTTGTCGGAAGCTCTTGCTTTGCGGATGGATTCAATATATTTCTTGGAACTCAAAGCTTCCAAATCCTCCATCAGGCTTTCCCAAGTTTTGTTTGGCAAAAGTACACCAACCGGTTTATTGTTCTTAAGGACGCGATAAAAACGGCCTGTTTCTTTGGCGCTTTCCAAAAGCTTGTAAAGACCGGATTGTGCTTCCTGAATACTGGTAAATTTTTCGTCTAAAATTATTTGTCTAGCCATAATAATTTAACAATTCTTAAAGAATTATATAATCTTTTTAGTGCTTTGTCAACTTATAAAATCCAGCACTTGTCCCGCATAAACGCCCCTTCGAGTCGAGGATGGCACAGTCAAACGTGCCAATCGCGTTTGACGCGACGTAGACCTTGCGAGCAGGTAAGTTCTGTGCGAGGTGGTCGCTAGTTATATAAATCTTCACGTCTTTCATTAAGATTACAGGTTGCAGGGGAATTAGTACAAATCAATTATTTGCTCTTGAAGGCAATGAGACGTTTGGTTTAAGTACTACTACTGATTCATTCCCACCAGAAGAACCCCTCGAGATTCCCTTTTTATAACGATGCTGATCAGACCATACTCTGTAGGCCGAGTCTTTTCCTCCGAAACTTAATTCTCTGTTCCTTCTATTTAATATCACGGGTTCTGGTTCAAAAATTTCAACAATATGTTGATCACCTGCTGACGAGGTTAATCTCACAGTAGGATGAGATTTATCAATAGAAAACACCCACGTTTCACCATCAATAGTTTTAGAAAATATGAAACCTGGCCCCCCAGATTTCAATTTCGTATCAGGTTCGTATTCCCAACCGGGCATAAACTCTTGCACATTCTCGACACTTAAATCCTGAAAAGACACGTGTTCTATGTCTTGAGGTTCTTGATCTATTGCACTCGCTTCACCCATAATCTTAATTATACCAAACTTTACCTATTAATCTGCCTCAAATCAAAATCTGACTTAGATAGACTATTTTTGCTGGCAGATACATCAATCTTTCCTTTAACCGCACTCGTCAACGGTGAAACGTCGGCTGTAGAGTTAATAACCGTCGCCCCGACGATTCGGGTAATGCCACCGATAGATTTGATAAAAATCTGGGTCATTTTTTGGTTCTCGACAGAGCCTCGAACGATAATTTGATCTGCAAATTTTTCATCGGTTACACCGATGAAAGTGCAGGAACCTTCGAAGAAATTTATTGAATAAGAGGAAGCTGTTTCAAAAACTGTTCGATTACCACTCATGGTCTTACCGACCACCAACCCCTGAGAAGTAGCATTGGCCCAATTTCCCATAATGTGCTGACGCTCAAAAATAACATCCCAAAACTCGGCGCAATCCCCGGCCGCGTAAATATCAGACACGCCTGTTTCAAGATATTCATTTGTGACAATCGCCCGGTTGATTTTTATTCCCGAACCCTCAAGCCAAGATAGATCGGATTTTATACCGATACCGACCCCAACAACATCTGCCCCAAACTTCCTTCCTGATTTTGTTTGGATCGCCCCAACAACATCATTTAGGGGTTCAACCCCTGAAGGGGTCGGACCCCTCTTGGGCTGGAAATTATCTACCTCCTCGTTGACTAAAATCTTGACGCCATTCTTCTCTAAAGTATTAGTTAAAACCTTACTCGATGCTTCATCCAACTTCCCTTGCCAGTAGTAATCCTCTAAAACCAAAACCGTGATATCGCTGACTCCATTTGCGCGAAAACAACTACAAAACTCCAGCCCGATAAATCCTCCGCCTATAATTACTGCTTTTTTACTTGCTTTGGCAACCTTAATGATTTCATCACCGTCGTCTATTGTCCTCATGTATAAGGCATTCTCAAGATCGCTTCCTGAAACTTTTAGCTTAATTACATCCCCTCCGATTGCAATTAAAAGCTTTCCGTATTGATATTCGCTGCCGTTTGACACTTTAACTCTATGACTCTTTGGCTCTAGTAAAACTGCTTTAACCCCTTTTACCAACTCAATATTCTTTTGGCTATACCAATCAGGCTTTTTTAAAAAAACCTGCTCCCTGTTAACTTTGTGGCGAACATAATGGGGCATTAAAACCCGTGAATATTGCTCGTGGGATTCATCGGAAACAATAGTAATTGAGGCATCAGTCTTAATCCCTCTGATAACTTCCGCCGCTGTTGTCCCTGCAGCTGATCCTCCAACAATCAGGTAATCTACATTCTTCATGTCAGTTGTTAGTTGTTAGATCGATACCCCGCTAATTCCCAAAAATATTAGAACCTGGCCGGCAATAAAACCAACCGCAGCGGCAATTAAACCAATCACAATCGTCTCGACAACCTTAGTTGTAAAACTCCCTTTATTTAAAAACCAGCGTATAGTACCAATTGCAGCCATCACTAAAATTGAAACAAAAATAGACATCAAAAGTGCTCTTGTGACAGGCGTTATTAGAATAAATGGCAAAAGCGGCGGAATACCGCCCAAAAGATAAAAAAGTCCGATTAAAACTCCGGCGAGCTTTGGAGATTCCTGCCGGGTTAGTCCAAGTTCATCACGCATCATTACTTTTAGCCAAAGCGCGCGATTAGAAATTACTTTTTCGGTTAACAAATCAATACCCTTTTTATCAAAACCCATGTTTCTGTAGATTTCCCGAATTTCTTCAACCTCTGCTTCCCTTTTATTATCTATCTCCCAATTCTCAATTTTCTCCATGGCATCGTAAAACTCCTTTTGAGATTTAACCGCCAAATAGTTTCCTAGTGCCATTGAAGCAGCCCCAGCAACAATAGTTAAAACTCCGGCAATAACAATGATTGATTGACTGGCGACTGTCCCGGCAATTCCCACCAAAAAACCAATTGCGGTAACTACGCCATCATTGGCCCCAAAAACAATGTCTCTTAAGAATCCGCCGGCAGATGGATGTTCCGGTTCACGTTCGGCGATATGCTTACCTGGCATGAAACCATTTTACATTAGAAATTAGTAATTAGAAATTATTTAGAATTTAGAAATTAGGGTTTAGAATTTCCACCAAAGGTGGCTAGGGGTATTCCTGCTCCCCTGTTTCCGAATTCTCTAAAATAATCGCCTTTGTTGGGCAACTTTCAGCAGCGAGTTTAATTGACTCGGCACCATCCTCGTCTCCCTCAATGACAATTGCTTTATTCTCACCATCCAGTGCAAAAGTTTTGGTGGCCAAAGCCACGCAGGAAGCTGCGCCGATGCATAGGTCTCTATCGATTCTAATTCTGTATTTCTTTGTTTTAGGTTTCCCGTTTGATTGATTATCAGACACGATCTTTAAATTATAAATTATAAGTTATAAGTCGTAAATGGGGTTATTTAGCACTTAGCACTTGTAACTTATCACTTTCAACTACTTTCCTAATTGCCTCAAGCGGTAAAAAGGCGCACTTTAATCTTGCAGGAGTAACCGAACCACCGATTAAATCTAATACTTTCTCTCCGGTAATCTTTGCAAGTACATCAACGCTTTTATTCTTAATATACTCTGATAGGATGGATGCAGACGCAATCGAAATTGCACAGCCATTGCCAGTAAAAGAAACGTCTTCGATTTTTCTGTCATCGCGAGCGAAGCGAAGCGATCTGTTTTTTGATTGCTTCGTCGTTTCACTCCTCGCAATGACAGTACGCGATATTCTGAAAAAAAACCTAACCTGATCACCACAAAGCGGATTGATCTGGTCAATTACAAGGTCGGCATTTTTTATCTCCCCAAAATTTTGCGGATTTTTCCAGTGCTCTAAAATTTCTTCTCGGTAAATATCCACGTTATTTAAACTCGCTTGGTCTTAAGGCTTCGGGTTCTTGCAAAATCGGGATATCGAAAACTTCTTTCACTTTATCGATACCCTCCATCAGTCTGGCGACTTCTTCCTTCGTGTTATAAATTCCAAAACTGACTCTACAAACTGCCGCAACATCAAGAACGCTCATCAAAGGTTGAGCACAGTGATGGCCACTGCGAATCGCAACTGCTTCACCAGACAAAATGGATGCCACATCATGCGGGTGTAAACCATCAATGTTGAAAGCAATAACCGGGCCTCTGTTTCTAGTGTCCAACGGACCATAAATTTCTATATTGGGATCAACCAACAACTTCTTTAGCGCAAAATCGGCAAGTTCCATCTCGTGTTTTTGGATCTTTTCGAAACCAATAGAATTTATAAAATCAAGGGACTTACCGAAAGCTATCACGTCCGCAATATTGGGAGTACCGGCTTCAAACTTCCACGGAAGTTCATTAAATATTGTTTTTTCAAAAGAGACAGAAAGGATCATATCCCCGCCGCCCATAAAAGGCGGCATTGACTCAAGAATTTCTTTCCTGCCCCACAGTACTCCGACTCCTGTAGGTCCGTACATTTTGTGCGCTGAAAACGTTAAAAAATCACAATCCAGATCGCCAACTTCAATCTTCATGTGGGCAGCGGCCTGAGCAGCATCGACAATTGCGATGAGGCCGGGACAGATTTTTTTCGCTTTTTTAATAATTGCGGCAACGTCATTAATAGTCCCCAAAACATTGGACATTAACGCAACTGACAAAATTTTCGTTTTTTTGGTGACTAATTTATCCAGCTTCCCCAACTCCAACTTTCCTTCTCTATCTATAGGAATGTATTTGATCTTAATGCCCTGTCCCATGTTACGTGTCCCGTGTCTCGACTTAAGCATCTGCCACGGCACGATATTGCTGTGGTGCTCCATCTGTGTCAGCAAAATCTCGTCATCATCTCTCAATCGGGACTCCAAGGTATAGGCCAAAAGATTAATAGACTCGGTAGTGTTGCGGGTAAAAATGACCTCGGCTGAATCATTGGCTCCGATAAACTTTGTCACCTTTTCGCGAACCCCCTCATAAGCTTCGGTAGCTTCCTGGGAAAGATCATAGACTCCTCTGTGAATATTGGCGTAGTGATTTTTGTAGACGTCGTCAATCGCATCAATTACCGCTTGCGGCTTCTGAGTAGTCGACGCATTATCAAGATACGCCAGAGGTTTACCCTTATAGCTACGCCTTAAAAACGGGAACTGTTTACGAATCTGAGTATTTATACTGCCCTCCGTGTCTTCCAGTCAGCAATTTGCTCCGCGTGTCCAATATCGTGCTCAGTTTCCCCTAAAAACCATGAAGGGTTGACAACCCACTTAACGCCTGTATCATCGATAAATCGAACACCACGATCCCGAAACAATTCTTGCTCAGTCAGGGAATCAATATAGTCCATCACTTCCTGAGTGGATTTTTTAAGCTGTGCCAAAACTACAGATCCCGGTTTATCTCTCCAAATGGAAACAGCAACCCCATTAAAAAGGTCATTATCATAATCAGGAGTGAGATCCGGTTCCTCTCCTGCAAGAAACAGTCTTGAGTTGTACATAGCCGAGTAATCCCATTCCAAAATATGAGCCATCAAATCCTTGGCGCTAAATTGATCCACTACTGGCTCTTCTAATTCCGCTTCTGACATACTTTCCACCTCTGCGATAAACCTGTCTCTCGCATCTTTAAATCTTGCACGATATTCTTGTTTAGTTTCTGTACCTTCTTTGCTTTTCGATTCACTCATCCCTCTACAAACACATCCTCTCCTTCAACCGATACTTGGTAAGTCTTTAATGGTTCGGCAGCCGGCGGCAAGACAACGTCGCCGGTTTTGACGTTAAATTGCGAACCGTGGCAGGTACATTCGACAACATCCCCATACATCATATGGTTTTCATCCAAGGTACATTCTTCATGAGGACAGATGTTAGTGGTGGCGTAAAACTTGCCGCCAACTTTGTACAAAGCAACAGGGTCAGACCCTACCATTACCTTAATCATTTCTCCTTCCGGCACATCATTTACTTTTGCAACTTTAATTTTGGACATTCAAAACCTCCTTTCTTTCATTTAATAACCACTTAACGGACTAAACTTATTAATCAACATTAATGCGAGAACGAAAGGCCAACTAATTAAACCATCTATGAATCTATCCCCTCTGAACTCTAGGAGTGTTCCGGTTAAAAATCCTACAACAATAAATACCGATAAAGTGAGAAATAGAGCTTTTATCCAATCTTTTTGTTTTAGCCTCAACAGAAGATATATGAAAATAAAAGACAAAACATCAAATACTACTATAATCACCATTTCGTGACACCTCCCTTAAAAGATTTTTGACTGGATTTATAAAACCTTCTACCAATAACTTCTCCGCTTGTTTTCTCGTCAACCCTCGACTCATCAGATAAAAAAGCATATTCTCATCAACCTTACCGATCGTCGCCGCGTGTCCGGCTTTAACATCCGGCTCCAAAATCTCCAAAGCCGGTGTATCGTCACCCATCTTGGCATCGTCAAAAAGCAAAACGTCAGAGCGCAAATACGCATCCGCCCCTTTTGCGCCTTTTTCAATCTTCACATTCCCGCGAAAATCAAACTTGGATTTTCCCGCCAAAACCGCCCGCACATTAACATTCGATTTGGTATTCGGCGCGGCATGGGTAATATAAGCCTCAAGTGCCTTTTGCTCTTCGCCTTTGGCAATTACGAGACCCACAACCTCCACTTGCGCATTTTCCCCGGCAAGAACGATATCAAGCCTCTTCGACTCCAAAAGCTCAAAAGGGATCAATTCTTTTTGATTTTTTTTAATTACAACTTCCAACTTTGAACTTTGCATTTTAAGCCTACTTCACTGATTCGAAACAGTAAAGTAAATCATCCCACCGCTCGTTCATCAATCCCTATCAAGTCTTGAAATTTCTTAACGTGACTATCGGCAACCCAGACAAAACCTTCTCCAGCATCTTCTAAAACATCTACTGACTCAGCGGTCCGATCAGCTCTACCAATCAAAAATGAAGCTCCCCATTCTGCAATGGTCCATTTTTCCACCATATCTAGACCTAAATCTTGTACTTTTCTTCTAACGTAATCCATGTCTAAAGCAACCCTTATGATGCTTTCTACTCCTTTATTTTCCAGTAGAACACCCTCTGGTCCATACATCTCCCTTGGGGTTTTTCGTTGCAATTGTTCTTTAACGCTCATCCTATTGCCCCTTCCATATTCAACTGAATCAGTCGATTCAATTCCACTGCATATTCAAGCGGCAATTCTTTGACAATCGGTTCGATAAAACCGTTTACTATTGTCGAAGTTGCTTCGATTTCGGACAAGCCTCTGCTCATTAGGTAAAACAATTGATCTGCATTGATTTTAGAAACACTTGCTTCATGACCAATGGTTACATTGTCCTCATCAACCTGCATCGTCGGGTAAGTGTCGCTTCGTGATTGTTCATCAAGTATCAAAGCATCGCATCTCACATTGCACTTAACCCGTTCGGCATTCCTTACAACTTTGACCAAACCGCGGTAGCTCGTCCTTCCGCCATTAACTGAAACCGATTTGGAAATAATTTCCCCCGAAGTATCCGACGCTAAAAACACAAGCTTTCCTCCGGCATCCTGATGCTGACCTTTGTTTGCCAAAGCCAAAGACAAAACTTCTCCCCGCGCCCCACGTCCAACCAAATAACAGCTTGGATATTTCATCGTAATTTTGCTGCCGATGTTGCCGTCAACCCATTCCATAATGCCTTCTTCCTCGACAAAAGCGCGTTTTGTGACCAAGTTATAAACATTGGAAGACCAATTTTGAATTGTCGTGTAGCGGCAGCGCGCACCCTTTTTGACAAAAATCTCCACCACCGCCGCATGTAGTGAATCCGTTGAATAAACCGGCGCGGTGCATCCTTCGACATAATGAACATACGCGCCCTCATCGACAATAATCAGCGTCCTTTCAAACTGCCCCATATTGGCGGCGTTGATCC
>Ga0209541_10008415_pt1 | contig 17006 bp, 15 predicted proteins | sample RifCSPlowO2_01_FD_184027 | JGI IMG/M metagenome (GOLD analysis project Ga0209541, IMG submission 184027) | Groundwater microbial communities from Rifle, Colorado - Rifle CSP2_plank lowO2_0.1 (SPAdes) (version 2) | ecosystem: Environmental > Aquatic > Deep subsurface > Groundwater | place...
TCCAACACTTTGTATGCGACAGCCAATACTCTCATCGCCTGATTCGCCAAATCCATATTGGCTTTCAGCACCCTGTCTCTATCTTCTTCGGTCATGGCTCTTTTTGAACCGTTTTCCTCTATATACGCGCAATCGCTCAAAAGTATGTCCGGCGCGCCTTTGACAAATGCCGTAAGCGTTTCTTTATCGTTTCGGCGCACTATAGTCATCTTTTTGCGCTCAGGGTCGAATGGTATTTCTTCGACGAAGCTGAAGTCCTTTTCCAGCGACTCTTTCGATATGCCTGTCTTCGCGGCGGCTGTAAGTATCGCGCCTTCTGTGGGATCTCCGACTATCCTGTATCCGTTATTATCTCCCGCGAGCTCGGCGGCGTTACAGAGCGCGCCTATAACAAGCGCTTTATTCAGATCCGGAAAATCCTTCGAATTTACCGGCTTGTCTTCGAACAAGAATTCGCCTTTTGGCTCATATCCAACACCGGTAATCTTAAAGAGACGGCCGCCGGCGTAGACAGCCTGCGCCGTCATCTCATTCTTTGTAAGTGTGCCCGTTTTATCCGAGCAGATAACTGTAGCGCATCCTAAGGTCTCGACCGAGGGAAGCTTTCTTATCAGCGCATGGCGCTTTACCATCCTCTGGACACCCAACGCCAGGGATATTGTTACAACTGCCGGCAGGCCTTCGGGGATAGCGGCAACCGCTAAACTTACTGATGTCAAAAACATATCGAGGACTTTGCCGCCCCGTAAGATACCCATCACAAAGATCAATGCCACCAGCGCAAAACACAAGATAACTATCCATTTGCCGAACTCTTCTAATTTTTTCTGCAGCGGCGTGGTTTCGTCTCCTATTTCCTGAATCATGCCGGCTATATTACCGAGCTCTGTGCTCATCCCCGTAGAGGTCACGACAGCCCTTGCCTTGCCGGATGTAATCGATGTGCCCATGTAGACCATGTTTGCCCTATCGGCCAGGGGGATATCCTTTTCTTCCAGGCTAATAGCGGTCTTCACTACAGGTGTTGATTCGCCCGTAAGGCTCGCTTCATGCGCAGCGAAATTGGCCGTCACATAGACAAGGCGGCTATCCGCAGGTACGTTATCTCCTGATTCGAGCTCAATTAAATCGCCCGGAACAATCCGAGATGAAGAAATAACAGCGTGCCGGCCGTCGCGGATAACTTTCGATGTAGGTGAGGATAATTTTTTTAACGCTGCGAGGGATTTTTCGGCTCTATATTCCTGAATGAAACCTAAAATAGCGTTTAATACGACTATAGCCGCTATGGCGAGCGCGTCGACCCATTCCCTTAGAAATCCCGATACAAGAGCCGCGCCGATTAAAACCCAGATGATGAAGTCCTGAAATTGCTCAAAGAATATACTTAAAGGACAGCGGCCCTTCTTCTCCTTTAGTTGGTTTAGGCCGTATTTCCCTAATCGAAGGGCCGCTTCGTCGGCGGATAGTCCGCCGGTTAAATCAGCAGCAAGTTGTTTTGCCACCTCGTCTATGCCTAAATGCCAGTGGTTCACCCCGCTCATTCTCCTACTCGTTATCCCGCCTTTAATTGAGACCTGTCCCCTTGGGACCTGACCCCAATAACCCCTCGTTATCTCTAACCTGCCCTTAAGAATGGGCGGGGTTCACCCCGCACCTTCTTCATCCATCCCGCGCCTTTAAGAAGGTGCGGGGTTCATTCCTTTGCCTGTTCCTCGCGTAATGACAAAGATCCAAAACTTCCCCTCCAGATAACATAAAAAGTGGGCAGTATCACGAGCGCGAGGATAAGCGCTGTAAATAACCCGAATATTATCGGGACCGTATAGCGTTTTAAGAACTCAGCGCCTATGCCTGTAGCCCACATGGCAGGCATAAGCCCGAATATATCCGCTGAACATGTCATAATAGCAGGCCTTAACGCGCGTGTCGCGCCTTCGGTAATACAGGTGTAAAGGTCGTTAAATGTCTTTATGCGGCCGGCCCCGGATTCCCGCTCGTATGCCTCGCCCATATATGTCGTTATAAGCGCGCATAGCGCCGCTCCTATGCCGATAACCTCCATCATGCCCGCCCAAACGGCTATAGACATATTATACCGAAGCAGTTTTATGCTCCAGATGGCGCCTACGGCTGTGAAAGGCATGGCCAGCATTATAAGCACGACTGCCATGGGGGACTTGAAATTAAAGTAATAGATAAGAAAGATAATAAAGAGCGTAGACGGTATGAATATGAGGAGCCTCTGCTTGACCCGCTCCATGTTTTCATATTGGCCGCTCCATGTAATCGAATATCCGGGCGGAAGTTTGATCTTATCCTTTACCGCAATCTTCGCGTCCCTAACATAACCACCGATATCCCTGTCTGCCACATCGACGTAGACATAACCCGAAAGAAGCCCATTCTCATTTCTTATCATGGCGGGCCCCAAAGTCAAGCGTATGTCGGCGAGCTGTTCGAGCGGCACCTGCGCGCCCATCATGGTGGGAACGAGGACCCGTTTTAATTTTTCGATATCATCGCGCAGCTCCCGCGGATAACGCACATTTATAGGATATCGCTCCCGCCCCTCGACAGTGGTCGATATATTCTCGCCTCCGACAGCGGACATTATGACCATCTCCACGTCATCGATGGTCAGCCCATAACGGGCGAGTTGTTCGCGTTTTAAATCGAAATCGAGAAAGTACCCGCCGGCCGTTCTTTCCGCGTATATGGAACGGGTGCCCCGCACCTCTTTTAATACCGCCTCGATATGTTCGCCTATTTTCTCGATCTCTTTCAGGTCCGAGCCGAAGATCTTAATTCCGATGGGCGTCCGCACCCCTGTCGTCAACATGTCTATTCGCGCCTTTATCGGCATCGTCCAGGCATTAGAGACGCCGGGAAACTGCATCGATTTGTCCATCTCGGCGGTCAGTTCGTCGAATGTTATGCTCCGCTTTATAAAGGGAAGATATTTTGACAGGGGAACTTTTCTCCACTCTTTTCTTGGTTTAAGTATAGTTGTCGTCTCCATCATCGAAAACGGCGCCGGATCCGTAGATGTCTCCGCCCTGCCCGCCTTGCCGAACACCCTTTCAACCTCAGGGAAACTCTTTAATATCTTGTCCTGTATTTGAAGCAGCTTTGCCGTTTCCGTAACGGATATCCCGGGGAGCGTAGTCGGCATATAAAGTATGCTTCCCTCATATAACGGCGGCATAAACTCCGAACCGAGGCTTAAAAAGACGGGGATTGTGAGAATAACGGATAAGATTAGTAAAGCAAGCGTGGTTTTACGGTGCGTAAATGTCCAGCCGAGTATCTTCCTGTGATACCTGGCTAAAAAGCGGGAGGCAAAATGTTCTTCCATGTTTTTGCCTTTGGTCTTACGTAAAAATATCATGATTAGGGCAGGGATTAAAGTTATGGAAAGAACGGCTCCGAAAAAGACGGAGAATATCTGGGTCGCGGCCATTGGCCTAAAAAGGCGTCCCTCCTGGCCCACTAAACTGAATAAGGGAATAAATCCGATAACGGTTACCATGAGAGAGGAGAATATGGGCGGGCCGGCCTCTTTCATGGCGTCGATCATAACCTGCTGCCGGGCCCCGCTTATTTTACCTGCTCCAAGATCATGTAATTTCGAATGGACATTTTCTACCAGAACAACTCCGACATCGACCATATCCCCAATGGCCAGGACTATGCCCATGATTGACATAATATTAACGGTAAGTCTCATGCCTCCCATCGGTATAAAGGCGATACTTACGGCAATAGGCAAGAGGATTATCGGCATCATGGCTGAAGGCAAATGCATAAGGAAGAATATTATCATCGCGGCGACGATTATAAAATCCTCGATCAAAACCTCATTTATGGTATCGATAGATTTTTCTATGAGTTCAGTTCTGTCATAGGTGGTTACTATCTTTACGCCTTTTGGCAGGCTTGGCTCTATCTCCTTTATCTTCTCCTTCACCCTCTCTATGACGCGAAGGGCGCTTTCGCCATGGCGCATCACAACAATACCGCCGACGACGTCACCTTTTCCGTCGAGATCAGCCACGCCGCGGCGTATATCGGGACCTAATGCCACGTTAGCGATATTCTTAACGAGAACCGGAACCCCCGTCTTCTCATCAACACCGACGACTATCTCTTCGATATCTTTGACTGATTTCGCGTAACCCCGGCCGCGCACCATATACTCCGCCCCGGAAAACTCGACGAGCCTTCCGCCGACATCATTATTGCCTTTACGTATGGCCTCTACCACCTTCATTATGGGGACATGATAGAGAAGCATTTTGTCGGGATCAACGTTTACCTGATACTGCCTTACGAAACCGCCGATTGGAGCTACTTCTGCCACACCTGGAACGCTCTGGAGATAATAGCGTAGATACCAGTCCTGAAATGACCGAAGGTCCGCCAGAGAATGCGTGCCCGTCTCGTCAACGAGCGCGTATTGGAAGACCCACCCGACACCGGTAGCGTCAGGCCCAAGCTCTGTTCTAACTCCATCCGGAAGAAGAGGGGTTATCTTGGACAGATATTCCAATGTCCTTGACCGCGCCCAATAGACATCGGTTCCATCCTGGAATATCACGTAAACAAAAGAATACCCGAAATCGGAGAAACCGCGTATCGCCTTAACCTTAGGCGCGCCGAGTAGGGCGGTTACTATAGGATATGTAACCTGATCCTCCATTATGTCGGGGGACCTATCCCATCTTGAATAGATTATCACCTGCGTATCAGATAGGTCCGGTATCGCGTCAAGCGGCAGATTTCTCATCGTGAAAATGCCGGCGATCGTAGCGAACGCTACAAGAATAAATACGATGAACTTATTCTTCGCGCAGTATTCTATTATCCTCTCGACAAATTTTCTCATAATTAATCCTTACTGGCCGTGTTGCTTGTGCCCGGCTTCACCTGCGGCCGCCGACTTCAATCTCGACTCCGAATCTATAAGGAAGTTTCCGCTCGTGACGACTATATCGCCTTCATCCAGTCCCTCAAGCACTTCATAATATCCATCGACCTTCAGGCCTGTTTTTATATCCCGAGATTCCAACATACCGTTTTCTCGCGACACATAGACTATTTTTCTTATGCCTGTATCGAGAATGGCTGTTTCGGGAACAGCCAATTTTTCTCCCAGTGAAATCTTAATCCTCGCCTTAACGAACATCTCGGGCTTCAGTTTATTTTCCTCATTTTTCACCTCAACACGCGCCTGATTTGTTCTCGTCATGGGATCTAGCACGGGATTTATGGCCATAACTGTTCCTTTAAATACGTCTCTGGGATATGCCACGGCCTCTATCTCAACAGGCTGCCCTATACTGATAAGCCCGATCTCATATTCATATATAGATATGTACGCCCAGACACTCTCTCCTTTACCAGGAAGGTACAGGGTCGTCTCCGACTTCCTCGTTTTTTCAAGACTCAATATCTGCTCCTCGCTCATCCCCAAAAGCCTCAATTTCTGCCTGGCCGCGGATGTCAAAGATTTCGCTCTATCGATCACATACTGCAGCGGTGAATCTTTTATCTTTTCTTCGTTATTAATCGCCTGGATAAATTCTTCCTGAGTAACTACGAGCTCCGGATCATACGCTATTCTACCGGAGGCTCTGATCGTCTTCTCAAGTTCCCGTCTTCCCACGGGCCCTGTGGTAACGCCTATAAGCTGCTGTTTTTCCGGACTTATCATTACAGTCGGGCCTGTCGGGCCTGCGGCCGGTTTTTTACCTATCTCTACGACCTTGCCGCTTGTGGTCGATATAACCTCCCCGCATACAGGACATAACACTCTTTCCCCGGGTTTTATAGTAGCCCTGACAAGCATCGGGCAATTATTCATGGTGCAGCTATGCTCAATACAGACTTCTTCGAATGTTTTTTCCTCGGCCGGCGCGCCTTGAGCCGCTATCTCATGGCCTTTATGCCCGTCATTTTTAATAGGTTTTTCCCGCTCCGCTTCTTTCTTTACGAACTTCATATTGCATATCGGGCAGTCGCCGGGCCTATCCGAGGTATACGTAGGATGCATTGGGCAATAATATACGTCTCTTGCTTTACCGATCTTGCCTTTATCCTGTGACTTCCCGCAGCCGGATACAGTGAACGCAAAACCGCCGATAAACAAAATCAGTATAGTAAATAAAATAACCTTTGATCTTCTCATGGCCTTCACCTCATTGTTAAGTTTTGTTATCGTGCTTTAAAATTCTACGTCTATTCCGGCTGATCTCTCGAGATCCGCCAGAGACATCCTTAATTCCAGTATGGCATCGTAATATTCTAATCTGAACCCTATCAACATCCTTTGGCTATCCAAGAGCGTAAGGAAATCTGTTTTTTCTGTTTCATATCCTCTTACGGAGGCGGCAACGGTCTGTTCGGCTTGCGGTATAAATGAGGCCGTATAAAGCTCTATCAATTTTCTGCTGGCCTCTACCCTGGCGTAGGAATCTCTTATGTCGAAAAGAACCATGTTCTCCTTCGTCTTATATTCGGCTTTTATCATTTCAAGCTCTGATCTCATCTCTTTGACGCCAAACGCCTCTTTCTGAAAAAACCATAGAGGCACGGTTACCCCAAGCATACCGGCCCATGCGTTCTCATCAACACGGTCTCTTTTAACCATTTGTTTGAATTTCACCATGAAGTCAGGCATAAACTCATTAAGCGACAGGTCATATGCCGCCTTGCCTCTTTCTATCGCATACTTATATGCCTTTAGCTCAGGGTTATTCGCTTTAGCCATAACGTAAAAATCCTCAAGAGAATGCGTGAACTTAATAGCTCCCTCCGGCGCGGGCAGGCCTATCTCTTCTTTAGGATCCCGATTCAGGAGAATATCAAGCCGCGCTTGCGCTGTAACTCTTTCTTGCTCCAGAACGATGAGTTCATTCTCGGCCCTCGCAAGCTCAACCTGCGTTTTTAAAACATCGGCCTGAGTGGATTTGCCTAACGTATATCTCGGCACAGCAACTTGTGAAAACTGTTCTAATATTTGCCTATTCTCGTTTTGAATATCTATAGACCTATATATGATAAAAAGCTCGGCATACGCGGATTTGACCTTCGCTATGATATCTCTTTCCTTTGTCTTATAATTTTCATACGCCATCCTGGCAAGTTTTGAGGCGATTTTTGCTCGTAGGAATAGTTTTGTCGGAAAAGGCACTTCCTGCGATATGGCGTATGTCTTCATTGGGTCGCCCGAGAGCATTCTGTCGGCGTATATCTTATCGTATTCAAGCTCGATGGTGGGATTTTTAAGGCTTGCCGCTTGAGGGATTCTCGCGCTTGCGGCCTCATACGCCCGTCTCGCGGATAGTATCTCAGGGTTTGATCTTAGCGCTTCGCTAACCGCGCTTTTCAACGTCAGAGCATCTTCGGCCTGGGCGCTAATTAGAAGAATAATAGAAGCTATAAAAATTAAAAAATAGACCGTTAATCTCCTTTTCATCATATTCACCCCCTGAACTTTGAAATGAGCCTGAGGATCTCTTCCATCTTTTCTTCTCTATCCTTTTTGGAATCGCTTCTAAACGCGGATGTGACGCAATTCTCAAAATGTTTTCTGAGGATCTTGTCTTCCACGTTCCCTATCCCGCCGACGATAGCATGTAACTGTGTCAAGATATCGACACAATATTTTTTTTGCGCTATCATCTTCTGGACGCCGCGGATCTGGCCTTCTATCTTCCTTAAATAGGACAATACCTCCGCATGTTCCATCTTCATGTTTCCCCCATGTTTCATATTAAGCCGTGATAATATCTTATATACCCGCGAACCCCGCTTGCAGGACAAGTATACCATACAGTGGTATGGTATGTCAACTATTTTTTAAAAAAGATTTTATACCTTCCTTAAATTGTTCATCCGATTCTAAAAAGGCTGTGTTGTGGCTGCCTCTTAGTTTGAGAAATTTCTTTGGAGGCATTGCCGCATCAAACAGCTTTTCACCCAGACGAAAAGGGACGATTTCATCATCTATGCTGTGTATGATCAATTTCGGACAACCAACGTTCTTTATTTTGGAGAGAGCGTCAAATCTGCTTGAAAATACAAAATAGGGAAGAAAAGGATAAGCCATCCCTGACATGTCTTTAATAGATGTAAACGTCTCTTCCGTGATAAGCGCCGCTATATCCTTGTTTCGCGCAAGATCGATCGCTACGATGCCGCCTATGGATTCCCCATAAAGAATTATCCCGTCTCTTGAAACCCGCAGTTCTCTGGTCAGATAATCATAAGCTGCTTCTGCGTCCTTATATAATCCTGCTTCGGAAGGCGTTCCCTGACTCTTCCCATAACCACGATAATCGAAAATAAATACATTAAGCCCAAGATTGTAAAACATCGATATCTTTTCTAATCTATGACCGATATTTCCGGCATTGCCGTGGCAGAAGATAATCGTAAATTTTGCTTTACTATTGGCGATATACCACCCGTTTAATCTCCTATTATCCGGCGTATCAAAATAAACTTCTTCATAAGGCAGCCCTACTGAAGCAGGATTGCTGATAATATCCTTCATCGGAAAATATATACTGCGTCTTTCAATATATCTCACAAACAACAGAAAGAGAATGACAAAAATAATTAACCGCAAAACCAATTTCATATGCCAACTCCCTTACAATCGCACATGGAACCTCTCCAGAGTGCAATGCGAAGTTTCATGTGCCAACCACCTTACAATCGCATACGGGGACGCCTTAAATACCGGGGTGTCCCTTTCTGGCTTGGGGTAATAAGACGAAAAATTACAGGATATACGGGTATCTATTATAGCGGATTTACTGGTATAAACAAGAGAATTTTTGGCTTTAAAAATAATGCTGGACAATCCTGTGAAATAAGGATACAATATTGACGATGGTAAATAAAGTTGGAAATCTTGAGCCTCAAGGTAAGGATTGCTAAACTTGAGGTTTTTTATCTATACCTGTTATTTACTATTAATTTTAGCGGGAGGAGGTAGTAAATAATGGCGAAAGGAAAAGTGAAGTGGTTTAATGACGCCAAGGGCTATGGCTTCATCACGCCTGAAAATGGTAAGGACGTATTCGTGCATCACAGCGTCATCCAGGGTGATGGTTTCAAGTCTTTAAAAGAAGGCGAGGAAGTGGAGTTCGATATCACGCAGGGACCTAAAGGCGAACAGGCCGCGAACGTAAAGAAGATGTAAAGAGTAAACCCCCACACCAAAATCTTTGGTGTGGGGGTAAAGCTGTAATGTTACAACGAGACCCGGCATCAAGCCGGGTCTCGTGTTTTATAATGGGGGCCTAAATTAAACCAACAACGCACATTAACGTATGGTTGGTTTAATTTATCCTGAGTTATATCGAAGGATTACCCTTCGACTTCGCTCAGGGTAAATGCAACAAATATGTTAATATCTATTGTTGGTCGCATTTAATTATTCGGGACGAGCCTGTTGCCCTTCTCCTGCCATTCCTTGAGCCCACCCTTATAGTCAAGGACGTTATAGCTTAATGCAGACAACTTCTTAGCCGCTTCGGTTGAGGCCGTACATTTAAAACTTCCACAATAAACGATGATATGGTCTTCCTTGGACAACCGCTTTTCGATCGTCACCTTGTTCATCGTATCAATAGGGAACGATATGGCGCCCTCTATATGTCCTTTATTGTAACTATCTGGAGAAAGGACATCAAAAAGCGTATATTTTTCTCCAGAGCTTCTTATGCTCATGAACTGTTCATAAGTTATCTTTTTGGCGCCATTTTTCATCACTACCTCATTGGCAACATGTAAAAACATACTCTTTGCCTCCCCTTTGTTTTCCGTACCGGAACCGCATACTCCGCACATGGCAAAAACACTGGCGCAGATGAGCATGGCTGCGGATACTAATAAAAATACTTTAGTAGACATATCTGACACCTCAGATTCTCTGCACCGCTGAACGTCATCATTACCCATAATCGCTCCCTTCTTCTTGCTATCTTATTTGCGTTGCCGAAACTGACCTCTCTAAAGAATGGGGCCCCTCATCTTTGAGCCGAGGAGGAACCTCTCTTGTTTTAGCAACTTGTCTATTCGCAGCCCTTTATTCTTGCGGAACTAAATCTATGCTAAGTTTAGCTTTCAAGGCCATCGCAAGCCTCGCCAATGTATGCACAGTTATTTTAACATTTTCAGAGTCTTCGAGTCGCGAAATAGTTTGTTGAGTAGTTCCTATCTTTTTTGCAAGTTCGCCTTGAGTCACATGCCGCTGTTTTCTTAATTGAGCGATCTTATAGGCAATTTTCAGCATAAGAACCTCTTCATCATAGGCCTTTCTAAATTCGCGGCTCTTTTTATACTGCTCCCGTTTGAGCAAATGCAACCATTGGAAAAATAACAGTAATTAATAACATTATTGCCAAGATATACTTTTTCATATCATTTCTCCTCTGTTGGAATCCGAAATCTTAAAGCTACTTTTTAAATGCAGCAGCACGAATTAGATTATTCAAATCGGGTTTATAATTTGCTAGTGGCTCAGAGTATTTTGACCTGCTACGTAATATTTTTTTAACTTCCGATTCTTGCAATTCTTGATTTAGTTGAAGTTTCGCTATATGCTTTACCATTGCTGTCATAAGCATTATATCTCGGTTCTTTAAATCCTCAATCCCATTTAATATTTTTTCAATCATATTCCATTGTACTTCTATTACTTTTACCAATGTCTTAATCTGTTTATCTTTCTGCCTTTGCCATTTTCGTATTTTGTGAATTGACTTTGGGGCTTGCTTGATATGCCTAATACTATCTAATGCCTTCTCTGCTTTCCTTAGTTGTTTTTTAGTGCCTTGCAAACTAACTTCTGGTAGTTTTGTTTCAATTTTTACTATTGCCATTTCATCCCTCCGTTATTTCTTCTTTAATAGAACTTTGGCTAATTTTACAAGGCGTTTTCTTGAACAAGAGACGCCTTCCTGTGTAAAAACGACCCGCTTTCCTACTTCCCTACCTGCGGCCAGACTAAATCGTAGTGGACACTGCGGCCTTTGCCGGACAATTGGTGCAATATCTTCTTATCAAGCATATCTGAAATTTCACGAAATGCAGTAGCACGGCTTGCTTTTGTTATACTTACATATTTTCGCGTCGTCAGCCCGCCGGTAAAATTACCCGGACCTAGTTCCAATATGCGATTGATAATCTTCTTCTGTCTATCATTAAGCTCATCCTGGGCGTGCTGGTTCCAGAAATCGACCTTCATAAAGACATTTGCGATGATATCGCGTGAGTCCTCGATAGACGTAGTAATACATTTAATAAACCACAAAAACCATTCTGTTGGATCAATACGGCAACGCTGTACACCTTCGAGAATATTATAGTATTCATTTCTCGAACGCATAATCTCGGAAGAGACACTGTAAAACCTCACCTTCATTTTTTCGTCCTGTGCTAATGCCATATCTGTTATAGCCCGTGCAATTCGTCCATTGCCGTCTTCATAAGGATGTATAGTCAAAAAACGCAGATGCGCAACAGCGGCACGCAGGATGCCGTCTACACTGCCTTGGGATGAATTCCACCACTTTAGGAAAAGTCGCATCTCCTCATCAAGGCGATCTCTTGGCAATGCCTCAAAATGCACTTTTTCCTTACCAATAGGACCGGATACTATTTGCATAGGCTCATTGCCTCTTGGCTTACCAGTTTTAATCTTTCTTAAGCCGGAATAACCTGTAGGGAACAATGCTGCGTGCCAGCCATTAAGCCGTTCGAGCGTTAGAGGTTTATCGTGAAAACGAACGGCGTCCAGTAAAACGTCTACGAGACCGTCGATATTCCTATTATGTGAACCTACGCCATATGGTAGGCCAAGTTTCACAGCTACCGATGAACGGACTTCATCACGATTTAGCTTTTGCCCTTCGATTTCTGCTGTTCTGACGGCCTCTTCAACTAGGATAGCGCCTTGAGCTTCAGTTTCAAGTTTGATGTCCAAAGACGCAAGGCGGCCCAATAACTTACCTTGTAACACCCGTAGCTCACTTAATGGCTTAAGCAAAACAGTGTTATCATACTTGAAATCAAACCAATTTTTTCGCTCCCAGATATACTTCATACGCTACCCTTTGTGAAGCGATTAGATCTATTAATCGCTTCAATATGTGATACAATTATATCATTTATTGCTTCATATAGCAAATTTATTTTAGACCCATAACTCTTTAACATATAAAGCAATACAATTCAGCAAGTCTCCCCGGGCGATTAAACTGCGCGAGGGAGCGACCTTTGCGTACACAGCTCGGGAGGAATTTGAGAGGCCTTTCCTATCTCCTCATTCTTTTCCTTGAGAGAACTTTTCATCTAATGAGAACTTTCCGGGGCCAATGAACAAAAGGCTAAAAAACAAAATACCCGCCTCAAGGGCATGAGAGTACTTCACGAATGAATCTCCATTTTTTAAATGCATCATAGCAGCTACGGTCATCGTGCTTAACAAAAAGAAGCATGCAGGTCGAGTAAATAACCCTAATATTAATAATATACCGCCTACAAATTCAGAGATTGCTGCCATAAATCCCATAAACGTGGGAGCAAAGTTAACACCGACAGCTGATAATGCTCCACCGAGTTTTACCCATGTTCCCGGTCCTGCTATCAGCTTCGGAAAACCGTGGAAGATAAACATTATACCAATACCAAACCGTAAAATGAAAAGGCCTTCATTGCGATATCGGTCAAGTTTATGAAAAATCATACTCACCCATTATTTGTTCCGGTATCTATCATAGCGGAATTAGTGCCGGAAACAAGCGGATTCTGCTAATTAGAGAGGCTCAGACTAAAATTTATATAAGCTCCGATGATAAATATCACTATTAATACTATAGCATAGACGCTTAAACCAATTTTTGTCTTTCTCTTTGGCTTTAAAATTAAGCCGGAAATTACCGCTACAGTCATTAGTACAACTATAAAAACGGTAAAGATATGTTGCTGGTTTAGGACCGAAAAAATTGGGGCTTTTCTATAAAATACATCGTTGAGAAAGATGATTGTTATATTGAAAAGATTTGATCCGAGCATATTTGCCACTGCCAGTTCTTTTGCACCTAAGCGAAGTGCCGCAATCGACACCGTTATCTCCGGTAATGTTGTGGCAAGACCCAGAAAAAGGCTACCTATGAAATTTTGCCCCAAATCCAAAAACCTGGACAGGTCATCCCCAATATACGCAAGCCAGATACCTGCACCCGCTATAGCAAGCGCGGACACTCCATAACGGACACAGGATGTTTTAAGCGAAATATTATCGTATTTGAAAAGAATTTTTTCTTCTTTGTCTATTTTTTTGATTATCTGTTGTCTTTTTTCGAATTTAAAAATTATCCGTGTGGATATAAGATATGAGGCGAGAATTAAGATGCTATATACGCTGACATTCACGAAAGATATTTCCGGTAATTTTGAATTAAAAAATATTCCTACCGTAGCGATTGCCAGAGGAACAAGACTCAAAACGGCTGTTAACAATTGGCCCGTAGAAACCGCGCTTAAAAGAGGTGTGCCTTTGCTCAGGAAATCCAGGATGGCAATGTTTACGAGATTATAGGTATTGGCTCCAAATAAATTACCTACGGTGAGATTTGGCGCGTTTACAAAAACCACACTTCCAACACCTGTAAATAATTCCGGGAGACTCGTAGCAACTGACACCAATATAACGCCAATCCAGAGCCCGCCCAATCCTGTTTTTTCAGCAATGGCATCCCCGTATTTAGCGACTCTTTTGCCGCAATAAAGAATTACAATGGCACAAATGATAAATTTTACCAAGACAAAAATCATTTCTTCTGCTCTTTTTCTTGGGTTTTATCCTTGCCCTGCTCACCATCTTTTGGGCCTTGATTACCTTTAATGATCACATAAGTAAAAAACCAGATCATCCCTGCTATCAAAACATATACTAACCAATCCTTTGATAAGTCTCCAGCCATTTTCTAATTTCTCCATTTTTCTTATTTTATCTTAGCTTATTTAAATATCTCTCTGTGAATTTTATTACATTATTCATCATTATAACTGTCTCGACCGGGTGTCTACCCACAGCCGATTCCGCCGAAAGCATGACAAAATCGGTACCGTCTATTATGGCATTAGCCACATCTGTTACTTCGGCACGGGTAGGCCGGAGGTTTTCTGTCATGCTTTCAAGCATCTGCGTAGCGGTAATAACAAATTTCTTGGCCCGATTGCATTTTTTTATTACCATCTTCTGGATAACAGGAATTTCATAAATAGGTAATGATACACCCATATCACCGCGCGCTATCATAATACCGTCTGAAGTCCTGATTATTTCATCGATGTTCTTTATCCCTTCTCTATTTTCTATTTTGGCGACAATTCGGCATCGAGAGCCTGTCTTGAGCAAATCCCTAACATCCAAGATATCCTTTTTCGTACGCACAAATGACTGAGCGATGTATTCTGCCCCCTGCATTTCGCAGAAGGATATATCCTCTGTATCTTTCCGGCTTATGGGGCCAAATTCAAGCCTTGCTTCCGGTATATTTACACCCTTATGCGCTTTCAACAAGCCGCCAATCATTACCCTTGCCTTGATCCCGTCTTTAGCTCTGCCGATTACCTTCAAGGCGATATTTCCATCATCTATGAATATTTGGCAACCATTTTTAATACTGCTTAGCGGGCCCTGATAATCAAAAGGGATCTTTTCATGCGAGCCCATTATCCTTTGCTGGGTAAGCCAAATAATCCGATATTTCTTAAGCTCAATCGGCGCACTAAGATCACCTATCCTTATGCGATGACCCTGAAGATCGCCGAGAAGTTTTATGCGTCTACGATATTTCGCGTTTAAGAGCCTGATAAGATTGATCTTATGGAACAACTCCTGTTGTTTACCGTGCGAGAAATTCAGGCGCGCGACATCCATACCGGCGCGCATCATCTTTCTGAGCACTGTCTCGTTGGACGAAGCAGGGCCAAGCGTACAGATTATTTTAGTTTTAACCATAGGGTTCTTTTTTTATCCATTCCCTAAGACAATCTATCTAGGATCTCGCGCAGCGATACCAGCGCGATAGTCGTCTGTTGATCGGATAACGCGTAAGGGATAATAAGCGTATCGCCGTGGACCATGGCGCCGCACGAATAGACGACGTTGGGAACATACCCGGAACGGCTCTTGTGCTCCCAGTGAATAAGCGGTTCGCTCAATCGGCCGAGTACACGCGAAGGATCCTCACGGTCAAGCAGAGCCGCGCCGATCGAATATTGACGCATTGGGCCTACACCATGAGTCAAAAGAAGCCACCCGCGCTCAGTCTCAATGGGAGAACCGCAATTTCCGATCTGCACGAATTCCCAGGGATACAAAGGCTCCATGATCGGGACGGCTTCATGCCAGAAATGGATATTGTCGGAATACATGAGGAAAAGCCTCTCATTATCGTTCCGGGAGATCATCGCGTAACAGCCGTTTATCTTGCGCGGGAACAAAGCCATCCCTTTGTTAACCGCTGCTCTGCCGTTCAAGGTGATCATTTTAAAATGAATAAAATCATCCGTCTCCATTATCTGCGGGAGGATGGCCTTCCCATCATACGCCGTATATGTGGCATAGTATCGTCCGCTTCCGTTATCGTCCCTAAAAAAGACGAAGCGCGCATCCTCCATACCGTTCTGCTCGCTTGGCGAGAGCGGAAATAGGACACGCTCTGAAAGCGGCAACAACGGATCGAAAGCGGCCTCGTAATTGCATCTGGCGAGCCACAGGATCTTTTCGCAGGTAAGCCTGTCCGTTTGAGCTATTGGATCATGTCCGGTTTCATAGGCCCTGACCTTATCCTGCAGAGCGTCCATTGTAAACTCGGCCGGCAACGGGTCCATAATGCATTTTGAGCAGTCGTTCGCCAGTCCCATTTCATAGAGCTTTCCGACAAAACATATCTTATCGTAAAGCGCGTTAGGTTTCGGTTCGGCGGTACAAGCTAAGCCGGAATCCTTGTCAATCGTGACAGACCCATGCTTGTCTACGACCCCCGAACGGAATACCAGTGCGGATATATGCCCTTCGCCTGTCGCACGCAAAGAAATAATAAAACGCAGGGATCCTACGGAAACCCCGGACTGATCGGGATGCGCGACAATAGAAGGATTAAAGAGAGCCGTTGATTCATATGAACGCTCACCAATGAAGTACGTTCCTATGAGGAGTCTGCGCGTTTTAGAAGGCAGGAAATCGGAGGGCATATATGCGCGGACGATCTCAAATTGGCGGTCGAGGATGGCATCAAGATTATGGTGTCTCGACGAAAAATCGTGCTTAGTTTTCTTTAATTGTTTTTCGGCAGTGGATTCGTCGAGCGCCATAACGCGCGAGACGATCCTCGGGACGCGCGATTGATCAGCGGGAATATACGGCCTGATGATGACGCGCTCGCTATCAGGGGCGATGACTATACCGGTATCCTTTATCATTCCTCCAACGGCTCCTTAAGGCTTTCGAGAACATTTTCCATCTGTGTCATTTCGGTTAAGGACAGAAGAAATGAAAGCGTAGATTCAGCGCCTTGATTGCGATTGGCTCTGTCAATGTGAAGCCCGTCACAGCATCCACCCGTCACCGGGTCATATAGAGGAATACCGAGATCATTACCTCCAAGGAACCACTCAAAAGCTTTTGAGGCCTCCTCATGCCACATCTTATCTTTTGTGACGCGATAGGCCTCAAGGCATGCCGAAACGGTGGCATAGGCTTCTATCGGTTGCTGGTCAAAAACAGGTTTGACCCCACCGCGATCGTACTTGCCATCTGTACCTACCGGCTGGAAATGACCGCGAGTCGAAGTCTGTATCTTTACAAGCCACTTTAAAGCCTCTATCCCCGCTTTAAGCATTTCTTCATTATTGAGATCGCGCCCGCCCACTAAGAGCGCGTGCGGCAATTTGGCGTCACAATATGTCAGAGATGA
>Ga0209541_10008416_pt1 | contig 17005 bp, 12 predicted proteins | sample RifCSPlowO2_01_FD_184027 | JGI IMG/M metagenome (GOLD analysis project Ga0209541, IMG submission 184027) | Groundwater microbial communities from Rifle, Colorado - Rifle CSP2_plank lowO2_0.1 (SPAdes) (version 2) | ecosystem: Environmental > Aquatic > Deep subsurface > Groundwater | place...
CTTTCCGCTATTGGTAGATTTCGAAGAGAAGATGTATGCCTCGGGCAAGATCTCGGGGAGTCGGTTTATCAAGCGCGAGGGTCGAGCGTCGGAGAACGCCATTCTTACTTCTCGGCTAACCGATCGGCCGCTGCGTCCTCTGTTCCCCAAGGGTTTCTATAATGATGTGCAGATCGTGATCACCGTGCTGTCAGCCGATTTAGTGCATGATCCGGATGTGCTGTCGATCATCGCCGCTTCGGCTGCCCTGATGCTTTCTGACGCCCCGTTTGATGGGCCGGTCGGCGCTATTCGCGTAGGTTTGATCCACGGCGAATTAGTGGCTAATCCATCCTATGAGCAGTTAGAAAACGAGAGCCAGTTGGATCTGGTAGTGGCAGGCACTCGTGATCGGGTGATGATGATCGAAGCCGGCGCCAACGAAGTTGATGAAGCCACTATGCTGCGTGCGATCAAGTTTGCTCACGAAGCGATGCAACCCAGTATCGATCTGCAGCATCAGTTGATCGCTGGGAAGCAAATCAGTGACAAAAAGAACTATCCGCTGCATTTGCCAGAAGAGCAGCTAATTACCAAGGTGGCGGAGTTTGTCGGCACCAAGGCAACCGAGGCGATCTATCACCCCGAAAAAACTGGACGCAACACCCGGCTGGCAGAGTTAAGGGAGCAGGTCTGGCAGACCTTTGTATCGGAAGAGACGCCCGAGGCGACCGTGGCCGAAGTGTTTTCCAAGATCGTCTCTAAAGAATTTCGCAAAAACTTATTGGAGAAAGACCAGCGGCCGGATGGCCGGAAATTAGACGAAGTTCGTCCGATTACTTGCGAGGTCGGTATTCTCCCCCGTCCGCACGGATCGGCTCTGTTTACCCGCGGCGAAACTCAGGCGCTGACTATTGTGACCTTGGGTTCGGCTGGTGATGAGCAGATGATCGATACGATGGAGTTGGATACCACCAAGCGCTATATGCATCACTACAATTTCCCACCGTACGCCACCGGCGAGATCAAGCCAATGAGGGGGCCGGGCAGAAGAGAGATCGGTCACGGAGCGTTAGCCGAAAGAGCGCTGCTACCGATGATCCCGCCTAAAGATAGTTTTCCTTACACTGTCCGGGTAGTGTCGGAGATCTTAAGCAGCAACGGCAGTAGTTCGATGGCTTCGGTCTGTGGCAGCACCCTATCGCTGATGGATGCGGGTGTCCCGATCAAGAAACCAGTCTCGGGCGTGGCGATGGGTGTGGTGACCGACGACTCGGGCAACTTTAAGATCCTAACCGATATCGCTGGAATCGAAGATTTTAATGGCGACATGGACTTTAAAGTGGCCGGGACCAAAGATGGCATCACTGCCATGCAGCTGGATATGAAAGTAAGAGGCCTGGGTTTTGAGGTGTTTGAACAGGCGTTTGCCCAAGCTTATAAAGGTCGGATGCACATCTTGGAGATTATGCAACAGTGCCTCACCGCCCCCCGCCCGGAATTATCGATGTATGCCCCGCGGGTTACGGTGATCAAAATTCATCCCGACAAGATCCGCGAAGTAATCGGCCCAGGCGGCAAGATGATCAACGATATGATCAGCCGAGCCGGCGGAAAATCGATTACCGAGATCAACATCGAAGATGATGGCACCGTATATGTCTCTTCGACCAACGCCAAGTACGCTACTCAAGTGGTAGATGAGATCAAAAATATGACTCGCGAGGTTCAGGCCGGAGAGAAGTTCGTCGGCAAGGTTACCCGGATTATGGATTTTGGCGCTTTTGTCGAGATCTTCCCGGGCACCGAAGGTCTGGTCCATATTTCGCAACTGGCTAACCAGCGGGTAGAGAAAGTAACTGATATAGTAAAGGTAGGCGATACTCTGCCAGTAGTTGTGGTCGAGATCGATTCGATGGGTAGACTTAACCTTTCGCACAAAGCTACCCTACCAAAGGACGCGCGTTAAAGTTAGTACTCTTATCTATGAAGTGTGCCGAATGCGGTCACCGGAATCGCGTAGAAGATAACTTCTGCATGATCTGCGCGAGTCCCCTGATCCCCACTCCTCCCTCCAAAAGTCGGGTGGCTCTCCCCCCGCAAAATATTTTAGACGGCCTTGAAGGCCGGATGATTAGAGCGGTCAAAATCAGTCCGACCGTTGCTCCCCAGTGGGCCTGGTGGACTACCGCTTTGGTTCTCGTCGCCATCATTGTCTCCGTCTACCTGCTCTATTTCGTTGATACCTATCAGGTTGAGGCGATCAACTATTCTCCTTCTGCGTATGACCAAACAGGAACTACTAACCCAGATCTCTAACGACATTAGAGAACACACTTGTTCTCTGCGGGCAGGATGCACTCAGGCCGTACCGGGTGATGGCAATCCCGATAGCGATATTGTGTTTATTGGCGAAGGCCCCGGCAAGGTTGAAGACGAGGTAGGTAAGCCATTTGTCGGCCCCGCCGGCCGTGTGTTAGATGGGCTATTGGCGGGCATTGGCTTGCAGCGATCGGATATCTATATTACCAATGTGGTTAAATGTCGGCCGCCGGCCAATCGCGACCCCTCACCTTCCGAAGTGGCGGAGCACGCCGAATTTCTAAAACGCGAGCTCGAGTTGCTCAAGCCTAAATTGATCGTGCTGTTGGGCCGGCACGCTCTTCACTGGTTTTTGCCTAATGATCAGATCGGTCAGGTGCATGGCCATGCCAAGCGGCAGGGCGATCAGGTGTTTTTCCCCATTTATCATCCAGCAGCGGTGCTGCACAATCCGCCGCTAATGAATGATTTGCAGAACGATTTTGCCAAGATTCCAGCCCTGCTCAAAAAAACAGTCGAGCTGCTCCCTGAGCCGGGAGGCTCTCAGAGCCGGAGGCCGCTAGCGGCGGCGGAGACCAATACGAACATCGCGCAAACTAATTTATTCGAAATCAAATAATTTAAATCAAGTAGAATTAACATATGAGCAACATTCGCAAACAAAAAATTCAGCGGAGCGGCAAAGATCGCAACCGTGCCCCCCGAGCTCCCAGAAAATATACTCCCCCCCGCCGCGGGGTTAGCTCTCAGCCAGTTACCAAACAGGCGCTCAAGGTAATGCCTTTGGGTGGGTTTGGCGAGATCGGCAAGAATATGACGCTGTTGGAATATGGCAATGATCTAATCGCCATCGACTGCGGGATGATGTTCCCCGACGAGACGATGCTGGGCATCGACTATGTTATCCCTGACGCTACCTATTTGCGCAAAAACCGGGCCAAGTTTCGTGGTATCGTTATTACCCACGGGCACGAAGATCACATTGGCGCTATCCCCCACATTGTGCCGGAGTTAAGTGTGCCAGTATACGCCAGTCCGTTGGCCAAAGCGCTGATCGAAACCCGGCTGGGTGAATATAAAGGCACCCAGCATGTTAAGATTAACGCCTATCAACCCAACGACGAGATTCGCTTAGGCGTGTTTAAGATCCGCTTCTTTAGGGTCAACCACAGTATTCCCGATAGCTTCGGCATTATTATCGATACCCCCGAAGGCGTAGTGGTGCACACCGGCGATTTTAAGATTGATCTCACCTCTCCGGACGGCCTATTTTTTGACCTAGCCAAACTAAAAGAGGTCGGCCGTCATCAGCCGCTTCTCTTGTTGTCCGAGAGCACTAACTCTGATACCCCTGGCCACACTATTTCGGAGAAAGCTATCGGCGAAAGTTTTAACGAGCTGTTTGCTAAAGCCAACGGCCGCATTATTATCGCTTCGTTTGCTTCGAGGATCGACCGGATGCAGCACGCTCTTAATGCCGCGGTCAAGTTTGGCCGCCGGGTAACCATCTCCGGCCGCTCGATGCTGCAGTATTTTGAGGCGGCTTCCAAGCTGGGCTACATTAAATACCCCCGAGAGATCCTGGTGCCACTTAAGGAGATTAGCAAGATCCCCGATGCTAAGTTGGTGGTCTTAAGTACTGGTAGTCAGGGCCAACAGGGTTCATCGCTTGCCCGGATGGCTTTTCGGGAGCACTCCCAAGTCAAGATCAAACCGGGCGATACCGTGGCGCTCTCTTCCTCCCCCATCCCGGGCAATGAGAGGTCCATCTCATCCATTATCAATAATCTCTGCCGCGAAGGCGCCGAGGTAATTCATAACCGAAATATGCAGATTCACACCACCGGCCATGCCTACCAAGAGGAGTTAAAGACAATTCTTCAGTTAGTCAAACCGCGTTTCTTTATTCCCATCCACGGCGAATATCATATGCGGGTATCTCATAAGAAATTAGCTCTTGGAGTTGGTGTCCCCGAAGCAGATATCTTCTTGTTGGAGAACGGCGATATTATGGAGTTTCACGCAGGCAAGGCCCGCAAATTGAAAGATACTATCCCGGCCGGCATCGTGATGGTGGATGGGTTGGGCGTCGGCGATGTTGGTGAGATCGTGTTGCGTGATAGACAGGCGATGGCCAAGGAGGGCATGTTTGTGATCATCGCCACCATCGAACGCAAGAGCGGCAAGTTGGTAAATAGCCCCGATCTTATCTCTCGCGGCTTTGTCTATATGCGCGAGCAAGAGGAGTTAGTTAATCGTACGCGAATGGAGGTAAAGCAGATCATCGGCCGGCATAGCGGCAAAGCGCCGGAAGATTGGAGCAACATCCGTCAGCAGATTCGAGAAGAGATCGGTAACTTCCTATATAGAGAGACTCAACGGAGACCCTTAATCATCCCCGTCATTATAGAGGTTTAAGTGACGCGCATTTCTTAGGTAGCGTCATCCCGGACTCGATCCGGGATCCAGGCGAACACTCGTCATTGCGAGTCCGTCAGCCGACGGACGCGGCAATCCCTCTCGTCATTCTGGTAAGGTCCGATGTGTCGGACCGCATCCAGAATCTTACAATATTCTTTCTTAACTTATTTGCTACCATTTTGCTCGCCCAAATTCTTTTGCCACCATCCGTCGGCTGACGGACGGTGGCGCCAAACCGGCCGCCAGTCGCCCTCGCTATTCGCCTCAACCAATCACCTGACCGCTCTCACCCTAACAAACAACGGGCTAAAGCGACAGTGATTGGTTGGGCTCAGAACGCTCGAGCTCCAATGGCGGAAGGAACAAGCGCAGTCGGCTCCGTCAGGGCATAAAAAGCACTCCTCTCGTCATTCCCGCGCAGGCGGGAATCCAGGCCCGCCCTCGTCATCGCGAGCGTAGCGTGGCAATCTAACCCCTCCTCTCCTCCCCTTGGCAAGGGGAGGTAGGGTGGGGTTTTTAGTATAAAAAAATGGCGGTAGAGAGAATATAATTCTCAATACCGCCATATAAAACGAATAAAAATGTTGTGACCGATGGGTCACTCTAACCACACCCACTCGCCTTGGGTGTGCTTTCGGTTGGTCCACTGCCACATTGCGTAAAATGTTTTAGCGGTGTCGCTGACATTGCTGCCCGTTAACTCGAATTCCGGGAATGGCCCCGGATCGTTAAGTAAGAGTCCCTCATCGTCTGTCCAGATGATACTGTACTCTCCGCTCCCCATCTTGGATAAATCGATGGGGTCATCCCCGTTTTGCCAGACGGCTGCCTGAATCGAGTATAGTTCCAATTGTTTCCCATCGATGTCCGACCAACGCGTCGATAAAATATCGAACGCATTGAGACAGGAAGCAACCGGGGTAACACGAATGGGAGACGAACTCTCGAGCACGGGCATAACATGCCCCTCGATTGTATCCATCATCCCCTCTCCGGTGACGGAGAAGATAATCTTGTTTGACTTGTTGAGTAATGGGTTAACCCATATTCCCTCCGTCGGGGCAGGTTTATTGGTGGGCTTTTCTGCCTCTGGCTCAGGTGACATTATCCATGTAACGACAGCAATTTCACCTGCGCCCAATTCCGGAATCATCGCCACATCTTTATATGTCTGTGGTGGTAGGTGCGTATCACCGCTTTTGAAGGCGGTAATGCCGATCCCGCTGGCATGTGGGACCAATCTCCAAATAATCACCTCGGTCGCCGGGGGGATAATTACAATCTTGGAGTTTTTCGCTGCCACGAAAGTGGCATCGCCAAACTCCTCTTTGCGATTATCTTCGGTTATCGCCTTCATCCGACCTTCCAGACATATCTCCTTGGTGATGGAGACTGTTTCGGGGTCCTTGGGGGTGTCCTTGAACGATCCCCCGATTACTGTAACTGTAATAGTAATTGTCTCGTCGGTCGAAGCGAAGGCCACCGAGTCGAACGAAAGCGAGAAAAGGACAAAAATCAAAACAGCAAGAATGTACCTCTTCATTTTTATGACCTCCTTGGTCAGAAAAACAAGATGCGGCCGGTGCCGCCGTGACGGTTAGAAAAGCAGGAGGCGCAAGGCCACCCACCAGTCTCCCAACAACTACTTATTGTTTCCAGCTCCTATGGGCGAAGCGAGCTGGTTGATTTTTCAAGGGGGCGGGTAAATTGCCGTATTTCGGCTACAATTTTACCTCCACCCAGAACGCCCTATCCTAACATATCCCCCAGTACCTGTCAAGCCTTTTTCCGCTCTGAGAGCGGCTATATAAGAGATGGGGGCGGGGGTATTGTGCCCTTTTTTCGGTTTTTAGGGGGCAGCGGCTCGATAGCGGGGCGCATCTGTTCATATCCGTAATCTTTGACCAGCAAACGAATTAGCATCACGGTTGATAAGAAACGATAGTAAGACTCGGTCTGTTGCCGCTGTAGTTCAATAAATTCGCGGGCCTGTTCGCTCCGCAGGGCGCCATCGATATAGGTAAGCTTACCCCAAATTTCCGGTCCGCTTAGCTTCTGATAGTAAAGATGGTCGCCCGATAACTCCTTGCGCATATGATCGAATACCTTTCTATCTTCAGGAGTCATCGCATCAAATGCATCCGCTAATTTTAGATCTTCCTCCGGATCGAACTGGCGCATCTGGGCCAACATCAAAGCCGATCGAGACTTCATCAATTCTTTTTCCCAATCGAGATCTTCCCACATCCCTCTCAAGCCCAGCCAGTCGCGACCGGCTTTTCGAATGACGGAGGAGGCCGGGTGAGTACTCAGGCTATCAATCAATAAATAATATTTAGTTGTCAGATCCGACCGCTCTCCCCATATCCCGATCATCCCTTCGGTGGTGAGCGGCTTTTGTATTTGAAGTTCTTTCGGCCGCAGATATTCATGAGTTTGTTCGGCATCCAACCACTCTGGACCCCAGTCCCGCACTATTTGCTCCAAAGCCTCTATTTTGAGTTTTATCCGATCGGCAAATTCTCCTTCCGACGCCTTCAGAACCTCGGTCTGCTTGGCCACATCGACACACTCGGATAGATAACGCATCTCTAATATGTCGATCCGTGCCTGCAGCGCTTTTTCGTACTCTGGATGGTATCGTTTAACGCCATTTTCTCCGGCTACTGCCAGGTCGCCCTCAAATAGGTCGGGGTGATCGGCCAAAAACTGATCGATAAACTCCCGATCTTGCAGTATTCGATCCGTTTCCCACTGGTGGGCCTCAGCCAGCACCCGGTTATATTCCACCTCTACATTTTTGGGGTGTTGCAGGCTGAGGCTGGAAAATTTCCAACCCATGATGGTGGATACCGCCGGTATTTTTTGATACCAATCTTCCCGCAACTTCGAGAAATCAGCCTTGGGCCGGTAGCGATCCAAGATCTTCTGAATGCGAATGTCGGGGTTTAGCTGGTGCTCTTCCCGGATTCGTTCTGATAGTGGCAATTTGGATATGGCGTCCTCTAATCTGCTGGCCTGACCGGTAACCGGGCGCGCTCCCTCCGCCCCCACTATTAATATGTGGGCATATGGTTTTTCGCCAGTTTGGCGGCCGGCGCTCAAGAATTTCTCTAAATTCTCTTCAGTATATTTTAATACCTGAACCGACGGATGGTCGAGATCAGGTGTCTGGCGCGGGTCGTGATAAACTATCTCTAATTGTTTGGTGATGCGATTCAGCTGCAGGTAGAGGGCGGTGGCGTGTCTGTTTACCCACATAATGGCGCCGCGGCCCTTGCCGTTTGGCTCTATCCCGGCCTCCAGCTCTTGGCGCAGTTCGTCAAAATTATCCGGCTGTATGGCGGCATAGCCCAATTTTTCTATTAGCTGACGAGTGGCGGCGATGTTAGTCCCCTTGGTTTCATCAAAATCTTTGCCTAATCGTGAGCGCAGATATCCTTCGATCTGGGCGGCGTCTTCGCCAAAAACATATTTAGCGATATTAGCCAGACAGGCCAGTACGCAGCCTTTTTCGTTTTTTTGCTTGATGGTTTCTTCGTACACGGTACGCGGGTATTCGGCTTCTAATTTAGTGATCTTTTTTAGCTCTTCGGGTTCAACATCCAGCTCTTCGGCCAACTGCATTGGTCGTGGCGCGCCTTGTTCTTCTCGCCATAGTTGCCAGAAATACATATTGCGCACGGTCAGTCCGCCGAACCGTTTAGCCAGCTGAGCCACTTTGATCTTAGGGTCGTTCGAAGCCACAAATAAGGTGTATTCTCCGCTGGGCTGGCGGAAGTAGCTGACCCGGGTTTTAATGCCGGCGGCGTAAAGTACATCGGTATAGTCGATGCTATGCAAATATTTCGTGGCTGATTTATCGATATCGATCATCAGCTCGCTGCCGTACCGAGTCTTAATGATCATCCCCTGTTCACGCAATTTATCTACCTGTTTGACGGCTGCTTTGATATGCTTCTCCACCTGCTGAACCATTGCTTTATCTATACCCAGGCGATTCAGCTCGGTGTTGGGTATGCTTTTAGCCGGATCTTTGCCAGTTAGCTCCATTAAGCTGATAAAGCCCGGGCGCAGCTCTTTGGTAGCGGGATCAACTTGGTGCAAGAAGTGAGAAAATTTACCATCCCGATCCACCTGCAGCTGCATTAACCCAAAAGCATTACGGGCGGTTTTGACAATATCAAAATTGGCGGAGTAGTAGTTCTTGTTATCCTGGGCGTCTACAAAGTCTAACAGATTTTGAGTGGGAGCCGAGTCGGTCAGCGCGCCCAACCGGATCAGATGTTCGTATACTTGGCGAGCGGCTGAGGGAGACTTTGGGTCCGAAGCGGGGCCATGATGATCGAAGTAAATGCGTCCGCCATCCGGGGTAAGTGACGAAGCTAACCCGTCACGGTGCTGCCCGTGGTCCATCCCGGCTGCTTCCTCGGGTGAGATGTCGATCATAATAGCGATCTCGGGATGCTTAGCCATAAACTTGTCCAACTGTTCGTGCTCGACATAAAAAACCGGAGTGGAATCGGTGATCACCCCGGCCCGTTTCATTAACATCACCGCTACATTGCCGTCTAAGTCCGAGGAGTCTTCGGTTTTGCGTTGAACTATTACCCCGCGCTCGGCTGCTTTTTTAAACCGTTCCAAATCTTTTTCGCCCTGGTCTTCGGCTGCCTCCGGGACGGGGGGGTCTTTTTCTTTTTCGGCGACCGGAATTTGACTAGGGATCCGACCATAATGGGGGCCAACGATGTGGGTATAAAAAAAGTCAGCCCTCTTCTGCGCATCAGACCGTTTTTGTGACAGGATATATTGCTCGATGGCGTCCGCTCTGTGGCGCATCTCTTCTTCGTTCTCTCCCAGCTGTTCAGCGAACCAGTCTTTAATGCTTTGTTGTTTTCTGTTGATGGAGTTCTGCTTCTTGTTTGACATATTCCGAAGCTGGTCGGGGGCGATCTCATAGAGCTCTTTTAGCTGATCCAGTTTTTCCACGGCCAACTTTCCCGTCTCTTTGTCGATGGGGGTTACTGGCTCGATGGGGCGGGCAGATTCGGGGTTATTGTCTGGCTGCATAAGTTACTTTATCGTTTTTTATTATACCACGGATTAAAGATTTAGTCAATACCAGAGCGGATTTTTAGCACTTTACAGGGAAAAACGCCCAGTAACCTGCCCCGTAGTGAGCGCGAGTGGCTCTCAGAGCACAAAAAACAATTTTTTTACTCGCGCCCTACTACGGGGTATAATTAACCTGTTGTATAGAGGATTTTTGAGTGCCGATGGCCAGAAAAAAGCGGAAGCGCAAGTATAAATACCGCTCCTATCAGACATCCAAGTGGGTCGAGGGCTTAAACCTCGATTTGGAGTTGGAGCCGCATATTGTGCGAGAGATCGTGGCGGTCTTGCTGTTCGGTTTGGGCATCTTCGTGCTGCTCTCGATCTTGGGCGCTGCCGGCGGGGTCGGTAGTGTCTTTTACGGCGGCTTGCGGATGGGTCTGGGGTGGACCAGTTTCGTTCTCCCCGTTCTGTTAGTCGGTTCCGGTATTGCGCTATTCTATCCGGTTAAATATAAGTTTACTGCCACCAACATCGTGGGGTTGGTGTTATTAGTGTTATCGCTTTCTACCCTGCTGCATTTATTTATCGATCCGGTTGTTGGCGCCGAAGCCGCTTACCAGGGCGCGGGCGGCGGTTATGTCGGCTTGGTGATCGCCCTGGCTTTGATCGGGATGGTGGATTTTTGGGCCTCGCTGCTGATCGTTGGTGTGGCCTTGGTTATCTCGCTGCTGTTTGTATTTGGTCAACCGATGCGCGAGCTCTACTACAAGATGAAATTCAGATTGCCGGTGATGCCTAAACTTCCCCGGGTAGTGATCAATGACGCCAATGGCAATGACTACGACGAGGAAGAAATTAAACAATCGAGCAATTCAACAATTAAGCAATCTAAGTCAGAATCGGATGATGAGGAAGAGGTCAAGCCTAAAACGAAAGCGGCTCGCGACACCGAGTTTGTCCCGCGCGAGATTGCCCCTTCGGGCGACTACTCCGCACCTCCTTTGGATCTGTTGAGTGATGTGGTTACTAAAGTAGATAGCGGCAATATTCGTCAAAATATTACTACCATCCAAGAAACTCTGGAGGATTTTGGAGTCGAAGTCGAGATGTCAGAAGTCAATGTGGGCCCGACGGTTACTCAATACACCCTTAAACCGGCGGCTGGAGTTCGGCTCTCCCGCATTAGCAATCTATCCAACGATTTGTCTCTGGCTTTAGCCGCTCACCCGATTAGAATCGAAGCGCCTATCCCCGGCCGTTCGTTGGTTGGAATTGAGGTGCCTAACCGTAAGACCTCGCTGGTGCGCCTCCGCGAGATTATGGAATCGGATGCGTTTAAAGTCGTCAACTCACAACTGCGGATGCCATTAGGTCGCGATGTCGCCGGCAATCCGATTGCCGCCGATCTTGTTCGGATGCCCCACTTACTGATCGCCGGCGCTACGGGTATGGGTAAAAGTGTTTTTCTTAACGGCTTGCTGATTAGTTTAATCTATCAGAACTCACCATCAGACTTGCGTTTAATTTTAGTCGATCCTAAGCGGGTTGAGTTTACGGCCTACAATGATATCCCCCATCTGCTGGCCCCCGTCATTGTTGACCCGTATAAAACTATTAACGCCCTTAAGTGGATGGTAGCAGAGATGGAACGCCGATATCGATTATTTGCCGATCATAAAGTTAGGTTAATCGATGCTTTCAATAAAGCTAACCCCGATTCGAAGATTCCCAATATTGTATTGGTAATCGATGAGTTAGCCGATCTTATGGCGGTCTCCGCCCGCGAGGTCGAGGCTTATATCTGCCGATTGGCGCAGATGGCCCGGGCGGTGGGTATTCATTTAGTTTTGGCTACCCAACGGCCATCTGTGGATGTTATTACCGGGTTGATTAAAGCCAACTTCCCATCTCGCATGGCTTTTGCGGTTACTTCTGGCACCGATTCGAGAACTATTTTAGATACGGTCGGCGCCGACAAATTGTTAGGTAATGGAGATATGTTGTTCCTGCCATCCGATGCCAGCAAGCCGCGTCGCATCCAGGGCGTTTTTGTGGGCGACAAAGAAATTAAGGCCATCACCGATTTTGTTAAAACCCAATCTCCTGTCTATATTGAGGAATTAATTGCCGAAACCAAAGATACTGGTGGCGCCAGCATTGAAGGTGGTGATGATCTATTAAAAGAAGCTACCGACTTGGTAGTGCGGACCGGCAAGGCCTCCGCTTCTTATCTCCAGCGTCGGTTTAGAATTGGCTACGCCAGAGCGGCTCGGCTGTTAGATTTATTGGAAGCAGGCGGAGTAGTTGGTCCGGGTGAGGGCGCTAAACCACGAGATATTTTAATGAGTAAATCCGACCTCCCCAGCGCCGCTGACGAAAACTTTGCGGACGACGAAAGTTAAAGTCCTCCAAGCTAATATCCAATTTCCCGTACTTAATTATTATGGCTTGGGGATTGGACATTGGAGATTGAATATTAACGCGTAGCGTTTATGGAATATTCTTTTGATGTAGTCTCCAAGATCGACCAGCAGGAACTGGCCAATGCTTTAGATCAAGCTCGGCGCGAGATTGTGGCGCGGTACGATTTTAAGAATGTGTTAGTCGATATTAAGGTAGCCGACGGGGTTTTGACCATCCATACTACCGATGAGTATAAATTTACTGCCGTATTAGAGATTATTAAATCCAAATTTATTCGCCGCGGGATAGATCTTAAAATATTAGGCGAAGAAAAAAGAGAGGATGCCGCCAATAGTACGCTGAGAGTTACGATTAAATTGGTGGAGGGAATTTCGGGTGACTACGCCAAAACTATCAACAAGCTGATTCGTGACCACTTTCCAAAAATTAAATCTTCTATTCAGGGGGAGGAGCTTCGGGTAAGTAGTAAAAGCAAAGACGACCTGCAGGCCGTAATGCAACTACTTAAAAGCGATCCAGAGATTAAACTTCCATTACAATTTACTAACTATCGCTAACCCCGATTTATTGTTAATCTAATAGAGTTATGAATACTAAAACTCCAGTTCAACCCCAGACCGGACCGTTAGCCGATACACTCAGCGATTTAGAAAAGCGTTATGGCAAGGGGGCGATCATGCGTCTGGGAGACGCTCAGCATGTAGAGGTTGAGGCCGTTCCTTCCGGCTCACTTACCTTGGATTTAGCCTTGGGAGTGGGTGGTGTGCCGAGGGGCCGAGTTATCGAAATCTTTGGTCCGGAATCTTCTGGCAAAACTACTTTGGCTTTGCATATTATTGCCGAGTTCCAAAAGCGTGGCGAAACCGCCGCCTTTATCGATGCTGAACATGCGCTGGACCCAGACTATGCTAAACGTATTGGGATAGATACCAAAAATCTTCTTATCTCTCAGCCAGATACTGGAGAACAAGCGCTGGAGATTGTCGAAGCGCTGGTGCGCTCCAATGTGGTTGGTGTGGTGGTGATCGATTCGGTTGCTGCATTGGTCCCTCGGGCGGAGTTAGAGGGTGAGATGGGCGATTCGCATATGGGCTTGCAGGCCAGGTTGATGAGCCAAGCTATGCGCAAGATTACGGCTTATGTTAGTCGGTCTCGGACCACGGTTATCTTTATTAACCAACTGCGGATGAAGATTGGGGTGATGTTTGGCAACCCCGAAACTACCACGGGCGGTAACGCCCTAAAGTACTACGCTTCCATTCGGTTAGATATTAGAAGAGTAGAGGCGATTAAAGATGGCGAAACCAATACCGGCAACAAGGTGCGAGTTAAGGTGGTTAAGAATAAAGTAGCTCCCCCATTTAGGCAGGCCGAGTTTGATTTAATGTTTAACGAAGGCATCTCGCATAGCGGGGAGTTAGTCGATTTGGGTGTTCACCGTGGAGTAATTAATAAATCGGGCGCTTGGTATGAATACGAAGGCGAGAAGATTGCTCAAGGTCGCGAAGCCGCCAAAGAGTATTTAAAGAGCAACCCGAAGGTTGCCGATAAAATTGAAAAAGCCATCCGCGCCATTGGATAGGCCTGCCCCGACCAATCTGGGTTAGCTAACGCTAACCACTGTGCCGTTCTCGGCCCAGTCATATAATAACGGGGCTTCTTCAACCCCAACCCGCATACAGCCGTGGGACATTTTAGTCCCCAAGTGCTTAGCGTCCTCATAGATCCAGCCGTTCTCGTAGTAGCGGTCTCCAATATATTGCCCATCCATCCCTTTATATTTAGCCGAATTAACCTTCCATGAAGGTAGTTTGTGAATCCCATATCCCTTTAATTTTTTACTATCAGGGCCGGCTAATGCCATCCAGTTATCCATAAACAACTGATATTTGGCGGAGTAAGCTTTTGGGATGTGGTTGTAGATCGTGTATTGGCCGGTTGGTGTGCCGTAACCAGCCTTACCGGATGATATCGGCATACTCATTACTACAACATGATTTTCGATTGCCCAGAGCTGCTGCTTATCCAGCGAGATCCGAATCTTTTTCCCATTCTCATCCGCGCTCTGCATAGCGATATCATCCCCGACCCGAATCAAGTAACTGATGGTCTCGCCCTCCGCATAGTGATTGTTGATCACCGGGCGAAAGCTTTCTTTGAATGTAGCCAAATCACTTCCGGCTTGAACGGGGATCTTAAATGTTACCCTCTCTAATGGCTTGATCACCGTTTGATCGGTGGCTGGTTTGATCAAATGGCCATTCTCCCATTCCGAGGTGGCAAACTGGCTAATTCTTCCCGGTGTTCCCTCGAAATAGGTGGCGTCTAATCGCAGCTGCGCCACTTCCCAGTCTGCCTGGCCGATGTTCCTAATGGTGGCGATTAGCCAGCCCGGCGCGCCCGGGTCCAACTTAATGTCGGAGCTCTGACTGATCACTTGATAGGCATATGGCTGATCGGTTTGCTCGACTGGCCCCAAAGCCAGAGCATCATATATAAATAGGCCGGCTACCAGACTGAAGCCGAGCCAAGTTACCCCAAGAGTTTTTAGAATTTTCATTTTGATTTTTATGTTTTTGGTGTTTTTTCATTATATCAAAAAAACAGCTCCCAGTCAATAGAAATATCCTAATCTGTTATTCCGAGCCCCCGTCATCCTGAAGACACTTTACTGGGCCAAAGGCCCCCCTTTGGGGCCGTAGGCTCTATAAAATAACTCATTCAGGATCCAGGCCTGGATCCTCGGGTCAAGCCCGAGGATGACAAAAAGGGATCGGTCGGGATGACACAATGACTTATTAGGGTTGACCCCATTAGAGGTCCGACAGATTTACGCCCAACCTATTCAGGTCAATTGGCCGGTTACCGCTTCGCTTTAAATGCCGGTAAATTTAGTTGTCCGGGCAACCTCTAACGGGGTTGACTACTCCTGAAAACTGTGTTAGCCTACAATGAAATAGGGGCTCTTTGAAATGATTACTCATCACGCTGGCAGCTTGCCGCAAAGGAGGTGATGATGAGTTGACGAAAACAAAAGACAAGCCAGCTTGTCACTATCGGGTAGCCTTGGGCTACTCCCACCGGGCGGCCGGTTGGCGCCGCCGGGAAGTTGTCGTTTTGGCCAGGTCCCGGAGAGAAGCGGTGGTTAAGGCGGTAAGAGAACTCGATTACATATACATTCCTCCCGCCTCCGGCTCTCGACCGACCAAGACCGATGCTGGTCGTTATTTCTTGGTTCTCTGCCAGAAAAAGTATTATGTCTGTCTGGCGAAGAGCCAGGACCAAGCTCGGGCATATGTCCACCGTCTGACAAATGCCCCGACCGTGTGGCAGGTCTGGAATGTGACAGCTGTTCGTCTGAGCGGCGAAGAAGAGTATATCTTGGAAGAATCACTCAGACGCAAGGCAGTGCATTCGGTAGTGTCAGAGCCGTGGGTGTGCGAACATTGCAGCTTTGAAGATTTTAGCCGCCGCCCCGGGACTACGGGGGCGTGTTATAACTGCAGCCAGCCCCCGTTTACTGATGAAGAAAGGCTGGAACTTCATTGGCGGCTTAGCACCCCAGCCAATGTTACCTTGCCGCTTTTCTCCTCGTCATAACCACCCCAATTAAGGGCTTATCCCTTGATTACCCGGGTGGTTTTTATTAGTACGAGAGATACGACATCAAAGCCCCCGCCCCACTCCAATTGCTCCACAGCCAACTGACAAAGAAAATAAATATTAATATCAATAGCAGCCAGAACAGCCAATGGGGCGCATCGTCATGTTCTTCGGGAATTAGGATAATAAAAGATCGCTTGTGCTCGCGCATTAGCGATTTTAATTTCCCCAATTTTGATGTTTTAGTCTTTACCGCCATCGTCTATCCTACTTCTATTATATGGCAGGTAGAATGATCAGGACAAATTCGCCTTTCGGTTTCTGCCGGCTGAACTTATCGATCAGCTCGGTCGCGCTCCCCTGCTTAATCTCCTCGAACTTTTTGGTTAGCTCTCTGGCCACTACCACTTGGCGATTACCCAAATACTGTTCGATATCTTTTAGGGTTTTAACTACTCGCATCGGTGATTCGTAGATCACTATCGGCACATCCAGTCCGGCCATCTCGGAGAACAGGGTTTGCCGCCCTTGTTTTTTGGGCAGGAATCCCAAAAAGTAAAATGCGTCAGCATTGATCCCGGCCGCCGAGAGCGCCACAGTTAGAGCGGAAGCGCCCGGGATCGGCACCACTTTAACTCCCGCGCTAATCGCCTCGCGCACCAATCTCCCGCCGGGGTCTTGAATACCCGGTGTGCCGGCATCGGTTACCAGCGCGATATCGTCTCCCCGTTCTAACCTTTTTAATATCGCGCCGCTGGCGCTGTGTTGATGATAGATAACCGTCGGAGTTGTTATGGCGTATTTATTAAGCAAAGTTCGGGTCACCCGGGAATCCTCGCAGGCGATGGCGTTTGCTTCTTTAAGTACGCGAATCGCGCGTAGCGTCATATCCTCCAAGTTCCCGATCGGGGTCGCTACTATATAAAGGGTGCCCATTATAGCAATTTAGCGATTAGCCAGACGCCAAATATAATCATCAAGCCGATAGCAATCAGCGCTGACAGATTAGCCAGCCAGCCATTGGTGTGTCGTCCCATCACTCGCTTGTCGTTGGCAATGATCAAGGTAAGCAGGATGAGGATTGGAGTTAAGATGCCATTGAGTACCTGGGTGTACAGTAGCATGATCATTGGTGGGATGCGGGTTAGTACCAATAATCCGCCGACTATGAGTGAGCCAATTAGTAGAATGTAAAATCCGC
>Ga0209541_10008418_pt1 | contig 17003 bp, 17 predicted proteins | sample RifCSPlowO2_01_FD_184027 | JGI IMG/M metagenome (GOLD analysis project Ga0209541, IMG submission 184027) | Groundwater microbial communities from Rifle, Colorado - Rifle CSP2_plank lowO2_0.1 (SPAdes) (version 2) | ecosystem: Environmental > Aquatic > Deep subsurface > Groundwater | place...
GTAGCTGGAGATATAAAGATATAGTAGTTGGAATAATATTTGCGTTATTGATACATATAAAGATGAACAATCTAGTCTTTATTGTATTGCTTAGTTTCTTCTACTTGCTGAAAGAGATAAAAACAAAGGAAATAAAAGAAGTAATAAAAAAAGCAAGTAGTGTAATAATGGCGATTATAGTTATTACAGGATTAATGATAATATTATTTCCAAATGTGTTAAAGTTCACGTTAATATCAAATATAGAAGGAGAAAAAGAGTCCATAGGAACAACTATAGAGTATGTGAAGTTGTTTTTGATGAGCCCGTATAAAGGAAATGGAGACATCAATAAATATATAGTTAATGTTGGGACTCTATTCAAAAAAACTGCGTTTATCGATCCACAAATCATATTTTTCTATATTTTTATCCCTTTAACAGCCATGATGTGGTGGAGAAGAAAAAAAGATCCTGCAACTGCTATATTATTTTTTGGATTTTGGAGTATATTTTTATTAAGCTTTAGAAATTTCGATCAATTTACCTTTCGATATATGTTTCCAATTTTGCCTTTCTTAGTGATTGGGATCTTAAAAGAATTATATGAAGAGAGAAAATGGAAATGGATATTGAATATAAGTATATTGATCATGATATTTGCTTTGACGCAGTTTACAAATGCCTATGGTTGGTATGGGTGGGGTCAAGAAATTCAAGATCAAGAATTCTTAGAATTGAGAGAACTAGTGGAAAAATCTTATGGTTTTTTACCTGCGAATATGTCTATTCTAACAGATAATAAAAGAATATTGGAGATAAATGGTTACGAAGTAAATGAATCATTCATAACTGAATTTCCAAGAAAACGCTCCTTAGAAGAGTTGTCAATCCACCCTTATACATATAATCTTGATAAGATAGGCGTTCTCAGTGAAAGATGGAAAGTAAGAGATAATTTAGGAGTAGAGCATATTAATGAAGTAGCGGAGCAGATTATAAAAAAGAAATATGATATTATTATTTATATTCCTAAAAGCCATATAGAGACATTACTGGCATTAATAATAAAAAAATTAGAGAAAGAAAGATCTTCTAAGGTTGATCTTAAAGGAGTAGGGTACGAATGCAACGTCGAAAATATTCCAACATTAGAACTCCAATGTTTTGGATGTAAATACCTTAGAAACATTATATTTAAAGATGAAGCTATTTGTAAAGAGTTTGTAGCTAAAGGATTAAAGTATTATAAAAAAGTATTCAATGAAATTTGTGAAAAAGATGAATTTATTGCAAATGAGCTACTCATGACTGAAGAAGGAGTATCATGTAATTCAGGAAAAGATGTTTTAATTAGAAAAACAGGAAAGGGGATTTTTAATTCATGGAATGATGTCCTAATATTAGCGGGTATTCTTATAATGGGAAGTTGGATACTATATAAAAGAGGATAATTGCCAAAAGGTTTTTATAACCTAATACACAAAAATTGTTCCATGTATTTAGTCACTGGAGGAGCGGGATTTGCGGGATTATACCTAGCGGAAAAGCTCGCAGAACTAGGTCATAAAGTGCGTATTTTAGACATGCGTCCACCCAATAGAAAGCTTCATAAGAACATCCAATTTTTTCAGGGAAGTGTTACTGATGCGCAGAGAATGATGGAAGCATGCAAGGGCGTGACAGTCGCTTTTAATTTAGCATCACTCTTGCCGTGTTCACGAGCAAAAAGACAATTCTGGGATGTCAATGTCGGCGGTACAATAAATATCTTGGAAGCAGCGCTCAAACATAAAGTAAAAAAAATAGTCCATGTCTCAAGCAGCATTGTCTATGGTATTCCACCGAGTGTGTATGTGACTGAAAAAGATGCGGCAATTCCCATTGGAGATTATGGAAAGAGTAAGTTGGCTGCAGAAAAAGAATGTATGAAATATATGCAGAAAGGATTGAAAATTACAATACTTCGTCCGCGCATGATCATCGGTGCAGGACGTGTTGGTCTCTTAACCATTTTATTTGACTGGATCAAGCACAATAAAAATGTCTATACAATAGGAAAAGGCAACAATCGATTCCAGATGTTGGGAGTGTATGACTTTGTCGACGCTTGTATCAAGGCCATCAGCAAAGGTCATAATCAAGTCTTTAATATTGGCGCAGGTAATGTGCCGACAGTCAGGGAAATGCTACAGACATTAGTGCGACATGCAGGAAAACGATCAAAAGTCATCGGTACAAACGCATTCTTGGTCAGAAACACCTTGCGTCTCTTCGATGTGTTCAAATTGACGCCGCTCAACATCGAGCACTACATGATTGCAGATCACGATTATGTCTTAGACATATCAAAGGCAAGGAAGCTCTTGGAATGGAAGCCGAAAACAACCAATCAGCAGATGATGCAGCAGGCATATGATTGGTATGTGACGCATGAGGAGGAGCTCAGAAAAGATCTCAAGTCAGATTTGCCAGCGCAAGGATTACTAAAGCTCTTAAGGGCAGTGTCATAAGATGAAAAGGATCAAAGAACAGATCCAGGACAAGTTGTTGCTCTTCCCGATTCTCGTATTGGCAGTCCATTTCTTGATGCGTATCATGGATTTCGCTAAAATCATGTTCTCCTATCCGTTATATTCTGAGGCAGTCACGCAATTAGCGCAATTATTTTTCTTGGATGTCTGTGGTTTCCACAGTTACTGTCCGTATTGGTACAATGGTTTTACAACATTTCTCGTAACGCCGCCGATGTGGTACTTCTTCGCTTATCCATTCTACGCTATAAGCAACAGTGTCTTGATTGGTGCATATGCAAGTTTGATCGCGTCATATGTGGTTGCTTTTTTAGGCATCTATTGGCTAGGCAATCTTATTGGATTGACTCCTATTAAGAGAGTGCTCTTCTTTGTGCTAGTATTTGCAAATAACATCCTGATCAAGAACATGTCTTTCGGTCGTTTCCATGAAATCTTCGCGTGGGCGATGTTCATCATTGCATTTTTGTTGTTAGTCCGTTACAAAGATAAAAAAATAGATGAGAAAGCAATCCTCATTGCAGTCTTTGCAGCATTGACCATCACCAGTCACCAAAGTATTGGGATGCTCTTGATGACATTCTTTGTCGGTTTCCTCTTAGTCAAGCGAGGACGAGAATTAGCAAAAGCAGTAGGACTATTAGTATTGACCTTGGGAGCAAGCGCATTCTGGTTGATCTTTGCATTTATGGAAGCAAGAAAAAATGTGCTGGGTGGTAACAGTTTTGTAGGGACAGAAGCATGGTGGTCATTTCCTGTCGGAACCTTCCACTTCACGAGCATTGGATTAATCGTGATTCCAGTCGTGGTCTTCCTTGCGTTCTACAGTTATTACAGGATAACACACAAGTCCATCAAGGAAATCTTGTTCTTCTTGCCAGCGTTAGGTGTCATGGCTTTCCTCTGGTTAGGGTTGATGCCGTTTGTCCCAGTCATGAATGTCATCTTTACCAACATGTACTTGCAGTTCGCATATATTTTGTTAGCTTTCTTTATTGTCAAGACATATCCTTATGAGCATGAATACCGTTTCGGCTATCTGCTCGGTCTTTCACTCATAGCTATAGCAATGCTTGCGGTAAATTTCTTAGGCACACCTTGGTTCCAGGAGCCTACAAGTCTGGAAAATGATTTAGTCAAGATGGGAAGCACCGTTCATGGTAAATATGCATTTTTAGGTTCATTCCCAACAACCTCTTTGCCTCCGGCATATTATGGATATTTTGCAATCTACAACAACTTAACCACTCCAGGAGGATGGGCTCCGCATATGCGTAATAAAGAATATCTTGAGAAATGGGTCTTCTTCAAGAAAAATGAGTTCACCTGTGAGGAATTGCAGGAGCATATCAACTATTTCAAGATCAGGTATCTCTTTGCGTATGATCAGCGTTGTAAAGCATTAGATAAATGTGATTATGTCTCGGAGAAGGAAGACAACAAAGCATGTCTCTACAAAGTAGCATGATCCTCTGGCGTCAGCTTTTCTGGAAAATAATTACTGTAATAGGAAGTTTCTATGTGGTGGTTCCCGTAGCAATAGGTTTTCTGCTTGCAAATACGTTGCTAGGAGTGAAATTATTGTTAGGAATAGCCGTAATCTCTGCAATCACTATCGCGATTCGTCTCGTCTACTTCAAGGAACGTCCAAAAAAGCGTCCCACAACAAATTTGTTAAGAAAAATTGATGCTTCCTCGTTCCCGAGTATCCATGCAGCGCGTGGTTTCTTCTTTGCAATGACTATCACAAGAGCGTATCAAAATCCAACAGCAGGAATAGTGTTGTTTGTGCTCGCAGTACTCATAGCATTCTCCAGGTATAGATTACATCATCATGACACTGTAGATATTCTAGGTGGAACAATATTGGGTATTGCTATGAATTATCTCGTAGAGCTGGAATGGATTATGAACTTCATCGGAGTTAAATAATAGATATAAGATGAAAAATAACTATAAAAAGATATGCTCAAAGTGTGGAAGTATCAATATAAGTGTTTACACTAAATCAGGTTCATCATTTGGAGAAAAGCTAATAGAATTTTGCAAAGACTGTAATTATGGATATATCACTGGAGGTTTTTTTCCTGAAATGAATGCTTCTGCAATAAAAAAGTTTAGAGAGACATTAAAAAAAGAAAAATAAAGAAGTTATAAGTAGAGTGCCAGGACTATAAGAATAAACCATAGGAAGAGACTTACCAGAATTCTCCAATCACGTAAGAACAATTCAGGGTTGCGTGCTTGTGCGTTGCTCGTATACACAGCATTCAAGTAGTGTAAAAGGATATACACCGTCACAGGCATGCTCATCAATAAGAGTTCCCTGTCATTCAGCACAGAATACAAGGCAAATGCCAGCAATAAGAAGCTCATGCTCACGCCAAGAAGAACATCAAGTGTCTGAGACGTGTAAATTTGAAGAGTTTTTCTATGACTGGAGGCTTCCTGCTTGAGGGTAGTCAATTCAGCTCTTCGTTTGCCTGCTAAGACAAGTAAAGCCAAGAAAAACGTGCAGCTGATGATCCAGGGAGAGATAAAGTTGACTTCTAAAATAAAGATGCCTGCAATAGTTCTGATGACAAAATTAAAGGCAACAACTAAGATGTCAACAAAAGCTTCATGTTTCAAGAACAAGCTATAAGCAAGGATGTAGACAAACATGAACAGAACAGTGTACAGGAAAGGGAGATTGATGAAGGTTGCAAGATAAACTGCTAAGGTTAGGCACAAAAAGGAAACGAAGCTTGCTAATCCAACACTGACTTTGCCTGCTGCAATCGGGCGATGTTTCTTTTCAGGATGTAATTTGTCGCGATTACGATCAATAATATCATTAATAATGTAGTACGAAGAAGAAACAAAAGCTAGACTAAAGAATCCAATGACATATTTGAGAAGCAGTTCAGTATGAAATAAGTTCAGCGAGAACACTAACGGAATGAACAATATAATGTTCTTGTACCATTGCTGCACTCTGAGGAGTCTAAAGAGTGTGTTCATGTTACTTCAAAAACAGCTTCTGGAGTTTTCGTTCGATAGGGAAATAATAGAAGTTTGTCACGAATCTGAATTTCGCAACAGGATAATACAAATCAAAAAAGAATTTGCCTAAGCGAGAGCTGATTTTATATTTGATATTCTTATTTTGGAAGTAGGAAGTAAAGTTCAAGTTCTCGATCATCTTCTGCATGCGTTTGCTGAGCCAAGCTGGAGAATGTTTGTACCAGCCGTCAAAGTCAAAGTCAGCCCATTCAATCAGGGTCTGTGGTGGTTTGAAGCCATGCTGCAGGGATAAGTCCCAGGACTTCGTTCCTAAATAAGGGCAGAACGTAAAAAATGCGCAGTAAGCTCGTTTATTCTCTTTCATCAATTGCAAAGCCAGTCTCTTGGTCTGCATTAAGTCATCTTTTGTCTCCGTAGGATATCCTAAAACAAATGTATATTTCATGATGATGTTATATTTTGCCATCTTGCGGTTAGCTTCGATATAATCTTCAATGCTTTCATCTTTCTGCATCAAGTCAAGCATCTTTTGTGATCCGCTTTCTAATCCAGTGTCAATATTTCTACAACCACTCTTTTCCATAAGCGCAATCAGCTCATCAGGCATCTTGCGGAGAGTGTCAGCGCGAATGCCAAGTGTTCCCCAGGCAACATCATCGAACTTGTCAACAATACCTTGGCAAATATCTTTCACTCGATCTAAATTCGTAGCAAAATTGTCATCTTGGAAGTAAAAGTCTTTAATGCCATACGTCTTCATTAAGTAGTCCATTTTCTGCAGCACTTTCTTCGCAGAGAACCATCGCCATTTTTGCTTGAACACTGCAGGATCAATGCAGAAATTGCAGCGGAAAGGGCAGCCTTTGCTGGTCAAGAGAGTCATCGAAGGTTTGTTTCTGTAGTCTGCACCATAATATTTTTTCACATCAACCAAATGATAAGGTAAGTCTGGTAAATAGTCCATGCATTCGCTTTCCATAGGTCTCGCGGGAGTCAGGTGCATCTTGCCTTGCTTGTCTTTGTACATGATGCCTTTGACTTTGCTCAAGTCTCTGCCTTGTTCTAGTGCTTGAATAGTTTCAATAAAGGTATGATCTCCTTCACCAACCACAAGAAGGTCAATATTCTTTTCACTCAACGTTTGATGAGGCTGCATCGTAGGATGTAATCCTCCCCACATGATAGTCGTTTGTGGAGAAATGCTTTTGATCAAGTTAGTCAGTTCAAGTGCATATCTGATTTGTGGTCCAGTCATGGAGGTAATGCAAACCAATAATGGATTTTCTTTGAGATAAGAGCGTAATAGTGTTTCCCAGTTAGCTTCAATGCGTTGATCTAAAATATGAACAGTATAGCCTTTGGACACAGGTACGGAAGCGACACTCAATAAGGATTCTGGCAGTCGTGCTCCTAAGTAGTCCCAACTTCCTGTCTTAGGTTGAATTAAAACAATAGGCCGTTTTGTTGGTCGAGAAGCCATAAGAAAGACAGGGGATGGTGAATTTATAAGATTTACTGCTTTTAAACACGAAGAAGCCTGCGTAAAGCTCGAGCCATGAATCGAGACTTGAAGATCTTGCCCAGATTCAAATAGAAGTTTTTAGAGCCTGTAGAAGTTCTAAACGTTTGTCCTTTAGTAAACGTATACTGTCCCTCAATCTTCATTAGAGTTTGATCTTCAGAGTACACACCATCTTTGCAAGGAATTTCTATAAACGAAAACGTGCTGGGTTCAAGAGTGGCATTCTGTTTTAACACCATCGTTAAAAATCTGAAAGTTTTGTCATTCCAGCCAACCACAGGCAGAACATCTTTCCAGCTTTTTTCAGAAACTATCTCAGCAGGAGTGTTTTTTGCAGCCATACCTAAGCTCGTAGGAAAACTGCCGTTGACATGTTGTTGCAGCAACAGCCAGCGAATATCTTCGACATTGAAAGGTGCATGATCACGAAGCAAGAATAAGGCTCGTAGGATGTCTCCAGCTCCAGCGATGAAAACTGGATATGTATATTTCTGCCAAGTACCATTATTATCTAGTAAGTATCCAAAAGCAAACCCGCCTTCTTTCAATTTCATCGTAAGAATGAATTCTCTGGCAGCCAAAGCAGCAGAGAGTGCAGGTTCATAGCCGCTCCGTTGATAATGCAAGAATAAAGAAGGAATGCAGCGTGCTACATAGAATGTGATAATCTGTTTTTTAGCTTCAGTCTGGTAGATGGCTCCAGGGAACTGTTCTTGAGCTTGTAAGGAGATAATATAGTTCACGCTATCTTGAATGATCGGCAAATACTTTTTGTCATTCGTGAAATCAGTGTACAAATAAAGCAATTCAACAATCGTAGCGATCTTATTCGGAACATGATAATGTTTTTCATCGTGTTTGTCTTGTAAAAAAGTCTTTGCTTGAGAATCATACAGCACTTTCATGTGATACTGTTCGAGATTTTTCTTGACAGCAGTAAAATAGGGTTGCCATGCGAGATTATTTCTGCGTAAAGCATCAGCTAATAACAAAAGTCCAATGCAGGCAGCAGCTTCATGAGGTGTGCTTCCTTGGTAGAGGGAAGGATTGTTCTCAAAGTGTGAGTTAAAAAAACAGCCATTGCTTCCTTGAGTCTGAAGAATGTCTTGACCACACCGAGTAGCTTGTTGTAAATACTCTTCCTTGCCAGTTTTTTCATACAGTTGCAAGAAACCAGCAATCAAGCCTTCATATTTCCAGTCTGGACTTACGCCTAAGTATTGAAAACAGTCTTGCCAGTAGTGTGTGACAGGACCCCAATAGCCTTGCTCAGTCCGCATAGTGCTCAGCCAAGAAAGAAATTTGCTGAGTGATGCTTCCAGTTGTGATGCCATCTTTCAAAGATTCAAAAACACTATTTAAGTGTTGCTAACGAAGGTCTGCTTCTTGATCACTAATGCGTGCATAACGTGCTGGTCCTTGCAAAAGGCAGTAGATAAAGCCATAAGCATATGCAAATTCAGACAAAACAGCCAGGAAGGGATGAACAAATAAGTATTTCAGGTGCATCTTCCAATAGAACAAGTCTTTCAGGAAGACATAGCCATAGAGGACTGCAAAGAGTTCAAAAAAGAGCAGGGGTTTGACAAAGAACAACACAGTCAAAAGCAAGAACAAAGCAACTTTGAGCGGTTTGCTAAAAGGCTTGTGCTTCTTCCAATAAGGAAATGCTCGTGATCCAAACCAGAAATGTCTTCGAAGTTCTGCTCCAGCAGTAGTAGGTTCTCCCTTGTGATAAGCAAGCGCATGTTTGGCGAAATAAATGTCATGACCTGTTGCATAAATCGCATCACCTAAGTCTTTGTCTTCAAAGCCGATCACAGATTCATCCAAAAAGTGCATGTGCTTGAGGAAATCTTTGGTGACAGCCCATGCAGTAAATGGTTTATACTTGTCAGTGAAGCGCAAATCAAAGAAGTGATCATTTAATTTGGCAATGTAAGTTCTTGGTTTGTACACTGCTCGTCGATCAACAGCAGCAATATGTCCTTTGGCAAATCCTGTAAGCATTTCTTTCAGCCAATGTTTCGACAAGACAAGATCACTGTCAATAAAAGCAATAATATTTCCCTTGGCCGTCTTCGTAGCAATGTTTCTCTTGACAATGCGTTCAGGTTCATTATCTAGTTGGATGAGTTTGACATGTTTGAAGCGTTGTACAATTTGTGCAGTATTGTCTTTGCTGTTGCCGTTCACAACAAGAACTTCAATAAAAGGAATAGACTGGTCTAAAACGCTTTCCAACGTTTCCGCGATATAAGCTGCGCTATTATAGACAGGAATAACTGCTGTTACAGTGTACTTAGTCTTTTTGTGGACCATGGCTAAATCCACTCTAAAGTGATTTATAAAAGTTCCCAAGTCTATCTTCTCAAGAGCTTGGTCAGCAGGACTTGGAATTCTCTGAAGCCGACATAATTAAGGACAAATAAGAGCGCGAGATATCCTCCAGTCAGCACAGCAAAGAAAAACGTTCGTTGTACAAAAGCCATCGGCAAGAAAAATGTGCAAGATGCTGCAGCCAAAGTCAAGAAGAGTAAGAAACCCAAGCTTCCTTTTCTAAAGGTAAGATCTCTGAAGACAAAAAAGTAGTAACCGATGTCCAGCAAAACATAACTGAACACGAGTCCATAAGCTGCACCGACAACACCAAAGGTTCTAATCATCACATAGAAGAGAATTGTGCTCAAGAGCAGAACAACAATGCACATCACGCTCGCTTGGTGCATGCGATCCAGAGATATCATTAGGGTATGCGCAAGTAAATACAAAGTCATGAAGAGTAAGGCAAAGATCATGATTGCTAAGTATGGTGCTGCGGCCAAATAATCACTGCCAAAGATCAAAGATAAAATTTCAACACGATACGTAATAACAAACATAATGAAAAGTCCGGCAACAATCATGCCATAAGATAATAGTTTATGAATATAATGCGCAAACACAGGATCAGTCAATTTCTTTTTCTTCGTTAAGTGTTCTGAGAGTACGGGGAGCATGGCATTTTTAACAGAAGACGCAAAGAACATGCCCATGTTGACAATGCCGAGTGCGCTGACATACAAACCAAGTGCTGCTTTTGATTGTAAAAATCCTAAGAGAAAACGATCAAGAGTGGTAAAGAACGAAAGCAATAACCCTATGGAAGTAAACCATAAAGAACTAACCATTAGAGGTTTAAGAGGAGCATGTTTTTTAGTTATCCAATTTACACCTGGTGCTGGACGAAAAAACAACAACACTACATGAGATCCCAAGACTGCTAAAAGTGCTCCCATAACCGACATACCAAAATAGCCAACCAAAAGAAAACCTAGACCAACTAAGAAAACTTCTTTCAAGACATCAAGCGTAGCGTATAAGTAGAATCGTTTGAAGCCGCGGACAATACCGATGTAGCCATAATAGACGACAGATAAGAGAATGACAAATGATCCCAATTGTAGATAAGGAGTTAAAGAAGCATCATGGAAGAAATAGGTTGCGGCAAAAGGTGCGGCAAGAAAATGGAGAACTGTTGCTATTCCCCCCAATCCAAAAGTCAGAAGGAAAATGCTCTTGATCAATGAGCCCATGTCTTTCTTTGCTGCTCGGAATTGTGAGACAAAATGTGTTCCAACAGTTTGCAGAGAAAGTGAAGAGAACATGATGAACCACGGTGTCAGCAATAAAGCGATGCTAAAAGTACCCAACCCTGTAGGTCCTAATTGACGTGCTAAAAAAGCCATATAGACAACAGAAAGCAGTTTCACTATAAACCAGCTAGCAGACATCCATACTGATCCTTTGACAGTTTCACGAAGCATGGAGAAAGGACTTGAAAAGCCTATAAAAAACCATCGAAAGAAACGTTTAAATACAATTGTTCTGGCTTGGTAAGTTATGTCACACTTAATCAAAAATCGACTGAAACTCATCAGAAGATATGTAGAGAACAAAGAAGTTCTAGATTTTGGTAGTGTCGGTTCTCGTAATGAAGAAATATTTAGTGAGTTGAAGAAGATAACCAAATCTATTGCTGGTATTGACATGCAGAAGTCAACAAAGAACAAAGAGATTGTTCAAGGCAATGCAGAAACCCACAATTTTAAGAGAAAATTCGACGTCGTCATGATGGGTGACATTCTCGAGCACGTCAGTAACCAAGGTTTATTATTAGACAACGCACGAAGACATCTCAAGCTGCAGGGTATCTTAATTCTCACAACTCCGAATCTCAGAAGTGCATGGATTTTCCAGAAACAGCGGGAAGATCATGTCTTAGGTCATGTGAAGGAAACATTAGTTCAGTTATTAACAAGACACAAGTTCAGGGTCAAAGAATTACGTTATTACAGCGGCAATAAGAAGTATCCATTCTTCCTTACACCATTTATTCTCAATAGGCAATTCTTAGTAGTGGCAGAAAGAGCAGAATAAGTTTAAATAGCCATTTTGAGTTCTTGTAAACATGAAAGTATGTTTCGTCACAACTTCATTTCCGGCGTATCAGGGAGACATCCAAAGTCCGTTCATATATCAGTTAGCAAAACATCTTGCACAACGAAAAGTAGATCTCACAGTGATCTGTCCGAATTACAAAAAGAGCAAGGCAAAGAATGAAGTCATGGAAGGTATCAAAGTAAAGCGATTCTCCTATTTCCCAAGATTTTTGCAGACATTAACAGAAAAAGGACGTATTGCAAGCTTCAAGAATAATCATTGGTCATTGTTACAATTGCCTTGTTTTCTCAAAGCCATGATCTGGAAGACGTGGAAAGAGTCAAAGAATGTGGATTTAATTCATTGTCAATGGGCATTGTCGGGAATTGCAGGAGTCATTGGTAAAAAGCTCAGAAAGAAACCATTGGTTGTCAGTCTTCGGGGAGAAGATCTCAAGGCATTGCACAATCCTCTCATGAAACCAATATTCAAATGGGTCATCAACAACGCAGATTATATCACTTCCAACAACGAATTCCACATCAACCAAGTAAAACCATTGAAAAAACAGGTGCAAGTCATCAGAAATGGTGTCGATGCTGCTCTATTCAAAATCCGTCCGAAGCAAGCCATGAGAAAAAAACTCAATCTGCCGCAAAGCAAAACATTAGTTCTGTTCGTGGGCTGGTTAGTCGAGAGAAAAGGCATTCAGTATCTTATTGACGCAATACCAGAAGTCATAAGAAAGCACGAAGAAGTAGAATTTATTATCATCGGTGAAGGGAATCTTCAGCAGACACTCATGCAAAAAGTAAAGAGAGAGAATCTCCAGCACTATGTCAAGTTCTTAGGGAAGAAATCACAAGCTCAAGTGGCAGAATACATGAACGCAGCAGATATTTTTGTTTTGCCAAGTTTGTATGAGGGTATGCCTAACGTTGTCATGGAAGCATTCTCCTCAGGATTGCCTGTGATAGCGACTGATGTCTGTGGTACTGCAGAATTAGTGCGGCATAAAGGAAATGGTCTGTTAATCAAGCCAAAAAACCCAAGAGAGATAACACAAAGTCTTCTGACCTTCTTGCAAAACAAACAACTCATGGCTAGATACGCAAAAGCTGCCCAGCAAACCATCCAAAAACAGCATCTAACATGGGACAAGTGCGCAGAAGGGCATATTAAGCTTTATAAAAAAATAATAAATTGAAATGAGAAGGATTTATCGGGTTCCGAAATATTTAAATAGTTCTATTGCTCGAAAATTATATGAAAGTTATGAAAGTTCTTGATAAAAAAGTAGGAGATGTTATCTATTATAAGTATAGAATAAATCTCCCTAAGGAAGTTGTTGAAAATTATGGTTTTTTAGATAAGGAATTGAAAGTTCAACTAATTAAAGGCAAGATTATTATTGCGAAAGTTAATTAGCTTTATTTATAATTTTTTGCAGATATAATAAAAATTCTCTGGTATCTAAAAAATAATTAGGATATGCTTTTCTTAAATCCTTTTGGCTTTGTCCATACTTTGCGCAGTTTATAAGAATCGTATAACCAATCTACAAGCCTTTTTAAGACATTTTGAATTTAATAAAAAATATGCCTTAATTTTGCACGGTATTTTAGGGTACCGATAAGTTTACATATTTAGGGTGCCTAATAAGCTTGTGAAAACTAAAGATATAACCTCGTGACCTCCTCCCCGGCCTAAAGGCCCGACCTTCGGTCGGCTCCTCCGCTTCGCTACGGAGCGGGGCTTCTGAGGTGAACCTGGGCTAGATGATGCATTTCTTGTTCTCGTACATAGCGCAAAGTCGTCGGTAAGTCTGCGTATCCGACACTCGTGCGAAACGTTCCCGCACTCCACAAGTGGCCTTGTGGATAACGCAGTCGTGCTCTTTCATGCGCACGAAAGAAAAGATAGCTGCTTCCTCCTTTCAACAATTGTGTTGCGTGAGAGATGCTCATGGTATCAGGAATGCTGATCACAGCATGCAAATGATCTGGCATCACTTGCAATTCATGAATAATGATTTTGTGCTTCACGGCAACAGTGCGGATGCACTCATCCGCAAGATTCTTATACTTGTCTTTCCCAAACATTTGATATCTATATTTCGGGCACCACTCAATGTGCCAAAAATTATCACCGACTGAATGTGCATGTGTTGTGTATTGCATTTTGCCTCCCTGGCGAGGCAAAGCTCACGCTACGTTTTTATGGACGTTGCACGGCGCAGGCTTCGCCCGCCGTGTTTTTTATTCTTTTAGAATTCAAATAGAATGCGATTCATCCACTTACTGAAGTAAGTAGTTTTCTCGCATTACAAATAATAATATCCATTTCTCATGGCCTTGGATATAGTCATTCTTTAGGGCTACTTTGCCTTTTGCTATCAAATACACAAAAAGAGTCTCCTCTAAAATAAAATTTATTTGATTTTCATTTAGTTTTTTCCCCATGGATTTTGCATCTTCTTCAACATATGCTTGGAATTGTTTATCTTTCTTGTAAAATTTTTTTAGTAATCCTAGATAAGTTGTATACTCTTTACAATCCAAGATCATTTGACTCCAACTTGTAAACATAAATGCTTTTGCTATATAAAATGGATTTTTATTTAGTATCTTGAGAAATTCGTGTTTGTGAGCAAGCATTAGCTGTATAAATTTATTTTTTAATTTTGCTGCTTCTTCACTTGAATTAAAATAGAGAAGATCACTATAAATAAAATTCACTCCTACCAAAGGTCTTATAATTTTTTCTGGACTAAAAATCTTCATATATTCCCAACAATCCTTTGCAGATTGTGCATTTGAGATCCTGCTCATTGATATGGGAAATACCAGGATTCCTTCTTCAGGGGGTAATTTGTTAATATCAAAGAATTGATTGACGAGGTGTTGTCTCATACTTTTATGTAGTGTCTATTGTTATAAAAACCTTTCTTAGATTAAAGCCAACAGCAAAATAAATGGTTTAAAAATAAAGAGCACTAATTTCCACAGATAGGGAGCTAGATTAATGAATATTAACAGCAAACAGAAGAAACTCATCATACCCCAAACCTTTTTTGCAGTAGTTTCCTTTTTGAAAATGCCTAACATTCCTGCCAAGAACATGCGGCCACCATCAATAGGCCCCAAAGGCAAGAGATTGAACAATCCAATACCAAAATTCATGACTACCAACCAGAACACTAACATGTTTGTCCATTCGACAAACGATGGCAGGAAGGAACCATATTTCTCCACTATAGGCTGTCTAGGTTCAGCCTTGAGACTGAAATCAGCTACACCAATGAATCCTCTTGTTTTATTGTCAGGATTTTCTGCTGCGATCAGATTGAAGGATCCTTTATCTGTTACTATATTTACTTTGTCTTTCGGCTTGAGACTTGCAGTCGCATTCAGGAACTTCACTGCGTCTGTTGTCTTATGCTCATTCAATTGGTAAATAGTGATAGGTGCTACCATGCCTGCTAGCGCTGCCGGCTGGTTTTCTATGATAGAATTAATATTGATGCCTGTGCCTTCATAGACGTTGCCATAGAGAGGACCTGTAATAAAATTCATGATCAACAAGAAGAAGATACCGAGGATAATATTAGAAAAAGGACCTGCCGCGAATACAGCTAACTGCACAGGCTTAGATTTTTTTGCCAATTCTTTTTCTTCTGGCTCTACGAAAGCCCCCAAGATAGGACCCAAAAATAAAAATCCTGAAGATTTAATCTTAATTTTATATAAGCGAGCCCAGATGCCATGAGAAAACTCGTGCACTGTTGCAACCAAGAATATAGCTACAATCCAATGCCAAAAGGAGAGATTAGGAAGTCCTGGAACACTGACACCAGGCAAGACTGGAGCTACGGCTGGAGGAGCATCTGGAACAAATAACATAGTAACCGTTCCCTTGACTAACAAGAAGAGAATCACAGCCATGCCTATAAAGCCTATAGTTGTACCGATATGACCCCACCACTTCAATGGCACGGCTAATAATGCACCGAAGAAAAGAGCAAAACTTCCTAAGACTAACCCTATTTGATAATTAGCTACAAATCCAAAAATGCCTAAGATGATGCCTGCAATCAAGAGAATATACCCTAGAACTACAAGCCATCTCTGATCATCCTTCCTTGAAATGGATTCCATCCACTTGATGCCCAATTGCGTCTTGAAGAGAGCAATTATTTTTCCCTGAACTTCAAAGCGGGAACGATACTTGAAAAAAAGAATTACAATTAGGGAATAAAAAATGATGGCGAACAGCAGATCAAGATTCATGTTTACTTAGCTGCTTTCTTCCCTTTTCTCATTGGACGCAACGCGTGGCAGCCACATTTCTTACATAAAACCAGCCTCTTGATAACTTTTTGAGCTGTTGCACGCTGCTTTGTCTTGCATCGTCTACATACGAATACATTCTTGAACATACGCTGTGATGCTTCGCTGAATTTTACCATAGTTATTTAACCTGCTTGATGACTTTTTTACCCATTAATTTCCAATAGGTGACTTGAACGCCTTCTTTCAACTGGTCCTTGAACTCTTCTGGAATCTCCAAGTCAAAGGTTTCAAAAGTAGTCATGTCCATAACATTTGCCATGTTGTTCTTGACAGACAGGACCTGGGCATTCTCTTTTTCAACTATAGGAACATCAATATTATCAGACATAGGTCTGATGAAAATCTTCTTTACGTTTTCGTCAATCAATCCCTGCACTACCACGCGCGCTTTGGAGTGACCATGCTTTCCGGTCTTAGAAACTTGGATTGATTTAACCACACAAGCCATGCCATCAACAATAATGTATCTGCCCACTTTTACTGCATCTGTCATAGGCATCTGTTTGGTATCAGTCATGATCGTGATTAGGCTTTGGATGATTTATAAAGATTGTGTTAGTTCGTAATTATTCAGTATCTTGAAGCAAGAGACTTCCCCAACAATGAAGATTGGCTTTCTTTTCGATGTTTAGCGTTTCTTACTAAAGCACAAATATCCTGTTGAGAATATTTGTTTTTCAGCCTCCCCAAAGCCTAAAGAAGATGTTTGGTGCATTGTAACTTCAGAATGCTGAATAATTCGTTAGTTCTCTTTTATTCTGTTATCCCGAAACTGCTTCCGATCACGAAAGTGCTTCCGTTTTAAGTTCATTCCAGATTTCTCGGGGTGTTTTGTAGTTTAGGCCCATAGGATGTCTTTTTGTGTTGTAATGTTCTATGTAGTCTTCTATGTTATTGAATTTTCCTGTTGTGTATTCTATTTTGTAGGTTAGGAAGAAGCGTTCTACCTTGCCGTTTGTTTGTGGTCTGTCATTATGGATTTAGGTTTGCCATATTCAGCGATTCAGCTATGCAAAAGAGCTATTGTGTTTTCTGCTGTAGCTCTTTTGAATGTTCCATAACTAGTACCTCGACACATTAATTATGAAACATAATATTTCCCTAATTTTTTATCAGCTTTCTGTTTTGTGAATGACCAATTAATCTTCTTCCTTTGTCTGTTTCTTCTTTTTGTCCACGCTTTAACTT
>Ga0209541_10008421_pt1 | contig 16994 bp, 19 predicted proteins | sample RifCSPlowO2_01_FD_184027 | JGI IMG/M metagenome (GOLD analysis project Ga0209541, IMG submission 184027) | Groundwater microbial communities from Rifle, Colorado - Rifle CSP2_plank lowO2_0.1 (SPAdes) (version 2) | ecosystem: Environmental > Aquatic > Deep subsurface > Groundwater | place...
ATTTTAGAGCTTACAGGAAAAATAAAACAGCTGGGGCAAAAAACAGCATCAGCCGATGAAGCTGAAAATGCGCTGGTCCAGCTTGGCTTTTCAAAACAGCAGGCAAAACAAGCCTTGGAAAATATTCCTTCTAATATCAAAAATACCGAAGAGCGCATAAAATTATCATTAAAATATTTAGGTAAATAAATATGTCAGAAAGATTTAATAGCGAATTTAATGAATCAAGTGATCCACTAGAGCACGAGAAAAGCTTGGATGAAATTGATTTGAGTGGGTTAATCGATTCTATAGAAGAATATAATAAGCAGTTTAATGCGGGGACAATGCTGGCAAATATTATAATATCAACGACTGAAGGAGGGGGCGGAATTAGCGAGGAAGATACACAGGATAGTAAGGCAAAGGCGCTTGTTGCTCTTGAGCAAAAACATAGGGAAGAATTAGGAAGAACCGGACTTGGATTAGAACATGTTAAAGCTTTTTTGGGTGGCAATATCGGAGCTTCGGAAATGAGGGTCAATCTTTCTGACGGTAAAAAATTTACAGATTATTTAGATGCCTTAAATAAAAGCTCTTTAACGGAACAGCAAAAGAAAGGGCTCGTGGCTGTAGCTGACAGTTTAACTAAACAACTTATTCATCAATATGATTTGAGTAATCCTGATGACATTCGCATGATTGAACTATTCGGGAATTTATCAAAAGTTGTAGAGGGATATCAAAAATTAAATAAAAAAGGAAAAAATGGAGTTGGCGATTCTGTGGAGCAATTAGAAAAGTATCTTGAAATAGCAAGGGGAAAATATCTAAAAGAATATTTGTTGGCAGAAAAATCAGGTTTTTTAGAAAACTCCATTATAGGTGTTTTTGGTCCTAAAGATTGGCACGGAGACTCTTCTCCAGAATCATATAAAGAGTATTGGAATGGAGCGATAAAAAAAGTAATTGAAATAGGCAAAAATAAAAATGCAGCAAGTCTGCAAAAAGAGATTGTAACTAATCTGAAAAAGTTTTTAGTTCGTGCAAAGAAAGATTTGCGCCCGATGTTTGAAGAAAGGTTGAATCAGCAAGAAAAAGACGAAACAGATCCGAATGTATTAATATTAGAAAAACTTTCCAAGGAAGATGTTGAAAAAGAAATTGAAGAATATAAAATTGTTATGGATGAAATGTATGAAGAACTCGAAAATTTAGGGAAATAACATTTACTGAAACGTTTAAGTAAATGTTTCAATAAATAAAAATATGGCTGATAAAAAAGAAAAAGATAAAAATATAAGAAAACTTACCAGAATGGGAGCCAAAGGAACAAGCATCGGTTTAACCCTGCCCGTTGAGATTATAAAAAAACTGGAATGGAAAGAGCGCCAGAAAGTGGTGGTAAAATTACGGGGCAAAGAGATTGTTATAAAAGACTGGAAAAAGTAGTTTTTTAAAAAAGACAATGAATGTAGTCTATATTTTTTTAATTGAGGCGCTTTTTGGGGTTTTAGCCACGATGATTTTTGAGTTTATTTTAAAAAACAATAAAAATTTTCATAAAAAATATTATGAGCATCACAAGCTTTTCTGGGGATATCACATACACCACAGCACTTACGGGCTTTTATCTATAGCATTCAGCGCAGGCATATTTTTATTGGACCAAAAGCACATTGATATGTTTTTTCTGGCTTTTGGCATAGGAATTATTATCCAGCACACGATTTCTGACGGCAGATTTGTTTTTATAGAAAAACAACGGCAGTAATTAAAAATATTGACATTCGCTATTTGCCGGCTATAATAAAAATATATGGCAAAGAAAAATATGACAATTAATGATTTGGCCGTAATGGTACAAAAGGGATTTGAAAAAACTTCTACCAAAGAGCAGGTAGAAAATTTAGAGTCGAGAATAGAAAATTTAGAATTTAGAATTAATAAGATAGAAAAAGATGTTGCAATAATAAAGGGAACGGTGAAGAATTTGGTTGCTGAAAATTATAAAAAGAGAATAGAAAAATTAGAGGATGAGTTAAAAGAGATAAAAGGAACCTTGGCATTGATTTTAAAATAGAATTTTGATATGCTTAAAATGATGAGTTTCAGGAATATAAACATTATTAACATTATAATTATTAACCTCTCTTAGAGAAGGAGCGTTTTTGTAAAATCTAAATCAAAAAAGCGCCTCTTCTCAAAAAGAGGTTTTTTATTGGTCCATTTACAACTTTAACGAAAAGAAGGGATTGCGATGGCCACCAGAGAGGAATTAAAAAGGTTTCAATTGAAGAGTTTTTGGGTTAGAACAGAAAGCAGGGGCATTGTTGAGCAAAAAATGTATGATTGGGGCGAAACAGCGTGCGAGGCCTGTATAAAGGTCGAAATATTTGGCGTAGAAGAAGAGCCCGTTGAAGAGCATCGGGCTGGAGAGGGAGATGGCCCTGTCAATGCATTAGATAACGCTCTTAGAAAATGCCTTCTGCCCTATTTCGGGTTTTTGGAAGAGGTTTCTATTATCGACTATAAAGTCAAAATTGTTGATAAAAAAGAAGGAACAGCTTCCGCAGTTATTGTGCGCATACTTTTTTGCGCCCATGGCAGAAAATGGGCAGTAGAAGAAGAATCCACCGACATAATTAATGCCAGCCTTCATTCGCTGATAGACGGCTATAGAAAGGCATTATATGCTTTTAGCGGCCAGACTTCCAGGCTGGTTGGAGAAATTTTGGCCAGTTAGCCAAAATATGCGAAGATATATTCTTCGCTTTTTTTTACGCAGATTTTGTGGTAGATTATATGCAATGAGAGTAAAAGAATTTATAAAGAGGTTTATTCCGAAATTTGCGCTGAATATCTATCATTATAAACTGGCTTTGCTGGGCGCTTTTTTGTTTGGGTTTCCCGGCAAAAATAAAAGCATAAAAATAATCGGCATTACAGGAACCAGCGGAAAATCAACAACAGTTGATTTTATAACCAGAATTTTAGACGAAGCAGGAAACAAAGTTGCCTCAATTTCTTCAATAAGATTTAAGGTTGGAGAAAAAGAATGGGAAAATAAATACAAAATGACAATGCCAGGCCGTTTTGTTATACAAAATTTTTTAAGGCAGGCGACAAATGCTAAATGCAATTACGTTGTTTTGGAAGCAACCTCAGAAGGCATCAAGCAATACCGTCACAAGTTTATAAATTTTGACACGGCTGTTTTTACAAACTTGTCAAAAGAGCACATTGAGTCGCACGGCAGTTTTGAAAATTACAGAAACGCAAAATTAAAACTATTTAAAACAGCAAAAAATATACATATAATTAACGAAGACGATGCAAATGCAAAATACTTTTTAGATATTCCCGCAAAAAATAAAATTGCATTTAGCATCAAAGACGTAAAAAATATTCAAACAACGGACGATGGAATTTTATTCCAAATTCAAAATACTGACTTCAGTATTCCATTATTGGGGAAATTTAATATTTATAATGCGTTAGCTGCAATTTCTGCAGCCAAAGCATACGGCATTAGTTTAGAAACCTGCACTAATGCTTTAGTTAAAGTAAAAGCAATGCCTGGCAGAATGGAAATTGTTTCTGAAAATCCAAAAATAATTGTTGACTATGCCCATACTCCAGACCAGCTTGAAGCAGTTTATAAAAGTTTTGAGGGCAAAAATTTAGTTTGCGTTTTGGGAAGCTGCGGAGGCGGGAGAGACAAGTGGAAAAGGCCTGTTTTAGGTGAAATCGCAAAAAAATATTGCAAAGAAATAATAGTTACGAATGAAGACCCCTATGATGAAGACCCAATAAAAATAATTGAGGATGTGGCCAAAGGCGCTGATGGAAGAGCTCAAAAAATATTAGACAGGAGGGAAGCGATTAAAACAGCTTTAAAATTGGCAACGCCATATGATACAGTTGTAATCACTGGAAAAGGGTCTGAACCATGGATGTGCATAGCTGATGGGAAAAAAATCCCCTGGGACGACCGTAAAATCGCCAGAGAAGCGTTGTAAAATTAAAAAAGTCGTGCTATACTTAAAAATCATAGAAATGTGATTTTTTTATTGATATGAACAAAAAAATGCCAAAATCAACCAGAAAATTTATACGCACAGAAAAAGCCCGCATAAGGCGGCAGTTTTTGGATTCAAAAAAGCAAAAAGAAATGATTGGCCAGCTATACGATAAAATTTTAAATAACAAACATTTAAAATTGAAAATTTAAAATTGAAAATTATGCGAATACAAGATATTTACAATTTAATGATAAAAATGGGCACGGAAGCTGATTTCAGGGGCGCAGACGGAGTGCGAAAATTTTTAGATAGGAAAAAAGATAAATTTGAAAAGCTTTCAGAAATAGAAAAAGAAGACTTTGATAAAGATGCTTTAGAAAATCCGTATTTGGATTCAGGAGTTTATAATATTTCAGACGATAAAGATATTAAAAAAGTTTTGGTTGGCATTGACATAGGCCCCGAAGAAATTTTAATGGCAAAGCAATTAGGAGATATTGATTTGGTAATTGCCCATCATCCTGTGGGCAAGGGTTTGGCGCAATTGGCTGATGTTATGGATTTGCAGTGCGATGTTTTAGCTTATTACGGAGTGCCAATCAACATTTCAGAGGGATTGATGAGAGAAAGAATTTCAGAAGTTGCTCGAGGGGTAAACAGTTCAAACCACAACAGAACAGTTGACGCCGCCAGATTAATGAAAGTTAACTTAATGAACTCGCACACTCCCTGCGACAATTTAGCTGCTAAATTTTTAAAAGATTTAATTGAAGGCAAAGAAGTTGAAAGAGTTTCTGACTTAATAAGCATATTAAAAGAAATTCCAGAATATAAAGAGGCAATGAAAATCGGAGTCGGCCCTAAAATTTTTGTGGGCTCTGCTGACAACCGCTGTGGTAAAATATCAATGGCTGAAATTACAGGAGGAACTGAAGGATCGCCAAAGCTTTATGAAAAAATGGCGCAGGCAGGCATCGGAACAGTAGTTGGCATGCACATTTCAGAAGAGCATAAAAAAGAGGCAGAGGCCTCGCACATAAATATTGTAATTGCAGGCCACATTTCGTCTGATTCTTTGGGCGTAAATTTATTGATGGACGAACTTGAAAAGGCAACCTGCCTGCCGGCAGGCAGGGGAATTGAAATTGTAACGTGCTCTGGATTTACAAGAGTTTCAAGAATAAATAAATAATAACCCGCGCTTTTTAAAAGCTGAGACACTTTTGAGAATAAGCTGTGGAAAAGAGGTGCTGTATGTGTGGATTAAAGATGCGGGGCTTGACACGGACGGCCTATTATTTAAAATGCAATTATGAGGAGGTGAGAGATTTATTCTCAAGGACAGAATAGTTTTTAGCGAAACAAGCGCCAAGTATATACCTAAATTCATTGTCCGAGTTTGGGCCCGGGAAATATGCAGACGTCGTTGAAAATTATGCTCCTCCTCACTAAAAACGGCTCCGCTAATGCGGGGCTGTTTTTAGTGTTGATATAGGCTCGCATTTTTGATAAAATCAATAAACAAAGGTCGTATTAAAAGTTTTAAATTTATGGCAAAAAATAAAGAGGAAGGGGAATTAATAGGTAAAATCACCCATTATTTTTCTAATATAGGGGTGGCAGTTATTGATTTATTATCTGGCTTAAAAGAGAAAGATACCATACGTATAGCTGGGGGCGAGGATACAGATTTTACCCAAACAATTGATTCCATGCAGATTGAGCACGAAAAGATAAAGTCAGCTAAGAAGGGAGATTCTATTGGGATAAAAGTTAAGGAAAAGGTGAGGGAGGGATATAAGGTTTATAAAGTTTAAAATTTTAATCTTGATATTCAAAAATCAATTTGCTGTTTTTGATTATGGAAAATTTGCAAGAAGAAATAGAAAATAAAATTATTGACCATATAACAGAGGAAGCTGGAGACAGGCTGGTTGTTTTTAAGCCGCAAAATAATTCGGAAGGGACAGATTTAGTGGTGGCTAAAAAAGGATTGTATGAATCAGGCGAAAAAAAAGGAAAGAAAAAAAGCATAATAGCAAAAATCCAAATTTTTGGCAGTTTTTCAAAACAGCAGGCAAAAGAGGTTTTTATTTCAGTAAACGGACAGATAAAACAGAGCGAAAACAGCATTTTTAAAAAAGATATTGATACATCAAAATTTGGCTCTAAAAAAGATATTTATTTAATTTTTGTTTTTTTTGATGTTGTAAAACAAGATATAGAAGATTTTTTGTGCTTTATGACTTTGGATAATTTTATGAAAATAGCTGATAAAAGCGGAAATAAAGATATTTTAAAGTTTGAATCATTTTTAAAACCAGAAAAAAAAGACAAATATTCTAAATTTTTAATTAATAAAAAAGCTTTATCGCGAGACTTATTTAATATAATCTCTAAGAGATGAAATTTGTAGCGGATTTTCACATACACTCAAAATATTCTAGAGCCACTTCGCCCTTAATGAATGTAGACAGCTTAGATAATTGGGCAAGAATAAAAGGAATTAAAATTATAGGCACAGGAGACTTCACTCACCCTGCCTGGTTAAAAGAATTGAAAGAAAAGTTGAGCCCCGCTGAGCGAGGCCTTTTTAAGCTTAAAGAAACAGATTCTCCCGTGCGTTTTATTTTAACTTCAGAGATAAGCTGCATATACAGCAAGCTGGGCAAAGTTAGAAAAATCCATATTATTGTTTTTGCCCCTTCATTTGAAGCTGTAGAAAAAATAAATGCCCAATTAGAAAAAATTGGAAACTTGAGAGCCGACGGCAGGCCGATTTTAGGGCTGGATGCAAAAGAGCTGGCAAAAATTGTTTTGTCATCTGACCAAAATTGCATGGTTGTGCCAGCCCACATCTGGACGCCTTGGTTTTCTGTGTTTGGCTCAAAATCAGGATTTGATTCTTTGGAAGAATGTTTTGAAGATTATACAAAATATATTTATGCGGTAGAAACAGGCTTAAGTTCAGATCCCGCAATGAATTGGAGATTGTCTCAATTAGACAAAATCACATTAATTTCAAATTCAGACAGCCACTCAGCTCCAAAAATCGGCAGGGAGGCAAATGTTTTTAATGCAGATATAAGCTACAAAGCAATTTTTGATGCCTTAAAATCAAAAGACCCAAAAAAGTTTTTATACACAATAGAATTTTTTCCAGAAGAGGGCAAATATCATTATGACGGCCATAGGTTGTGCAATTTGAGCCTGTCGCCAGAAGAGTCAAAAAAATACAATAATATTTGCCCCAGATGCCAAAAGCCCCTTGTTATTGGAGTGCTAAACAGGGTTGAAGAGTTAGCTGACAGGTCAAAAGGTTTTGTGCCCGAAAACGCAATTCCATTTAAAAGCCTGATACCCTTGCAGGAAGTAATTGCAGATTCTATAAAAAAATCGGTTGTCTCAAAAGAGGTGGCAGAATTGTATAACGGCCTAATTAAAAATTTGGGTTCTGAATTTGATATATTGCTTGAAAAAAACCGGCAGGACATACAAAAAAACAGCCTGCCTGAAATTGCAGAAGGCGTTTTGCGGGTAAGGGAAGGCAGGGTGAACATAGAGCCAGGATATGATGGAGTTTACGGAAAAATTAAAATTTTTCCTGAAAATGACGGTTTGGTTAAAAACATTAAAAAATCTTTCAGCCAAAAAACATTATTTTAGGGCGGGGTTGACATTTTGAAAATAGAGAATAAAATTACATAAGTACTATTTAGAAAGATTAAAATATGGACGGAAAAACTTTCTACATAACAAAGGCCAAATTGGATGAGCTAAAAAAAGAATATGAAGAGCTGATTGATTTTGAAAGGCAAAGAATAGCGAGCGAAGAGGCGCCCAAGATTTTTGAGTCCGAAGACATAAATCCTGAGTTTATAAGCTTTCGGGAAGATATAGGTTTTTTAAGAGCCAGAATTGACGAATTAAAAAACATTTTAGAGCATTATCAGCTAATAAAACCGCCCTCTTCTTCGGAGCAGAAAACAATTGGAATTGGGGCTAATGTAAAAATAGAGGCAAACGGTAAAAAGGAAGAATTTCAAATAGTGGGAACTCTTGAAGCAAATCCAGAATTGGGAAAAATAAGCAATGAATCTCCGGTTGGCAAAGCGCTTTTAGGGCACAAGGCAGGAGATGAAATAGTAATTAATTCTCCCCAAAAGATTTCTTATAAGATAAAAAACGTTAGATACGAATAAGCCGATAATTTTTAAAAGCCCTTAATGGGCTTTTTTATGCCAGCACTATTTAACAAAATAATTAAAATTTTAATAGCCAGCGACTTTTTTTTAAATCTGGGATGGGGGCTTTTGTCTCCAATTTTTGCCATATTCATTTTAGAAAGCATTACAGCGGGCAATTCGGCAAAAGCCGTGGAAGTGGCAGGGTTTTCAGCATTATTTTATTGGATAACAAAATCTATTTTTGAAATACCTATCGGCTGGTATTTGGATAAAAAATATGGCGAAAAAGACGATTTTTGGTTTATGGTTATAGGCACGTTTATTACAGCCTTGGTTCCTGTGGGATATATTTTTTCTTCAGTTCCGTGGCATATATATTTTTTTCAAGTCATCCATGCTGCGGGAATGGCAATGGCTTTGCCTTCGTGGCTGGCTATTTTTACCCGCCACATAGACAAAGGCAAAGAGGCTTTTGAGTGGAGCATAGAAGCAACATCTATTGGAGCCGGGGCCGGAATAGCGGGAGGGATAGGCGGATTAATAGCTGCCTCATTCGGCTTTAAAGCAGTTTTTGTTTTTGCAGCCCTATTAAACGTTTTGTCTGCAATTTTGCTTATATTTATTAAAGATTCAATTTATCCAAAAACCAAAGAAGGCGGCGCTATGCACATAGAAAAACCTGTTGTGGGTCCATAATCATATTATTTTATGAGGAATCAGGAGATAGCTAAAATTTTTAATGATATGGCAAGATTTCTTAGAATGGAAAGAGTGGCCTTTAAGCCTTATGCGTATGAAAGAGCTGCCATGTCTTTAGAGTCGCTTTCAGAGTATGTGGGAGATATTTACAAAAAAGGCGGAGTAAAAGCTTTAATGGAGATACCTGGCGTAGGCAAGGCGATTGCGGACCATATAGAAGAATATTTAAAAACAGGGAGAATAAAACATTATGAGGCGCAGAAAAAGAAATTGCCTATTGATTTAGATGGCTTAGTAAGAGTTGAGGGCATGGGAGCCAGAAAGGCTAAAGTTCTTTATCAAAAATTAGGAGTTAAAAATTTAAAAGATTTAGAAAAAGCAGCCAAAGCCCATAAAATAGCTCCGCTTTTCGGGTTTGGCGAAAAAACAGAAAAGAATATTTTACAGGGTTTGGAGTTTTTGAAAAGGGACAAGGGAAGGTTTCTATTGGGAAAGATTTTGCCGGCGGCAAGAAATGTTGTTGAAAAATTAAAAAACTTAAAAGAAGTTGAAAAAATCAGTTTGGCGGGCTCTGTGAGAAGAAGAAAAGAAACAATTGGCGACGTTGATATTTTGGCCGTTTCAGAAAATCCAAAAAAAGTTATGGATTTTTTTGTTAAATTAGACGGAGTTGAAAAAGTTTGGGCAAAAGGACCGACAAAATCATCTGTAAGAATAAAAGAGGGGTTTGATATTGATATAAGAATTGTGCCTCAAAAAAGCTATGGGTCAGCTTTACAATATTTTACAGGAAACAAAGACCACAATGTGGCAACAAGACGTATTGCTATTAATAAGGGGTTGAAGCTTTCAGAGTACGGGGTATTCAGGGACAAAAAACAAATTGCAGGAAAAACAGAAGAAGATGTCTATAAGGCTATTGGCTTGCCATATATTGAGCCGGAATTAAGAGAAAATGAAGGAGAAATTGAAGCAGCTTTAAAAGGAGAATTGCCAAAAATTATTGAATTAAAAGATATTAAGGGAGATTTGCACTGTCATTCAGATTGGGACGGCGGAGAAAATTCAATTGAGCAAATGGCAAAATCAGCCATAGATGCAGGCTATGAATATATCGGTATTTCAGACCATACAAAATTTTTACGCATTGAACATGGATTAAATGAAAAACAATTATTAGACCAACATAAAGAAATAGAAAAATTAAATTCAAAATTCCAAATTCAAAATTCCAAATTCAGAATACTGCACGGCTGCGAGGCAAATATAATGAACGACGGAAACGTTGATATTAAAGACGATGTTTTGGAGAAATTAGATTATGTGATTGCCGGCGCGCATTCAAGTTTAAAAATGCCAAAGCAGGAAATGACTCAAAGGCTGATAAAAGCAATGAGAAATCCTAATATAGATATTATTTCTCATCCGACAGGCAGGCTCATTGGAAAAAGAGACGAGTATCAATTAGATTTTGATAAGATTTTAGAAGTCGCAAAAGAAACTGGGACTATTTTAGAAATTAATTCCTCTCCCGACAGATTGGATTTGCGCGATTTATATATAAGGCGCGCTAAAAATCAAGGAATAAAAATGATAATAAATACTGACTCGCACCAGAAAGAACAATTAAATTTAATGGAATACGGGGTTTCAATGGCGCGCCGCGGATGGGCAGAAAAATCAGATATTATAAACACCCTGCCAGTTGAAGAATTATTAAAATATTTTAAATAGTTGACAGCTGTTGTGTTTTTTTACGGGGGGGGTATTATTAAGTAATAATCAGTTAAAATTTTTAATTTCCAATTTTTAATTTTTAAATAATTTTTAATTATTTAATTTTTAATAGTCGGTTAATAATTTAATATGAAAATTAAGTCTCTCCTAATTACAGCCGTTTTAGCAACAGTGATTTTGTGTTCTGCTGGCTCTGTTAAGGCCGTAGATAATTCAACGTTAATTACCCAGCTTCAAGCGCAAATTACCCAGCTTATTGCGCAGTTAAATGCGCTCAAATCGCAACAAGACACAACTCAAACATGGTGCCACACTTTTAATAAAAATTTAAAAATTGACGACTTTGGACAGGACGTTAATCAACTTGTATATGTTTTGAAGTTAGAGAGCCTCTTTTCGTCAACTTTTATCGACGGTGATTCTTTCGATGAAATGGTTGCTTCCGCAGTTGTTGAATTTCAGGAGAAATATGCCTCGGAAATTTTAGCTCCCTACGGCTTAACCCATGGCACAGGCTATGTTGGCAAAAGCACCAGGGCAAAATTAAACCAACTTTACGGCTGCTCAACTCAGCAAGTGACGTCTTCAGTTTGTGGGATAAAAGAATATAAAATGGCTTTTGTATTAGTTGAAAATTCAGGCAATATAGCTACAAATGAAGATGTAAGCAAAATAAATGTTTTAAAACAAGAGGCATCAGAAACGTTCAGTTGGGCTACAAAAGGATTGGCGTCTTTGGATGTATCTTACCCCGTCAAAGTTATAAAAATGAATAATGACTCATCAGTAGAAAATATAGTAAAAGAATTCTATAAACAAAATTCTGACGATTTTCATTTTTTAACTATATTTAATACTTATGATGATGCCGGCACTCAATATCATATTCTAGTAAAAAATGATGTAAGTGGTATAGGACTTAGTATTTTCGATAATACAAATTATTATGGAAGCGGAGGAAACTTGCTTGGGGTTAATTGGCTAAAAAATATAGATAATTATTATAACGTTGAATACCAAGATCTTGCGGTGAACGCCATACTGCACGAAACTTCTCACCAATGGGGTGCTTACGTAAAATTTGTTGACGATGATGGTCAAAAAAGTGGTGCTTTAAGAAATCCATACAATATGGCTCACTGGGATAAAAAACTTGAAACTGGTTATGATTTATTAAATGGATTTTCTTGGACAGATAATGGAGACGGCACTTTTACTGCAAAAACAATTACAGATTATAAACATGGGTATTCTAATCTAGATTTATATTTAATGGGCCTAATCTCTAAAGATGAAGTTGGCCCGATTAAATTGATTGTTTCTGATTATGACACAAAGTACATACAGTCTGGGACAACAATATCGGGAAATTTAAAGAATATCTCTATACAGCAAATTATTGATGCAGAAGGAGAAGTAAAGTGTGATTCGCAAGCTAATCAGCCATCAATTACTGTAACCTCGCCCAATGGCGGAGAAACATGGAAACAAGGTGAAACTCATAAGATAACGTGGACTGGATTGAATTTTCCTTCTAATGGTACGATAACTATGCAATTAAATGGCACAACCGTTGCGCACAACTATTATATTTTTAGCGAAATTGATAACACGGGTAGCGTAAGTTGGACAATTTCTAATACTATTGAACCCGATACTTACAAATTAAGAGTTTTTTGTGGAGAAAAAGGTACTGAACGCTATTGTAGTCCCGATGGAACGCTAACCTCTAATCCTTCTTCACAGGATTTTAGTGATAACTATTTTACCATTAGCTCAGGTTCAAATAACAGCGGGAGTTGTTTCTTATTGCTTGGCAGAATAGGCGATAGCTGGCAAAAGAAGTGCGGAGACACGGCTTACGATCCTGTAGCTGATTTAAACAAAGACAAAACAGTTGACCTGCTTGATAACGGCTTTTATGGAGAAAATAAAACAAATGAGACCTGGTGCAAAGAAAAGCTGAATGACACCACAAACCCCTGCATTTCCACCCAGCCGTCGATTACTGTGACTTCTCCCAACGGCGGGGAAACATATAAATTGGGGGGCAGTATTACCGTTAATTGGAAAACGGCCAATGTGTCGTCATCTGAAAAATTTAACTTGATTAGATTAAGAGCATATCCAAATGGACAGGAATATAATTTAGTTGAAGGTGTTTTGAATGACGGGCAAGAAGTTATAACAATACCGTCTTCTGTGCCAGAGGGAGCATATACATTAGAGATTAAAAGTTACATAGGAGATGTTCTTTTATTTGACGCCAGCGATTCGTATTTCAAAATTGTTTCAACAACGACACCATTTAGTGTTGATATAAAAGCAAATGGGTCAAGCTCGCCAGAAAGTATTTTGTATAAATCACAGTTTACTGTTTCTTGGACTTCAACCGGCGCAGATAATTGCGCAGCTTATGGACATTATGTTCCTTTGGTTGATGGCAGCGGTTATTGGACTGATTTACACAACTTGCCGGCTTCGGGAAGTAGAGTTTTAATAGCCGATCATAAAAATTATGGTTATACGAGTCCATTACAAATAGGCATACAATGTTTTAACAACGCGCAGAACACATCAGTAAGTCAAATAGTTTGGGTTCCGGTTACAAACACCCAGCCCTCAATTACTGTGACCTCACCCAACGGCGGAGAAACATGGAATATCGGCGAAACGCATAATATCACGTGGACAACTTCCAATTTTGGGAGCATGGGTGTTTCTATAAATTTACTTAATCCGGGCGCAACAGGGGCTGCATATCTCAAAAATATCGCGCTAAATATACCAAACAGTGGCAGTTATCAATGGACAATTCCTTCTGATATTTCTGGAGGGACCTATAACTTGATGTTAGTTTCTTATGGGGGAACAGCGGCGCAGGATTACAGCGACAACTATTTTACCATCACAAGTTCAGTTTTAACGAACTATTGTTTTCAGCTGTATGAAAAAATAACAGCAAGCTATGGAAAAAAATGCGGTGACTCAGCATACGATGCGTCAGCCGACATAGATAAAGATAAGAACGTTGGCTTCTTGGATTTAGGTTTATACTCGGATAACAAAACAAACGAGAACTGGTGCAAAGAAAAACTAAACGTCACAACAAGCCCGTGCGCTGCCAGTGCTACAACTTCCGCAACAAACTATTGTAATCAGTTGTATACTAAAATACAAAATAGCTACAAAACAAAATGCGGATTGACTTTGTATAATCCGGCAGCAGATGTAGACAAGGACGGCGAAATCGGGCTTGGCGATTTATCTTTTTATGCGGCAAACCAGACAAATGAAACATGGTGCCAGCAAAAACTAAGCGAGACAACGAGTCCATGTATAACCAGCTATAATACAAATGATAATTCATTGGCCTCCATTTCTGATGCGCTCGCAAAGATATTTGAGCAAATAAAAGCAATGTTAAATAACAGATAAAACTTGTCTATTTAAAATAAAATCCCGCCTCCTATGCGGGATTTTATTTTAAAAAACTGGTATAATGATTTAATTAATTTCATTTAATGCCACGAGAAAAATCAGCAGGAGCTATAATTTTTAGAATAGAAGATAATAAAAAATATTATCTTCTATTGCATTACCCTGGAATAAACAAAAAGGGCGGGCATTGGGAGTTTGCTAAAGGCCACATAGAAGAAGGCGAAGATTATGAAAAGACTGTTAAAAGAGAAGTTGCTGAAGAAACCGGTTTAGAAGATATAAAGATAATTCCTGGGTTTAAAGAACATATTAAATATTTTTTTAGAGAAACAAGGCAAAAGCAAAAAAATCCGGCATGGATTTTTAAACTGGTTACTTTTTTTATTGCAGAAACAAAAACAAAAGAAATTAAGCTTTCAGCTGAGCACGATGGCTTTGTATGGCTTGAGTATCCGGATGCCCTTAAAAAAATAACATATAAAAACTCAAAAATTTTATTTAAAAAAGCGCACGAATTTATTGAAAAAATCAGAAATTAAAAAATCCCCCCGCCTTTGGCGGGGGGATTTTTTGTTATTATTTAACTTTTAGTTTTTTCTAATATTTTTACAAAAATTTCAGGGTACTCTTTTGCTAATTCAGATAATACCTTTCTGTCCAGTTCTATTTTTTTAGTTTTTAATCCGTGTATTAGCTGGCTGTATGTAACTCCATTTTGGCGGGCGAGCGCGTTTATCTGCAAATTCCACAAATTTCTAAAATTTCTTTTTTTTGCTTTTCTGTCTCTGTATGCATAAGTCCATGCGTGCCTTAATGCTTCTTTTGCCAGTTTGAATTTTGATTTTCTGCCGTATTTAAAACCCTTGGCATGTTTCATTAAATGCTTTCTGTGCTTTCTCGCTTGTACGGCTCTTTTTACTCTGCTCATACTGAAATGTATTTTCTTAATCTTTTTGCTTCGCCTTTTGAAAGCAAAATCCATTTGCGACCTTTTCTTTTTCTTTCTCCGCTTTTTTTTGACCTATAGTGGTTTTGCCCGGACAATCTTCTTAAAATTTTTCCGTTTTTGGTTATTTTAAAACGTTTGATTATAGCTTTTTTGGTTTTTGCTGACATAGTTTATTGTTTTGATACTATCATTGTGAACCCTCTTGGCTCTCTTTTTAAATCGCGTTCAGTTTTGATAGGCATTAAGCTGTTAATATTTTCTGCAAATTTATATACTTTTTCTTTGGCAAAATTTCCCATGGCTTTTTCTCTTCCTCTTAGCACTAAAGATATTTTTACTTTATCTCCGCTTTTCAAAAATTTTTCTGCCTGCTTGGCGCGCACTTCCATGTCGTGAGGTGAAATATTAAAAGTTAATCTTATTTCTTTTAACTCTCCGCCTTTTGGCTTTGCCATTTTTTTTTCTTTTTTCTGCAGAGCATAAAGGTATTTTCCGTAGTTTGCAATTTTGCAGATGGGGGGCTCAACTTTTTCTGTAACCTGTATTAAATCTAAGCCTTTTGATTTTGCTAAATCAATTGCCTCAAATATATTTATTATCCCAAGCTGTTTGCCGGTTTCGTCAATTACCCTTACCTCTTTTGCCCTTATAAAATTGTTGATTAAAACTTTATTCAATGAATTTATTAAATTTTATTTGTGGAGATGGAGGAGGTGAATCCTCGTCTAGAAAGTTTTTTAAAATAATTCTACAAGTTTAGTCAGTTTTGATGTTCGAGCATTAAATAGAAAACTAACAAAATTTTTAATGCCTTATCCTCGTAAATCTCGGAAATTCCCCGAGGAATAAAATTTCCTATCCTAATAATATAACACCTTCATTCATTTATTAGGAGTCAATGGTGAAGATGCCGCATTAAGCGAAAGCTAACGCAGGTTGCTTATTAAATAAATTAGCAATTATGTTTTTCCTTGAAAGATTAAAGAGCCCCAAGGAAGCTCAACTTGCCTTATTTTAAAGAACAATCCATCGAAACAATCATCCCCGTGAACTTAACTCTCTGTTTATCTCGCGTTCAACGTCGCGTTTCTTTATTTTCTCTTTTTTATCGTATTTTTTTTTGCCCTTAGCTAACCCGAATTCAAGTTTTATTCTACCATTCTTCTCATAAATTTTCAAGGGGATGAGCGAAAAACCCTTTACTTTTGTCTTCCCGACTAAATAATTTATCTCTTTTTTGTTTAAAAGAAGCTTTCTCTGCCTTTCGTCATTATAGTCAGACCCGACGTTATTTGGCTGGTATGGAGGCACTTTTACTCCCACCAAAAACGGCTCTTGGCTTTTTAATATAATATAAGAACTGGCTAAATTGATATGCCCAGTTTTTATTGATTTTACTTCCTGGCCGAACAAAACCAGCCCTGCTTCAAAATTTTCAAGGATATTATAATCAAATAAGGCCTTTTTGTTTTCTGAATAAATCTTCATGCCTTTTATTATACTATCATATTAACATACAATTTGAATACTTGACAAGGTGCCTTAAATATGATATGATAAGGATATAGGTGAACATTGAAAATTAGAGCTTCAAATACAAGAAAGGAGGTATATTTTGAAGCTCGAACAAGCGTTTTGCGTAAGGAATGTACGGTTCTGTTTTTCTTGAACCGGACCAAAAAGGTCCAAAAGACAAGGAGAGTTGAGATGAAGGGTATGATTTCGGCAATTTGTGTTGTTTTGTGCGTTGTTGGCTCGGCCTTCGGCGCAGGAGGACCCATCAGCGAGGACAGAGGGAACCAATTAAGTGGCTATTTCTCGCTGAGTACGGGTATGCCCCAGTGGAATTCTTACTCTTACGAAGCTGATGGCAGTGTGCGGGGGTCTTTCAACATTTTGCTGGACCCTGCGCTGTATAGCTTCGAATCGGCTAGTTGGAGCTTTTATACCAACTGGTATGACACGAGTTACTGGACC
>Ga0209541_10008423_pt1 | contig 16992 bp, 20 predicted proteins | sample RifCSPlowO2_01_FD_184027 | JGI IMG/M metagenome (GOLD analysis project Ga0209541, IMG submission 184027) | Groundwater microbial communities from Rifle, Colorado - Rifle CSP2_plank lowO2_0.1 (SPAdes) (version 2) | ecosystem: Environmental > Aquatic > Deep subsurface > Groundwater | place...
CCGCTATAAGAAGAGCAACAGAAACCACCGCCCCGCTCATAAATCCCATAAATAAAGAAGCCAAAAGCCCACTACCTCCTAAAACCATCCCCATTAAAAAGGCTAAGACGATGTCCCCTTGGCCCATGCCACGTCCACGCGTCAAAATTACAATTAAAAGAAAAAATAAACCGGCAGCAAATGCCGCCAAAACATGTTCTATAAAAATAGCTGAGTCATTTGTAAAATAAGTGAAAAATAGGGCAACAAGTGATGCAAAGAATACAAAAGTTGTCGGAATAAGCGAAAATTTAAAATCAATAGTGGCAACTACTACCAAAACAGAAATTAAAATAAACCAGTATCCAAGATAACCAATGGACAAAATTCCTCTTTGCGAAAGAACCCAAAAAGCCAACGTAAAAAGTGTCGCGACTGACGTTTCAACTATAGGGTACTGCCAGGAAATTGGCTTTTTGCAATATCGGCATTTAGCACCCATCCCTACAAAACTGATAACGGGCACAAGATCCAAAACATTCAGGGGAGTTTTGCAGTGATCGCAGTACGATCTTCCAAGAAGACTTTCGCCACGAATAACTCTGTCAATTACCACATTCAAAAAACTACCAACCGCACTGCCGAAAATAAAAGAAAGGGCAAGATAAAAAATCACACAATTAGCATAACTAAAATTAAAGTCGTTTACAACAAACATCTCAAGATATCTTGACAAATATTGTTAAATATTCTTAAATATTAACAAATGACAACAATAACCATCTCAATGCCGGAAAAAATTGCAAAGGAGGTAGACTCAAAAGCCAAAGAGCAGGGCTTTGCAACTCGATCAGAATTTATCCGCAGTTTACTTAGGCAACATCTAACACACGAAGTCGAACCTCCATATGGAAGCGATGAGTGGTGGAAATGGTCCGAAAAGAAAGCGGATGAGGATATAAAAAAGGGAAATGTAGTCAAGTTTGACTCAGTTGAAGATGCAATCAAATGGCTCAATTCTTAAAGCCAATTTTCACTCCCTCGTTTAACAAACAATACAAAAAGCTGTCAATTAAACTGCAGCGAAAATTTACAAAGCAATTAGAATATCTGGTAAAAAATTATCGACACCCGTCATTGAGAGCCAAAAAAATGGAGAGTGTTAATAAATTCGAAGCAAGAATTGACCGCCATAATAGATTTACTTTTCAAATAGAAGATAGGCAAATAATTTTGAGAAGCATTGGTCCTCATGACACTGGGCTTGGAAAAAAATAATTACCACATTCAAAAAACTACCAACAGCAGAACCTGTTATAAAAATATGAGTAGTAAATAGACAATCATAAGATTAAGGATATAAGAATCACAAATTTTTTACAATTCTGAAGTCTTTGAAGCTCGCATGTAAAAAAGACAACTTCCCAGCTTCAAAATGAGTCAAAAATCAGGTATAATTAGCATATGTACAACTGGTCTGTCGACGAAAAAAAATTTCTTTAAATGATATAATAACCTCAAATGAAAAAAGTCAAAGGTATTGAAATCAATCCAGAAATAATGTTCGGCAAGCCGGTAATTGCAGGAACAAGAATCCCAGTGTATCTTATTTTAGACCTCTTGGCTGATGGTATTACCAAAGAGGAGATAATTGAAGATTACTATCCAAGCCTAACCGAAAAAGATATTCGTTCTGCGCTAAAATATGGTGCAAAAGTAATCCGGAATGAAGAAATCAAATTCGTCGAGAAACCCGAAAAATCCCGCATCGCTTCTCTCTGACGAATACGTCCCGGAGATAATCAACCGATTCCTGATAGCAAGTAAAGTCAACATTTATCGTGTTAAAGATTTGGGATTAACATCCGAACCAGACGATGTTATCTTCAAACGGGCAACTCAGTTAAAATTACCAATAATTACCCTTGACATAAGATTTGCAGGACAAATATATAGACGGCAAAGCTATGTAAATGGATTAGTACTTCTGCGATACAAAGGAAAAGTTACCACCAGTCTTTTATCAAGCCTTAAGAAATTCCTAGGTGAAAACGAATTAAACAAAATCAAAAATTGCATAGTTGTAATTGATGAGCATAAATACAGAATAGCCAGGAAAAATTTTAAACACTTTCAAATGATCAAATTCTTACAAAAATTTGCTCCAACCCTGACTTGAAAGCCAAAGTTCTTCTTCGCCGAAGCCAAAAAACTCGAAAAAGAAATTTTTAAAAATTAACACATTACGGCAATTCCTACGTTAGGTCACCCTATCCACAACCACATTCAAAAAACGCCCCACCACCGAACCCAGAATAAAAAAGGCGAGCAACATTAAAAATACAATTTTAGGAAAACCTGTAATTTGATTATTATTAATCTGCAACTATAACCAAATAGTGATAAAATCTATTAAGTTATGAAAAACGAAGAACTGTACAATCAGATCAAAACTGTTTTAAAAAAAGATCCAAAAATTTTGGCCGCTTATGTTATTGGTTCAACGATAACTGGAAATATAAGTCGCGAGAGCGACTTCGACCTGGTAATTGTAACTTATAACAGAAAAACACTCGACTATAATACAGTTTACAAATTAGTCAAGGATATAAAATTTCCCAAAACACTTGATCTATCTATCGTCGACAAATCATCTTCCCCAATTTTCCTATATGAAATTACTGCAACAGGAAAGAAAATTTACCAAAAGAATAAACAGCAAATTAACGACTTTGAAGCCTTTGTGCTGCACAACTATTATGATACAGCACATCTGCGAAGTATTTTTGAAAACCAATTGAAACAGAAGATAGCCTCCTATGCCAATTAACAAAGCTTTAATTCTTAAAAAACTTGATTTTCTGACATCACAAATTTCCTCCATCGAAAGAATGGACTTCAATCAAACTGAGTTTATCGAAGACACTGATATTCATGACCTAGTTACATTTCGTCTTCAACAATCAGTCGAAACAATAATCGACATTGCATCTCACATCATTGCCGAGTCAGACCTTCCACGCAAAGAAACCGCTAAAGATGCAATACTACTAATAGGCAAAGAAGGCATAATAGATAAAAAACTGGCACAGAAATTGGCAACTGCGACTGATTTCAGAAACCGTGTCGTTCATGGTTATAACGATTTTGATTATTCTCTGCTTTTTACCGATTACAAAGACAACATTGCTGACCTTCGTAAATTTGCTGCTCAGATACTCAAATTTACAGAAAAAAATTCATAAACTTCCCAATCTTTCTATCAATCATCCGCATCCAAAAAACTACCAACAGCCAAGCCTAGATCAGATTCCCTCGACATGAATGTCGGAGTTTTTTCACTCAGAATAAAGAACAAGCTATCATCTTGAAACAATTTACCCGAATCTCTAAACTAGTTTTTAATGTTCAAAAAATTTCTTACTAAATTCTGGCCGGCAATAATAATCACCATCGTCATTTTTGCCTTTCATATACGACTTTTTCTTCCCGAGCCCTCAATCTATATCACTCCCGATTACGGCAGAAGTGATGCCTGGCATCTTTCAATCGCCAATAAATTTTATTACGCAAAAGAACTAAAGCAAAATAGAATACCTATCTGGAATCCCCACATCGGCACCGGTTTCCCGACATTGGCAGAAGGTCAGACCGGAATTTTCTATCTTCCTAATTTGATTCTGTTTAGATTCTTGCCTTTTGTTCTGGCTTATAATTTGAATATTGTTACTACTTTTCTTCTAGCTGCTTTTGGGGCTTATTTCTTTTGCAGATCACTGAGCTTAAATAAAACTGCCTCTCTCTTCGGAGGAACTATTTTTGTCCTCGGCGGTTTTTTTGTCGTTCATATCCCTCATTTGCATTTAATCCAAACTGCCGCCTTGTTACCTTGGTTATTCTGGACAACAAATGAATTTCTAAAAAATCGCAGAATTTTGTTCCTGCTAGCTCTAAGTTTCTTTATCTCCCAGCAGGTTTTCACAGGTTTCCCTCAACTAACTTTTTATAGTCTAGTAGCCCTATTTTTATATTTAATTTTTCGAACTTTCGCAATGAACAAAAAATTCAAACTATGGATAATCTTTTCGATTTTTGTGCTCCTTGGACTAACTCTATCAGCTATTCAAATCCTCCCAACCTATGAACTTTTGAAAATCTCCATACGCGAAAGCAACCCCAAAAGTGTCCTCACCCAATTTCCATATAAAGTTAAAAATTTGCTCCAGTTTCTCGATCCTTACATCCTTGGATCACCCAAAGACGGTTCTTACCCAAGATGGACACCGGGTCAATGGGGAATTTACTGGGAGAGTATAGCCTATATTGGAATTTTGCCGCTTATCTTAGCTACCTTTTCTATTGTTCTTTTCTTTGTCAAAAAAAAGATTAGGAATAAAGAATCTATTTTAATTTTTATGGCTCTATTTGTCGTGTCAATATTGCTAGCACTTGGTAACTCTTCACCACTACACCCAGTATTTTCTTTCCCCCCATTTTCAATATTTAGAGTCCCTTCAAGGTTTTTATTGATCACGCAATTTGCATTAGTAATCTTAGCAGGTATTTCCCTCCAAAAATTTAGCAAGAGAATAATAATTTCTCTCGTAATACTTAATATATCTGTCGCTAATCTGTTTTACTTTTTTTTCTACTATCATCCCCTCGGTAAAGCAACCGAATGGTTTAGTGAACCTTCCGCTGTAAAACAAATAAATAATGAAGATCCTTCAAGGATTTTTTCAATAGGTCATGCTTCTCAGTGGAATGAAACATTTACACCTAAAGGATGGAATGAGATGGGCTACTATTTTTTTGCACGAAACAGTTTAGACCAAAATTCCAATCTAATTTTCGGCCTTGAACAATTAGGAGCTTACGAAAGCATCCCCCCACGAAGAAGTAATCTACTGAACTCATTGATATTGAGAGGTATAAGCGAAGAAAACAAAGAATATAAAATATCATCGCAATCAGCACGCATTCTAGCCTCCGTCAACGTTTCCCATGTAATATCAACACTGTCAAATAGCGATCAGGAATTTGAAGAGATATCAGAGACTGAAAAATATACAAATTATAGCTTCAAGATCTTAAAAAACAAAACTCCATCAAGACGAATTTTTATGACATCCCGATATAACGTTGCCCAAACTGTTGGGGATTTAACAGCAAAATTTGGCTCTCCTGAATTTGATCCAACATCAGAAATAGTCTTAGAAAAAGAGCCAAGTGTGCAAGACTTAGGTTTGTCAAGTTGGGACGCAAAAATCCTAGCCGAAACTCCAACTAATATTAAAATCAAAACTGAATCAAAAGGGAACGGATTTCTGGTTCTTGCAGACAGTTTTTATCCAGGCTGGGTAGCTTCCATAGACAGATCGAAAACCCCAATGTATGTAGCCAATGTCAATTCCCGAGCGATTCTCGTCCCCGAGGGAAACCACCAAGTAGTTTTTAAATACAAACCAAAAAGTCTTGTTTTTGGGTCAATAATATCAATCGTATCTTTAGTCATCACTTTAGCTATATTTGCAAGATTCAAAAAGACTAAAATCGCTTAAAGGCAATGTTATACTGATTTTTCTAAGATGAATCAGGGAAGTCCATCTTGTGCCAATTGTACAAATTCAGATTATGTGACTTTCAAATTTCGTGTAAATAGATTTAACATCTATTTTTGTAAAACCTGCCAAAATGGTTTCACTTACCCTATGCCAAAAAATATTTCAAAATATTATCACTCCAATTACTGGATTTCTCCAGGGATAATCGGTATAACTAAAAATTTCATTTTTAACTTATTTCACGCACGTAGAAAAAATTGGTTACAAAAATATCTTTCTTCCGGTGATATCCTAGAGGTCGGGGCAGGTGAGGGCAATTTCGAAAAGTCTCTAAATAAAAATTACCTGGTAACTGGTATCGAATTACCCGGCTCAAAAATAAAAAATAGGAGTATTCTTAAAGTAAATTTCTTAAAATGGAAAACCAATAAAAAATTTGATGCAGTAATCTTCTGGGAAAGTTTAGAGCATGTACGAACCCCTAAGAAATATTTAGAAAAATCATATGCTCTTCTTAAAACGAATGGTCTCATTTTTATTGAATATCCACGTTTTAATTGTCTTGAATCTAGGCTTTTCGGAAAACACTGGTTTCACCTCGATCCACCTAGACACCTTGCACATTTAACTGATAAAGGCTTAAGAACCCTTTTACTCCAAACACATTTCAAACCCGTTTTGGCAAAAAGCATTTTAGCATTTGAGTATACAATCTGGGGATATATAGAAAGTTTCTTAGATATTTTCGGAGTAAAATCTACGGATTACATTAAAAAAAGAGGGGTTGTTTTTTCTCTCATTTTGTTATTACCAATTGTTTTCTTATCCTTTATTGCTGAAACAATCTTTCTCTTAATTAATCAATCACCAATAGGTTTTATGCTTGCCGAAAAGAAAAATGGTTGATAAATCTAAAGTTATTGCAATTTTACTTGCCTATAACTCCAAAAACACGATTAAGGAATTTTATGAAAACCTGCCAAAACATCTTTTTGACGAAATTCTACTTTTTGACGACAGCTCACAAGATGGAACTTTTGAAATTTCAAAATTCCTTGGTATCAAGAGTTATCGAAACAGAGTAAATCTCGGATATGGGGGTAATTTAAAAAAAGCGTTAGCAGTAGCAGTGTCAAAAAATGCAGATATAATAGTCGACATTCATCCCGATAACGAGTATAAACCCGACGCTATACCCCATGCTCTAAAACTTGTCGAAAAGGGCATAGAACTTGTACTCGGCAATCGCTTTTATAAAGCGAATTATATTTCCAATAAAAGTGGCATGTTCAAGTGGAAAATTATTCCAATAGTCCTGCTCAATTATATCTCAAGAATATTGTTAAGAATAAAAGTAAACGATTTACACCAGGGATTCAGAGTGTATAGCAAATCACTCCTTGAAAAAATAAATTTTGAAAAAAACTCCAGCGATTACTTATTTAGTTTTGAATTGATAAGCCAAGCGGTATTCACAAAATCCAAGATAGCAGAAGTACCCGTAAAAACCCAGTATAAAGGTGATAAGCGCGGAGCGAAACTTAAAAGCAGCATTATTTACACCGTGGGAACTTTTAAAACTCTTCTTTTGTTTCTATTGGCAAAAAGCGGATTTGAGGTTACAATTTTTAAAAACCCTAATGAAAAATTAATAAAAAGGGCAAAAAATATTCTTAAGGCATAATTTTCATATAATAAAACAGTTAATGATAAAAATCGACGATATAGAACCTGGTTCCCGGAATAAAATAAAAAGAGAAAACTACAGGGCAAAGCCTAAAATCAAAGACGTACAACTTCTAAAATTAAACTACTTTTCTTCCGAAGACGGCTACTTAATAGAATTGGCTAAACTAGGAAAAGACAAAGGCCTAGAAAGCGTGCCATCATTTAAGGTAGAACAAATAAGCTATTCTTCCTTAGACCCCAAATCTGTAAAAGCATGGCACATTCACTATCAACAAGACGACATTTGGTTCATTCCCCCAAACAACAAAGTTTTGATAGGCTTGCATGATTTACGAAAAAGCTCTCCAACAAAAAAGGTTACCCAAAGAATTATTCTTGGTAATCACCAAAGTAATCTTTTACTAATTCCAAAAGGGGTTGCTCATGGTTGCGCTAATCTTTCCAACTCGCAAGCAACTATAATCTATATCGCAGACAGAAAATTTAACACTAAAAAACCTGATGAACAACGGTTGCCCTGGGACTATTTAGGAAAAAGTTTCTGGAAAGTTAAATTCGGTTAAAATGTGCAAAAATTTAAGCGCCTCAAAGTAATAATAGTAGGGAACCACGGTTTTGTAGGATCAGCTATCGTAAATTCCCTAAAAAATAGACGCTATAATCTAAACACACCTTCAAAAAAACAGCTTGACATTACAAACTTAAAATCCATTACTCACTTTTTAAAAGCAAGTAAGCCGCAAATTCTGATAAACTTTGCATCTTTCACAAACATTGAAGAAGCTGAAAAACAAAGAAACGATAAAAATGCCTCAGCTTGGAAAACAAATGTCATTGGAGCAGGTAATCTTGCTAAAATATGTAAAAAGCACGACATTTTTTTAATCCAAATTTCTACAGACAGTATTTTTCCAGGCACAGCAAAATTTCCAGGCCCTTATTTAGAAAAAACTGTGCCCCCCGATAAATTAAACTCACTTGGTTGGTATAGCTACACTAAATTAGAAAGGGGAAAATCAGTTAAGAAATCAGGGTGCAGCTTTGCCCTCATTCGGATATCGTACCCTTTTGGCAATATTCACTCAGAAAAGGATTTTGTAGTAAAAACAATCAAATATGTTAAAGAGGGAGTTTCATTATTCAAAGACCAATATTTTACACCAACTTTTATTCCCAATCTTGCTAAAGCTCTTAAAAAAAATATTAGTCGAAAACAAAGCGGGATTTATCACGTGGCATGCCGTGAACTAACCACCCCACTTGAATTTGGCACTTATTTAACAAAAAAATTAGGGCTAAAGAAAGAACACAAAAGTCAGCACTTAAAACAAACTGACAAGAATAAAGGCTGGGTATTCCGAACAAAACATGGCAGATTATTAACAAAACAAACGCAAAAAATCCTTAATCTTAAATTTCATAGTTGGCAAAAGGCTCTAGATGAATTTATTCACGAATATGAAACGCAAACAAATTGATGCTTTACTAATTCACTGCTATTGGTATGACATTAATAAAAAGGGCGAACTGGATATCTGTAATCGCCTGCAGGTGCTAGCAGCTAGTATTTTATGGCGCAAGTACGACATAAAAAACATTGTCCTTACTGCTGGCAAAATCAAAAATGGCAAACCGGCTATAGGCATCGAGCTGCAAAAACAGTTACTGCTCCGACTTCCTGGTACTGCCAAAAAATCTATTATTGTAGTTCCAACCGCAAGGACAACCCTAGGAGAAATCAAAAAGTTTAAAAAAATAATTGACATACACGGTGGTTGGCAAAATCTATCAAGCCTTGGTTTGAAGGCTCATTTACCGAGAATCAAGTTTATATTCAGGAAGGTTTTTAATAAAAAAATCAACAATGTAAATTTTATTTGTGCAGAAAATATATTAAAAGATAATCGACACAAGGCATTAGTTAAAAAATATTGGCAGTCACGAGAATTACAACTTTTGCTTAAAAATGAATCTCTCGCTCAGAAAATCAACAATATTCCACTGAGTGGACTTATATTGGAATTAATAGCAAGATTATTACCTTCAAAGGGCTATCTGCAACCAAAAATTCTAAGCTGGCTATCCCAGTTTGGCTAATAACCAAATCCTCCAAATGTAAAAAAATATTTGAATACCCCTCTTCGCATTATATAGAAAACCGCTCGGGTGAAAAGTTCTTCTTGGCATGTTGAAATGCACTGGTATTTCTATAAACTTTACCTTGTTCTTCACTGCAGCAACTAGCCATTCAGTTATAAACATCTCGTCATTTCTATGACAATCACGAGATATCTTTTTCCATCCATTCCTGCTAGTAAGTCGAAACGTGCATCCAACATCGGTAAGTGGCGGACCAAGAAAAAGAAAGCTGATAAGTTTTCCGAAAAGATCATCAACAATTCTTCTGATAAAAGTCATTCCGGATCCTTTTTGAATTAATGGCAAGTGTGTCCGACTGCCAAAAACCATATCAAAATCGTCGCTATAGGAAAGAAGCTTCAAAATATCCTTACCCTTAAACGAACCATTAGGTTCGGTAATGATCAGTAGATCAGCCTTTGTTTTATTAATACCCTCCCTGATGGCTATCCCAAAACCAGGACTCCTTTGGCTGACATATTTTGCCCTCGTTTGCTTTATTTCGTTTTGAGCGTTTTTCCCCTCACCATTCCCAACAATAAGTATTTCATCAACATAACCTGTTGAATCAAAATCCTGGATTACATCGAATATTTGTATATTTTCTTGAAGAGCTGGAATAATAACCGCAACAGTTTTTTTCCCCCACATATTTATAAGATTATACTATTCTAACTTTTGGTATTGGGATTATAAATTTGCCTCCTCTTCTGCGAAAAGCTTTTTGTTTTTCAATTATTTCGTCCGCAAAATTCCAGGCAAGAATTAACGCATAATCTGGTTTATCTTCAAACAACCTGCCCTCCCCATAAACTGGAATATGCATTCCTGGAGTAAATAGACCCTGTTTATATGGGGTGGAATCAACTATGTAGTCTAAAATTTTAGTACTAATTCCAAAATAGTTTGTCAGCACATTGCCCTTAGCAGCGGCTCCATATCCAATAATTCTTTTCTTACTTTTTTTTAAGTTTGCTAACATTTTCCGCAAGTCTAATTTTAATATTTCAATCTGACTTGAAAAATCCAAGAGCGTTTTTTTCGAATAAAGACCAGCTCTTAATTCTAGTGAAATCAAATATTCTAACGTTTTTAAGTGTGTGTTTTTCCCTAATTTTTTTCTTCCATGTATTAATCGTATTGAGCCCCCATGAATAAGTAATCTCTCAACGCTAATGATCTCAAAACCGTACGATTCAATAAGCTTGATCCAAGGTTTTAAGGAAAAATAGGAAAGGTGCTCGTGATAAATTGTGTCAAATTCGTTTTTCTCAATTAAATCTAATAGGTAAGGAAATTCTGTTACAAAAACACCCGCCGTGGTAAGCAGCTGATCTACACCTTTCATAACTGCATGGAGATTGTCTATATGTGCAATAACATTTGTTGCGCAAATGACATCTGCTCTGCCATACTTTTTCACTATCTTTCTGGCACTATTGAAATTGAAAAGCATGCATTCAGTAGGTATTCCTCTCATTTGAGCAATTTTCGCTAGATTTAGGGCAGGATCGATACCTAAAACTCGAGCTCCATAATTTTTAAAAAAAGCAAGCAAACTTCCATCATTCGAACCTATATCCACAACCAAAGATTTCTTATTTAATTTGAGCATCTTGTATATTCCATAAGACAAATTACTAAAATTATTCATCATAACATTGGCCATCCCAGACACATAGGCATAATTTCTAAACATCACAATTGGATTTACTACTTTGGTTAGTTGTACAAGCCCGCAATCATCGCAAAAAAAACAAGCAAGCTCGAATTTTTGTTCGGGAATTTTGAGTTTATCATAGCTTACGAAACCATTTGGAACAGGCATTGATCCTAAATTAAAAAACTTGAAAAGTTTTTTGCTTCGACAAATTCTGCATCTTGCTAAATTTCTTACAAGATTCATACAAATTATCTTTTTGCAACTGTCCCCTTTTTGTCTTCATAAATCATAAAAACCAAAGACAAAAAAATCATAGATCCAGCAAAATAATAGTAATGAATAAAAGCCAAGCGGTAAAAAAGAAAAGTGCAAAGCGCGAAAACACCCGTATTAAAAATCACGAATGAACCGCTAAGTTTTTTTTGAAATTTTATTAAATATATAAGTATCGCAGCTTCTATGATAATCACTAAAAACTTAGGAATATCTATACCGCTCAAATTGTGAAAAGATGTATTCAGGGATAATGAATCATAACGGCTTTTTTGTATAGTTAAATTAAACAAAACAATATCCCTTAAAAAATCTTTCGCATTCCATATCAAAAACGGTAGTGAAATAACTAGAGTTGTGCTAAGACTTAGCAAAAAATTCCTAAGCTTGAGAAACCCGCCTACTAACAAAAATGGCAGAAAGAAAACTGCATACTGTTTAGTTGCTATAGCTAGCCCTAAAACAAAAAAGGCTATAACTTCTTTTTTTAAGACAAATAAAAAGAATGCAAAAAGAAAGACTAAAAATACTAAAACTGGATCCACCCACGCCTGCTCTAAAATAAACAAAGCCCTCGGATTAAAAACGAAAATAAGCGGTAGCGTCTCAGAAAATTTACTGCCATAATGACTTTTTTTTAGCATAAAGTAAATTAAAAAAGCAACTCCTAATTCAGAGATCAATTGAATGTATCTTGGGTCATTAAGTAATAGAACAGCTGGAAAATTTAAAAAAATATTAAATGGGCCATACGAATAGACATCCAAGGGTTCATTTTGCCAGGAGAAGTAGTAAATTAAGGAATAAGGGTTATTACCTTCTATAATAGCCCTAGGCGCTATTTTTTGAATCCCAAAAACATCTATTAGAGGCGAGGGTGAAGACCATATCATCATCAGCCTTAAAAAAAGAGCAATTAGAATCAACAGCCAAAATTTTGATTTAAAGAAAAATTTAAAATGTGATATTTTAGAAGTATCAACAAAGTATGTAAACGAGATTAATAGCGAGAACATAAGCAAGGTCTTGCTTAAAGAAACAAGGCCGATAGAATTGTTTTGGTAAAGCCCCCCGTATAAGCCCATTGACAATGATATAAACAAAACTAGTACAAAGTTAGTCATGCTTTTAAAATCAATGTCCCTAACTATCTTCCTAACACCTAATTTATGAAATAACAGAAGACCAACTAGAGAAAATAGCAAAAAAATTAGACCAGGAACATAGTAAAAACCCAAGCTAAAAATATACCCAAAAATAATCAGTAAGTAGATAAATAGAAGAACTAGAACTTTTTTTGCTACAGTATCCTGCATTTGCTGACAATAAAAATAAAGCTTTTCTTAAAAACTTTCTAAAGGTTTATCAGAGACCTTACGTCTTAAAGTATCGGCATCATCCCTAAAACTTTTTGCTTTTGCCTCATCCTTATAACATTCTCCATGTATATCACTCAAAATGGCTAACACACGCCAGTCCTTCTTATCAAACTGTTGAATTCTTTCAAGGTAATTTTTGGCCTCATCGCATTTATCTTCCAAAAAGGCTAGATTGCTAAGTCTAAAATAGGCTTCCTTTCTCTCTGGAAATAAAGAAACGGCTTTGTCTAAATATTTGTTTGCCTCGCTTTTTAAACCGTTCCCTATCAACTCATCAGCAACACCTATTAGAGAATGATAATAATTCTCTTTAATGTGGGGAGTAATATACTGTTCATAGCCAAAGTCGTAGGCAAAATCAGTGTACTTAAACTTTGAAAATTTTTCTTCATTAGTCTTTAGTAACATATTTTTGTCATATTGCTGTTTCGGTATTAACTTTTTCAAAAGGCCAGTTGGTGCCCATCTGTAGCTTTCTATTTCCGGAAAATAGGTATCAGCATAGATTGGAAATTGCTGGACATTAGATATAATAAAAGATTTGATGTACTCAGAACTATCTTTATTAGACTCATTAGAGTAAAAATTCTCGGGAATCATCAAATTAGGGTATTCACGCATTACTTGGTCACGGTAATATCTCTGATAAAGAGAAGCACCTTTTACGATCTTCATTGTCTTGAATTCACTATCAGTATATTGTAAATATTGACTGTTAAAAGCCATAGTATCTCCGTAAACAAAAACTATGGAACCAGGCTCTGCAGACGCTAAAACGTCATGAGCTAACCACTCTCCTAAGTAAAACTTGCTTAAGTCAGTCTTGTCATAATTAGTGACAAGTAGGTAAGCAGGAAGCAGGACTAAAAAAAAACCGGCAGCTAAAGTTGGAAGTTTCCCATATGCTCGAAATTTATTTATAGCAAAAAACCTAGCCAGAACAGAATGTATTAAATATAACCCAAAAGCTATATAAATAAGCACGAAAAAATATGGGAGTAGAAGAAATCTTTCCCATAAGCCAGTATAAAAATCATTAGCTAAAGGAAAACCAGAATAGAACAAAAAGAAAGGCCCGGTAAAAAAAATTGCCAAAAGCGTAAACCAAAAAATTACCCTTTGCCTAGCAAATGTGTAAATAATGCCTATAATGCCAATAACAAGCCCTATAATTTTGAAATCAGCTTTTACAAACAGAAAGAAATTGGCAACCTCGATTAATCTTGTTTTCAAATCGCTCCCAACAATAAAATTGGCCGGGGAAAAAGTCCCGTAATCAGCGCGCGTAATAAGCCTTATAAAATTATGGAGATTGGCTGGATCATCCCAGTTCATCGGAGTTTGACGCATAGCAGCAAAAGGAATAAATATGTAAGGGAGAAAACCTAAAGAAAAAAAGCCTAGTATTTTTAAAATATTCTTATAATTTTTAAAAATCTTGCCTTCGGTCTTTAAAATTAAATAAAAATACGCTGGCACAACTAAAACGGAAGTCTGATGATGAAAAACAGCCAGACCCAAAAGAAGAATAGAAAGATAAAAAGACCTACTCTTTTGCTTTTTGGCTAAAATAGCTTCTCTCCAGTCAAACAAAAAATAAACAGAGGAGGCTATCAAAACCAAATTTAACTGGAAAACTTCAATCGTATGTGCATAAAGCCAAAAGAGCGGGTTAAATGCCAAAACTAAAGCACAGGTTATACTAACGAATAGATTTTTTGTTATTTTCTTGACTTTTAAATAATTTACCCCAACAACTACAGACATCAAAAAAGCGGCCATTAAATTCGCTTTATAGGCAACAATTGCCTGATAGGGAAGATGGGTAAAGACCCAACCAATCATTGTGTTAAGAGGATATCCAGGTGGGTGCGCAACGCCCCCAAACCAGGAGGCTAGGATTATGTCTGCGCTGTCGCCAGCATAAACTGAAGGAGCAAGACCTTTTAAGTATAAAAGAAAGGAAAACAATGCAAGTAAAAAAACAAGTAACATCGAGTAAAGTGAATATAGATTACAGTTTACTATTTATAGAATTAAAATAATATCACACAAGACCACAATCTACCTGCCTTGTAACATCATTTAAAAAGGCAAAAGAGGCACAAATCTTATGTGCCTCCTAAAAATACAATAACCAAGACCGTATCTTGGACCGTATCTTGCCTCTAAATTTAAAACGGCCAACTTCCGTTACTAATTAGCAGTACAATTGGCTGGTGCTGAAGTCTCTGATGCAGCTGCTGTTTTCGATTGCCAACACCAAACGGCACCTTGTGCCCCCGTCGGCGAAGCTAAAGTTGAATAAAGAGCAACGTCGGTTAATCCTGCACCTACCGTTACATAAGAGTAATTAGCACCTGATGTTGGATCTGTTGGCATCTGTTTCAAGTATTGATCATCTACCAATTTTTCAAGCGATGCTGGATAAGAACCAGCTCCCGGTGAAGTATAAAAACCCTGCAACTCAGTAGCCAATGCTCCGACATCATTCTTTCTCTTAGCATCTTGAGCCTGCCTGGTTCGCTTACCAGGATTAATGGCAACCAATACTGCTGCTGCTAAAATACCTAAAATGGCGATAACGATTAGAAGTTCGATAAGGGTGAAACCCTTAAATATTCTTTTTTGGGCAGATTTAATCATAAAAGTTAGGTTTCACCTCCTTTCGGAAAATACTTTCTATTTTCTTACTAAATCCAGTATTAGGGATTTCAATTATATTGTCAAGAGAGAAGAATATCAGAAAAAACCAGCTAAAATCAGATTACAGGTTGATCGGAAAACCAACTCCCAGATATTCTCGTTGCCTTACCAATATAATCAACAGGATCCCTACGAGATAAAAAGTTCGTTACAAGTTTATCTATCTGCTCGTTAGTCAATTGAGACTCAAGGCCAAAAATTCCAGGTTTGTTCTTTTCCACTAATTTCTTAAAATCTTTATAATTAATCGTTAACACAAAACGGTCTTCCAGGACTGCCTTTTGGTAAATCTCCTCATCAGACGCCTGTACAGATACGCCATATGTGTGTACTACATGTGCAACATTAAATTTCCTTGACATCATTGGGAACATTTTAGGCTTAGCAAATGCGCTATCAAGAAGAATTCTGAATTTTCGCTTTTTTCTCTTTAAGCTCTTAACCCTTCGCAAGTTGATTCGTGTAGTATTTGAATATAGCTAGTAAATCTTTCTTTGAGATCTTCAAATAAGGGTAGTCTCGTCTAAAATCACCGACTTTGTACCCTTGCACATAAAGAGCCATAATACGCGCTACAGGGATCCTTGTACCAGAAATAGTGGGCATACCACCTAAAATTTTCGGGTTCGTTTGAATAATCTGGGGCATATTATCTAAGGCAATAGTACTATAATTCAATTTAAATATCAATTACGTCAGGGCAACCAGAAAAGATCATATAGTCACATGGATGATTTTCTGAAAATTCGGCTAGAATCAGCCTAAATTAACTATAAGAAATGAGAAGTTAGAAATGAGATTATGGATTTATGATGTGGGAAGATAGATGTTCTACTCCTGAATGAAGCGGGAATCAGCTACATTGTCAGTGTGCCCCAAAACTCTTCGGCTTGGAATAACTTTTGAAGCGTTGAAAATCTCAATTCCAATAATCTTACCTGCAGCATCATATTCAACAGTAATATCCTCGGAAATATCTTCAAATCGTTCTTCTACGCCTTTGGCCACCATTATATATAAAATATCTTTTTTTCTATCGTAGCTAATCTTCGATCTTTTCATCAGTCCACCTCCCAGATTTAATTTTTTGATCTATTTCTTTACTACTAATTGGATGAATTGTTACAACCTCTATATTTTTACCAATTTTATCATATGCAACAAGCACATGGCGCGCCTTGTCTTTGTAAATTACTTTACTGACAATAATGTGACGATCTCTTAAATTATCCCAAAAGGCTTGTTCATTTTTCTCAATAACTTTTGTGACTAGTTCTGTTGAAATCTCTCTTTGCTTTAAGCGTGTTTTGAGATGATCTGTGTAAACAAGTTTCATTATTGTTAAGCAAATTAATGCTATCAGATATGTCAAGGAAGAATGGCATCACGAATAAAAATCAGCATAATCAACGAGGATCAACTTGATCAGATTGCGGATAAACCAGAATCGGAGATGGGAAATTAGAGGTGGGAAATGGGAAACTGAATTATTGAAGTGAGATGTAAAGATTCCAGGCTCCCACATCTATATTTAGTTTCACTCCTCCAACTTCACACTTCCAGATTAAAACTGCGCAGTGAGGTTATAGATTGGCAAAAT
>Ga0209541_10008426_pt1 | contig 16989 bp, 20 predicted proteins | sample RifCSPlowO2_01_FD_184027 | JGI IMG/M metagenome (GOLD analysis project Ga0209541, IMG submission 184027) | Groundwater microbial communities from Rifle, Colorado - Rifle CSP2_plank lowO2_0.1 (SPAdes) (version 2) | ecosystem: Environmental > Aquatic > Deep subsurface > Groundwater | place...
TTTTGATTTAATTCTTCTATCGTAGCCTGGTCTGCTGAAGTAATCTCGAGCGTAAACTCAGGGTCATTTCTAAATGCTATTTCACTGGCGAAAGTCCTATGAAATGTTTTCTCCAAATAGTACGCTGGAATGGGATTTTTTTTGAACGTCTCTCGGATATTCTCATATCGGCCCTTCAATGAGGTGAACATATCCTTAATCTCTGTGGTGAGTTGCCCCTGTTCATCTAAGGCTGGAATGGGGGTGATGATTTTTTCTTCTGGAAACTCCTGTTGAAACTCCATCATTCCTTGGACCAGGCGACCAGTCTCGCTATTCTCTCCGTCCTCGGGTTTACTGTAGTGATAATTAACCGCGTTGTAATGTGAAAAAGCAGTTTTGCGTACTTCCGTATCCATTTCCGCGCTAAGATTTTTTGCCCTTGTGGCTGCGCTGATTGCTTCCTGTTGTTTGCCCAGCAAAACACAGGCTGAACTGAGGTCGAACCAGTAATGGATATCTTTCCCTTGCTCTGCTTCTAATACAACTTCATCAGAGAGTAGTTTTGCTTGCTCTGGCGCTCCGTTCAAAAGGAAAACTCTGCTGATACGTCTTTTTTCTCTGTAATCTAGTTTTAAGTAAGCATCGCTTCCCGTGAGGGTATTATAAGCTGTTTCGAAATCTCGATTGTGCAAGTGCCGTGCAAAATCAAGAATGCTGACTTGGTGAGCCAGCAGCTCAGGCAAGTCGGGCGTGGCTTGTATTTGCTTTAGCTTGTGCTTCGATTCGTCGTACTTACCAAGCCAGGTCAAGCAAGTACTTACACCGTAGCGTATCTCTGCTAGTAGATAGGGCTTGTTTTGAGCCTCAGCGGTTTTTTCGGCCTTGAAGAAAAGCTCTAGTGCCTCTTTCACATCTCTGTAATCATTGAAACGCGGGACGATGTCAAATTCAGAGGGAATCTGGTTATTCTGCTGGGCTCTTATCAAAAGACCACGAGCCTTCATCCCTACAAGTTCAGGCTCGTTGGGGGACATAGCAAGAGCTTTTTCTACATAATTCAGAGATTCCTCAAATCTCCCCGATTCAAGATGGAGAGCTGCAAGTAAGTTCAGCAGAGTGTCTTTGCTATCAATTAAATGTTCAGTATCTGTTGCCTCAGTTTTAATAAATTTGAAAACATCCTCTGCGCTAGATAACTTGTAAATGCCCCATAGTAAAATTTGGAGGGTCTCTGGGTTTTTCTCAATCGACCAGAGCGCTCTTACGAGGTCGTGGCCTTTCCTGATGGATTCAGGAGTGTCCTTATTGAGGTAGGCTGATGCCACATTCATCTTTGCTTTTACGAAAGAAGCGTCCTTCTCTAATGCAGCATTAAAGTATTCAATCGCTTTATCATAATCACCCTCGGGTTTCGGGCGATTATATACAACCCCCAAATTGTTATAGACACGAGCTTGCTCTCTTACGAATACTTGTTTATTTTTTACTTCCCCAAGAATTGTTAGCAAGGCGGTATGCGCTTCATTGATTCTACCTAAATTCAAGAGCGCAACTGCTTCATCAATACGTTTACTGATGACTTTCTTATCTTCTTCTGTTGCCTCGACAATAACGGCGTCACTGATGCTACTGGGAAGCAAAGCGGTTGGCTGACGAAGCTGTGCCACAGATTGCGCGCCTTGCTCCATAAGGTCTGGTAATGTCGCTTGAGCGACAAAAACTTGCTGAATACGCTGCTCTACCTTAGCAATGTGAATGGTAGTTTTTATTGTCGGAGAATTTATACGACTAAGCCAGCCCGATAATTTGAGATTTATGTTTATTTTCTCAACGATATTTTTTATGAGTGGGGGTAAGTCCATAAAGATTTTAAAGGAGGGAACTCAGTCTAAGTTATCGGGTACTTCTTTATTTTTGTTAAAAGCATTGCATTTCTCATTCATGCAGGTATAAAAAACGGGCAGCGGTCCCTTGTGGGTAGGTTCGCCTTCTTTTTTGTCTGGCGCATATGGACCGCTCTTTTTCATCGGTTTGCCACAAGACTCGCATTTGCGAACATTTGCTCTGAACCACTTCATTGATGCCCCGTATACTTCTTTTGCCACTTCTTTGGAGGTTTTACTTTTTATGCTCCACAGTCCCACAAGCTGCTTTGTTGGTTTTTGTCCTTTATTATCCATGTTCATTAATTGTCGGTTATTTTTTATTGGCCTGCTGCTTGCCTATGCAGTGGAGCCCTCTCCACCCGCAACCACCTCCCCTTTTACCGCTCTGTTTTTAAAAACGTAAACAGCTATTAAGAATACGCATATCAACACCGCCACTGGTGGCAGTACATACAGGACAAAGACCCAAATATTGTAGAAAAACGAGATGACTTTATTAAGTACATCGATAATCCATGGAACAACAACAAATCCCACGAAGGCCATCATCAAGTGCCATAACAGCTTTTTAAATTCTTCATAGGCGGCTTTCTTTACTCTTAGAAAAACCACCATAATCATGTACAGAATGTAGTAGAATTTCAGCTCGTACAGAATGCGGCCGAAAGAAGCAAAGACCAATGCACTTAAAAGCCGAGGCGCAAGGGTCGGCTCTGAGATAAAGCGATACTCCTTTAACGTGAAGCTCTCGCCCGTGATAAAATACCACAGTGAGAAAGCTGCGGTGACGGCAAGAGAAATCAAGGCTCCTTTGATTATCTCCCGCTTGTTCTCTTCGAGTTCTTTTTTGTACCACTCCTTCGTGGTGTATTTTTTTAGTGAGTGTATATTCATACCGTCCTAATGTGCCTCAATTCTCATCACATTCGTTCTTTTTTATGCTTCGGTGGGTTATTTTTGAGCTTCCACTCCGTAACCTTCGCATCTTCTACCAAATGCTTCACGAAGTCCCTTTTCTGGTCCTCGGGAATGGCCTCCTGTTCCTTCTTGAGCTGGTTGCATTTTACCTCATCCACTTTCAGAATAGGCTTATAGACAATTTCTATCATCCGCACAAGACGGTTGGCGGCTTCTGATGCTACGAGGTCGGTTAGTTCTTCGCCGTACTTTTCCTTGTAGAGTTGCTTGAACTCATCAATAGCTTTTGCGGAAAGTCTCATCGTGCTCAATGTACGTCGTTTTTTGTAAAGAATCAATGCTTATGGGAAGAGCGCGGACTCGAACCGCGCACAATGACGATTGAGTTTTTAGCCTCAACCCGCCTCTACCCTTCAGCCACCCTCCCATGAACACTGGGGTTACAAGTATCTATGACCCCTCGAACGCTTTTTCCTTCCTTCATCTGTCATGTCCATAATTGTCGCTTTCACTGAATTTTCCATTTCATCCAGAAAATACGGCTCGTGCTCCAGTTCTCTTTTTAGTCGCGCAAGTTCTTCTTTTTCCATGACCCCATCAAGCAATCTCTTCAGCTGACGTTTTCTACGCCCCGCTTCAGAAGAATGCCTCTCGATAAGATAAAGCCAAAGCCAGTATGAAAAAAGGAGCAGGGGTCCACCAAAACCTATGTTATTGGCGTCTGTAGGTTCAAGTCTGATGAAAAGGTAGGCACCTACTGGGATGGCGAAGACAAGAACAAAAAGCTGGAGTAGTCTCCACTTCATCTCAAGCCATCTTTTTATTTTCCATCTCGTCGCTGGTGTCATGGTAAATCAAAACAGCAGCCAGAGAATGAATAAAATAAAAACTGACACCGCAATCCAGTTGCTAATTTTGTCCCGCTTCTCCTTGTTCTTTCGACCCCATTTGTCCCAGGCTATACCGAGGGCAAGGAGTGCGCCGACGATAAGACCCACTAATATTTGTTTCATGGTATTGGTTGAGTCCCTAGCGGGTACAAAAAGCCCGCCACGGGAGGCCTTACGGCCCTATAGAGGTTTCCCTCTACAACGTAAGCCACGCCCCATGACGGGTTCTTTATGGCTTACGATTTCACACCATGCCCGCCAGCAAGCTGGTGGGTTTAGGCAATTAAATTGTTCTTATTTCTTGAGTATATCTTAATCTTTCAAAGTAATGAAGCATTGAATAAAAAAGTGCTTTAGGATAGCGTGATAGCAACATGGAAAGAGGTGTCGACAAAAAAGTGGGGTCAAAAAAGAACCAGGATTTAGAAATTATTTTGGAGCGATTAAAAAACTCGGACCTCGTAGCTGAGCTTAGGAAAAAGTATGGCATTACGCCAGGGGGCTTTCCTTTCTTCAAAAGAGATAAAAAAGGAGAGATTGTATGGAAATCAGCGGAACGCGCAAGGACAACCTGGGAACGGCAACTTACGCACGAGCAGTTTTTTAATTTTGAAAAGGATATTGGGGGGTTGTTGAAGAAGCTCAAAATTCCGCTTAACAGATTCTACTGGGTCGTTCTTGCATTCGTCAGGGGTGGCATGGAAGATGTGTCAGCTGGGCTCCCCCAGGAACACAGTCCTATTGAGGTTGGTTTAACCAAAGACGAACTTTCTGGCATTCCCCAGGTCACACTAACCCTTGATGCAGACGTAAAACGTTCTGACTTAAACTCAAAACAGTTATGGGAAAGGATAAAATACCTTCAAGGAAAGCTTCATGATTCTGGAAGTTTAAAACAACGAAAGCGTCCGCTTTTTGAGAAGATGGCAATAATTTATAAATGGCATTTTGAGGATGGTCTCACGCATAGAGAAATCCGAGAAAGGGCCGAGAAGGAACTTGGTTGGAAAATAAAGCACGTAGAAGATGTTAATACTCATCTGCAACGCTACAAAAAAATAGTGGGCAAGAAGTACACGAAAAGATAAAAAATAAAGTATCTTCAAGCACATGGTTAGGAGCAGCTATCGTAATGATGTGCTGCTTTTATTTTTGAAGCGGCTCTGAAAGATGAGCAAAGAAAATAAAGAAATAATTTCTGAACTAGAGGGGAAAATGCTCGATGCCTTGGCACGATTTTTGATGCTGACTGCACGCGATATTCAGCAACAAGAAGAAATTGAAAAAGCTGCTCAACTAACAAAAAACAATACTTGCGCTGGCGTAACTTCTTCTTCTGTTTCAGAAAAAGCATCTGGCACAGAACAAGGAGCTTCGCTCCCCTTAAAAACCCTATAAGCAGAGGTTATCGGCAAGTCCTCTGAAAAAACAAACTGGCCGCAAACTTTTCTGGTATGCAGATGCAAGTCCCCGCTCTGATTAACGCCCATCAACGGGGGACCTCACCTGCACAGCAGAAAGTAACATGGTTCTGGCTTGGTCAGACAAAAATCCAGGAGTTAAGGAACCTGGCTGGCTCGCAAACCAGAGCCTCTTATAGATTCATAAAGGTCGGCTCACTCACTTGAGGGAAGTAGAGGCGTTTCATAAAAATGTCGACACAAAATAAAAAAATAAACTGGGGTGCTCAAATAGCTGCACTCAGGAAATCCGTTGGGCGGTCCACCAACCATCCAGCGCAAAAGGAAAGAAGAGTTACCGTCCAGGTCAGGATAAGCAAGCATATTCACGCGGAGCTAAAGACAGCCGCGGCAAGATGCGGAAAGACCATCTCAAAGTTATTGGATGAAATTGTTCAGGAGAATGTCGACAAATATCAGGATTGAGTATTTTTAAGTTTTTTTCTCAAAATATGGGTACAAGAATACAAGCATTGAATAATTTAAAAGGTCGTGAATCGAAGGGCGGTCGACCCAGGGGAAGCAAAAACAAGGAAACTATTCGCAAAGAAGGAGCAAGAACAAAGTTTGATAGTGAGATGGGTCTGTGTTTTGATGAGATTGTTGACGTGGCTATAAAAATGGCAAAGAAACCAGAAGGATTCAAGGAACGACAGTATCTTATTAACCAGTTCATGGGGAAACCGAAAGAGCAGATAGAAATGGAAACAAGCTCGTTTCAACCATATGATATTGGAGCGGACCTGAGAGCGGCTATAAAAAGAGTTTACGGCAACAAAAACCGCAAAGGCGACCCAGATATTGAACCGAGTAGTGATTCAATGGCAAGATGAGTACATTACCTCCTTTTGATTTGATAAAACCATGAGAGCTTTAATCTATCTTCGTGTAAGCACGGACAAACAAGCAGTAAAAGGCCTCTCGATTCCCGCTCAAAAAGAGCGGTGTCTTCAGTATGCAAAAGAACAGAACTACACGATTGATGAAGAGTCAGATATATACGTTGACGCGGGTGAGAGCGCGCGGACATCAAATCGCCCACAGTTCCAAATTTTATGGCAACGCTGCCGAACAGACAGGGCGGTCGAGGCGGTTATTTTTTATGATATAAGCCGCCTAGCAAGAAATCGTATCGATTTCGCACTGGTAAAGGACGACCTCGCAAAGCGCGGTATTAAGATTTGTTCTGCTACGGAAGGAATCGATAGCTCATCGTCAGGACAACTCCTAGAAGGCGTACTTTCAACTGTTGCAGAGTTTTTCTCCGTTCAAAGCGGAGAGAAGATACGCTCAGGCATGGGACAGAAGGTAAAAGACGGCTGGTGGGCTACACGAGCCCCGTATGGCTATAAAAACGTCCAGGAGCGCGTTACAACGGGCAAAACAAGGGCGTGGATTGAGGTGGATTGGGTTGAGGCAAAGTGGGTTATAAAGATATTCGAGCTTTTCGCTACAGGTAACTACTCTACAAAGTCGCTCGCCAAACACCTCCAGGAAAAAGGGTTTCCCGTTCGCAAACACAGCCGCAGCAGCGGGAAACTCCACGCAAGCACAATCGAACGCATACTGCGAAATAAGTTTTATATCGGCATCGTCAACTGGGGAGGCATCACAAGTGAAAAGTGTAATCACGAACTTTTCCTTGATACCCAGCTCTTTGACAAGGTCCAGGCAATTCTTGATGCCCGTCTTGGAGGCGCAAGCAGAAATCGTCGACTCTTTTCAATTCTCAAATCTGTTTCGTACTGCGAGTGTTGTGGAAGCAAGATGACTGCCGAAGAACAGACTACGAGCAATGGCAATACTATACGATATTTGCGTTCTCTCAAGGCAAAACACGGGGAACGTGTGTTGTGTGGCCAGAAGTATGTTCACGAAGACGTATATCTCCAACAATTCGACGAACTTCTCAAAAAAATTGAACTCCCCGACAGTTTCGTAGAAAAGCTCCGCGCACGAGTAAAGACTCTTTTTGCTGATGAGCAGACGGTGTACGAAAAAGCCCGCCAGGATATTCTAAACAGAATCGCGGACATCAAGAGGCGCAAGAAGAATCTGGTGTTGCAGCTTATTGATACGGACAAGGCAAAACAATCTGATGTTGAACTTTACGAGAGCGTGAAGGCGGACCTCGACAGCGATGAGCAGCGACTCACCAATGAGCTTACCAATGCTGAAAGTAAAATCGCTGGAGTTGTCAGGACCATCGAGATAGCTATTTCCCTTGCTGCAAACTGCCACTACGCCTTCCAAAAAGCAAAAGAGCCTGCTTTACAGGCTCTCCTTGCTCAAACGCTATTCAAACGACTGGATATGCGAGATGGGCAAATTGTTCGCGCAGTTCTCAATGAACCACTCGATTACATCTGCTACAACCGTCTCAAGAAATATCCTGTGTTCGATTTAGCGTCATCTGGTGGACCTGGCGGGACTCGAACCCGCGTCTCGGCAATGTTCCCGATTTCTACAAATCTTTGATTTGTTTAGAAATCGTAATCCCGTAGGATTTCGGGGCGTGTCGCCGTGGACCTGAGGGAAATCGAATCCCTGTCTCCGCAATGCGAATGCGGCGTATTACCACTATACTACAGGCCCCGAAATCCGGCGGGACGAATGCCGCGTCTTACCACTGGACCATAGGCCCAAGATTGAATGGGCTATGGCGAAAATTTAATACGGGGTAAAAATGCGCGTAATATTCCCTGTTTGTCCAAGAGCCCTGCCTGCCGGCAGGCAGGGAAGCGATTGGTGACGAACAGCAATCCCGAGCGGACGAGGAATTCCCGATTTCTACAAACGTAAATCGTTTGTCTAGAAATCGCAGTCCTGAGCGAAGCGTAGGATCGCTTTACTATGGACCCGTTGAATTCTATAATAAAGAATTTTTCTCGGATATTCAATGATCAAGCAAAACGCCTGGCGCATTGCCAAGCGTATTATTTTTCTCTCTGTCAGAAACTATTTCTTCGAAATTCTTAACCGGCGGAAGCCCGATAGCGCCATCAAAACAGCATCTCGGTGCCAACCCGCGCGTGCCGCAACAGCCACCAGAAAGCCGAGGCCGATCAACCAAAACGCCTTTGCTGCCAGAATGAGAAATGGCATATCTCGCATATCTCCGGAAAGCCAACATGCGCCAGTGGCAATCCAACAATTCATGGCGATCAAATTTGCCACCTGGTTAAACGAACAACCTACGCAACGGCACAGCGCAAAACTTGCCATGAATGCAAGGACCGCCGCAATCTCTCCCGCAAGCACCCAACCAAACAACCAAAACCCGTCCATCGTATACCATACAAACGTCACTGCGGTTTCATAAAAGACAGCCTTCTTTTCTCGATCGTCCATTCGCCGCTCCTGATATACTAATGTACTTCGCTGCAACCAATTATATCAACAGTAAAGGCGACAACGCAAGACTTGTTTACCAAGCCCCTCCCGTGTTAGAATATCGTTGACTTCATTGAAATAACGACCGGCCCAGACGGAGTGTTCGATGTCCGCAAAAAAGGGGTCCAGAAAGCGATTTGATGTTGGCGTGATTACCGCGATTCTCAACGGTAAAAGAACTCGTCGGCTGGATAACGGCCAATTGGTTTCCACAGGGGACGTCAATGAGGTGAACGAACACCTCTTTCCCCATTCAGCAGGGAACATGGGTTTACTCGTTGCCAGCTTTGCGTTTGTAAGAAGCAGGCCTGAAATCTTAAGGCAGCGGCCCCAGTTGAAACAATTGAATCTTCCGCGAGTTTCTGCAAACAGGCTGCGGGCGATTTTCGGAAATAAGTTCCTCTTAGTCAGTACGGGCAGGTAGTTTGAAAACCGATGCAACCCCGCGCAGCAAATGCGATAGGGGTCTTTTATTTTTTATCATGGCGCGAATTCTAATTAATCGTCTGGCGGGCGCGAAAGCCAAAAAAACAAAAAACTTCCTATCGGGCCGCTCGAAAACTCAAAAATTCAGAAATCAAAACAGGTGCTCAAGGCAAATCCTGGTGATCAAAGTGCCAAAATGGCAGTTTTCGTACGGTCTGAAAGAAAACCCACTGCCTGCGTGACCGAAGCCACTTCGGCCCGCTTCACCCAAGCTCCAGCGATGCGAGCGAAACGAAAACCCGCGGAAAACCCAAAAAGCAACTCCGCGACGGCGAACATTATCAATCTTCCGCCTACGCCAAGGCTTCGGTAGATGCACAATTTTGTAAATTCACCAAGCTCATACAAAATCGGCACAAGCCTTTCTCTAGTGGCAAATTTATCCCAAAAGCAAAACCCCGGCGGTCGCTATTATTGCGCCCGCAAACTTCCTTAATAATTGACTACGCTCGCCAAGAAAAATCGCTGCAAGCAGAACAGTCAAAATTACCACAGATTGATTTATTGGCGCCAACTGAGAAGCGGTTCCGCCTTGCTGATATGCAAAATAGATGGTAATCGCTGATGTTGAGTAAAACAGACCGAGAAGAACCATTTTTAACAAGATCGATGTGGTCAAAAGCGATTTCATCTCTACGAGGACTTTCGGCTTGATTGCCAAGATGAATAACCCGGGAAGAAGAAATGCTAAAGCAGCATAAGAGAGTGCGTCTGACTGCCGCAAGATAAAAGTATCGTTTGCGAACCCAACCCCATAACAAAAAGCAGAGCCCAGCGCATAGAAAATGCTTTTGTTAAATCGAGCGGTTTCTCTCTTAAACGAAACTAGCGCTATACTACCCAGAACCAAAGCAACTCCTATAGTTTTTGTAAGGTCAAAAGATTCGCCGAGAAAGATGAGCGCTACTGCAATAGTCCATAATGCTCTAGAGGAGGTAATGACTGTAACTTCAGATGCTTCCACATCTTGCAAGGCCCTAAAAAGAAAAAGCGTTCCAGCCGCATATAGCACTGTGATAAGTACAAAATTAAACCACATTTCTTGAATGGGCGGCATCACAAAACCTCGCGTAAATGCAAATAATCCAATCAGGGCAACACAGGTCAGTTGAAATACTAGTGAGTATGCAACTACATTGCTTTTTTCGTTTCTCATCAGTACTCGCTGAAGGAGGTTTGAAATAGCAAGGGCGATGACACTAACCATTGAAAGTAGAAACCAATTCATAAAAAGTTTGCCTTTGGCCAAAAGAAAGTTCGAGCCGACGTTTTCCTCCTGGTTCTTCTACGGTTTTTATCGACGCTGCTTCCTCGCGCCGCCGGCATAGCCTTTGGCGACACACGGCTGGCTTGCGCTTTTCTAAAGTGTCCGCCCGGCAGGATTCGAACCTGCGACATTCTCGTTAAGAGCGAGCTGCTCTACCAACTGAGCTACGGGCGGATGCACACTGAGCTTGTCAAAATATAAATTTTAGCGCGGGACCAATTAAGTTGCGGGTGGAATTACTCAGGAGCTATTATATCCAAAATTCCGATTATCGCAATGCCAGCGGCAATAATTAAAAAATGCAAAAGCCATTGTCCTTTTAATTGCCGTCGTAGTTCAGGGATGAGATCCGAAGTCGAGATGTAAATGAATGTGCCTGCGGCAAATGCGAGCAGATACGGAATCGCGCCTCCAATTACCGGTAAAAGCGCGTATCCAATTACAGCCCCCATAAGCGCCGTCAATGCAGTTAAAAAATTATAAAACAACACTTTTGATTTTGTATAGCCGGAATGAAGCAATACGCCGAAGTCACCCATCTCCTGCGGAATTTCATGCAGGAATACCGCCAATCCGGTCGCAATTCCTGCCGGGACCGAAATGGAAAAGCTTAACGCGATCGCCACACCATCGAGAAAATTATGCACCGCATCGCCGACAAGCACGGTGGTGCTAAAACTGTGATAATCGCATACCTCCTGATCATGACAATGATACCAACGCAGTGCTTTTTCAAAAAATAACAGCACCCCGATTCCCACAACCGCAAGAAGCAAAACCGATTTAATATTATCTCCGGCCATCTCGATCGCTTCAGGAAGTAACTCCAAAAACGCGGCGCCGAGAAGCGCCCCGGCGGCTAAACTCACCAGGTAAATCGAAATCTTTCGAGCCACGCTTTCCTTCGCCAAAAGCGCCACTCCCCCGATCATCGAAATAACCCCTCCAAAAAATGTTGTACCCAAAATCCAGTAAAGCATTAAATGTAAGAAAAGAGCGTGTTGCAGTATTCTTGAATTAGTCCGAACGTACTTCGTCGCTTCCGCTCCTCAGCACCTTCGGCATTTCGTCCTGAGCTTGTCGAAGGACGAGGAAATCCCCCCGCGAAAATTCGGAAAGGCGGCACCTGCCCGCCGAAGCCTCGGCGCAGGCGGGGAGCCGCACCGCTGACAATTTCAAGTTTTTCTTTGGCGGCATTAGATCCCAAAATTCGCAAGGCGAATACAATTGCATTGTATGAAAAATAAGTGAATAAATCAAATGATGAAAAGGGTAGTCAAAACTAAAATCAAACAGGTGTCGAAAATAATTTCTTGATTGGAAAAGTATTTTACAAATCCTTTTATAACAAATCTTTTGAAAGGGAAAAATGGATAAAAATCAGCCCCATCCAAAGCGTCAAAAACTAAGTGAAAAAAATAAGCTATGGAAAATACTAAACCAAAGTTAAAATTAATTGTTAAAAGTACAATAGAAATGGCAGCCCAACTAAAAATGCTATGTAAAAGATTTCTTTGGTCGACCCACGGATCTGCTTCGTCAGATATTGCCTTAAATAATTGGCGCGGCTTAAAAAGAATACCATGACGAAAGTACGATATTGTGTGGTCTAGATCCATTACCAAAGAACCAGCTAGTGCAGTGGAAAAATCTCCTGTTATTTTGCCAATTATCAGCCCAGCTAATACATGTGTAGGTAAAGTCATTTTGATGTGTACTCGCTTCCATGATCGGAGTGGATGATTGCCGGATGAGGATGTGCGTGGATTGCCGAAAGGAGCGCTGCCGTAACGAGCTGGATCGAATGTGTTGTCATGACGGAGAAACCGGCAATTTCTCTCGTATAGAGATCAAGGATCGTTGCAAGATATATGGTCTTTCCATGAAACGGGACATACGTAAAATCACTTGCCCAGATGTGATGCGGATAACAAGGAAACTCTGTGAGCAGGAGATTCGGGAACGAAGCTGCTTTTTCCTTTTGTTTGCGCCATTTCCTGCCTCTCCTACGATATGGCTTTATGCCAAAGATATTCATTACCCGCTTCACTCGTTTTCTGTTCATCCGGAGCACAAGGGCGATCCGACGCGAGCCGTAGCTTGGATGATCACGGAGCGGTGGCCTCGATCTCTTGCTTTAACCGCCAGTCTTTCAGTACGTGCCGGCTCCGGTAATACAGGGTTGCGCGGGAGATGCCCATGGCCCGGGCGAGCGCGGCCTTGTTCGTGTTCGCCCTCAGGCTCAATTCTTTTTTTGGGATTGAGACAATTTCATGGTGATCTCGCCCACGAGTTCAAAGAGCGCCTTGTTTTCCCTCTTGAGTTTCGCTACTTCAAGCCACGAGGGATTGCTTGATGTTCCCTTGGTAAACCATTTGTAGATCGTATTCACGCTTACGCCATGTTCCTGTGCGGCTTGGGCGGCTGATACGCCATCGTCCTTGATACGTTTCAGTATCTGGTCCCTTACCTCTTTCGAGATACGGTGCTTTTTTATGTTTGTCATATACCCCGATTATATTATTTACTCATGCTTGTACAAAGGATGTCTGAATTTTGGGGTCCGGGCCATTTCCCTTATTGCATCATCGTAAGTATTTACTTTAATAATGCGATCACTTTTTTTCATATAACCAGCCGATTTAAAAATATTCTTGTTTTCACGAACTTGGATAACAGAGATTTTGTGCTTGATCGCCCAAGCTACCGGTATACTGCGTAAACAGTTTAATGGGACGATTAATGCTTTAACATCTTCTAGCTTTATTTCGCCTTCCCCGTATTTCGTTAATTGAGGTGCTCTATCTAGTCCCAGTAGTACCGAACCGAGATATGCCGCACTGATATTTTCTAGTGCTGATCTTGGATCTGAGTCAAATGAGTGAAATAGAAAGAGTTCCATCTCTTTTTTAGTCAGTATCGGGGCATGAGCAGACGGAACACCAAGGGCATCGGTTATCGAGTGAGAGAGCAGAGCCTCCAAGAGCCCATAAGGATTCGGGAGAAGTCCTTTCTGATGTTGACGAATATATTTGTTGTCGACTTGGATGTGAGTGGAAATTGCAATCGCATCTACCTGACCCGATTTCAACAGTTTTTCTGCGGCCGCAAGGAGAGAAGTGATGTCTTCTACTTCTCCACAAAACTGGCCGTTGTGTAACCTTATCGATTTCTTAAGTGGTTTGATAAATTCAATTTTTTTGATATTGATCCCAGCAACGTTTTGAAATGCCTCGATACTCTTTAGTGCATAGTTCACGGCAGTAGTATCTGTCAACCTTTCCAAGATAACTCCTATATTATTTTTCCGTGGTAACGACAACTCAATTTGCTTGCGAAAAAACTGATCAATTCCATACCCTTCGACATATAGAACATTCTTGTCTTTGAAGTTAAAGGCTCCTCCGTTAACAGCATTGGGGTTTGTTATTAGGTAATCACAAACACTTGCAAGTCGGTTAGTAACCAAAGTTGCGTCCCCAATATAACCACCAATTGAGCATTGAATGCCGGTCGGAATAATACTTACGACTATAAATTTTTTCTTACTATTTTTCATAAATAAAAGATGCTAGGAGCTTGGCTTTAGCATTCACAATTTCAAGCAAGACCATACGTAATGGTTTCTTTTTACCTCTGATCAGTAATTCATTCGCTTTGCTGAAAATGCTCTCTAGGCTTTCGTCCTGCTGACAAGGCACGAATATGTTTTCTGTCTTAATTCCTTTCATACGAGTAAATCTCGAAGATGGTTTAATTGATAACGGAACGATCCTTTTAGTAAAATCAGATCTCCGCTGGATGAATTTTTGAGAATTTCATCAGCGGCGGCACGGTAGCTCTTCTTATCTAAATGTTTAACTTGAGGCTGAGTTTTATGCAAAGCGTTGAAGTATCTGCTGGGGCCAATGAAATAGACCAATTCTGCGAACTTAATTTTATCCGCCAATCTTGAATAAAAACGGCGTACATTGAAAGTAAGTGGCCTCATTTCTGTGATAACAAGTATCTTTTTTCTCGCAAGTATTCGTGCTGACATATCTACGAACCAATACGTACAAAAAGGTGTTGCTTTATAAGAATCTTCGATAGTTAAAGCACCATTCCTAGCTTTAAAAATCTGTAATCTGTTTTTTGAAAATTCGTAGTTTTCAAAAACTTGTTTTAATTCTGCAACTCTATCCGGAATGAGTTTTTGAATGAATGCGAACGTGGCAAGAATACCGTATACTTGCGGTTCAAAAATTGGTCTATGCAATTCTAATTCCACCTTTACTTGCTCGACTGTAAAAATAATCTTCTCTTTATTAAAGATTTTAGTGATCGGCTGGGTAAATACATTCCTGCTCCATTCATTTAAAGTGACTTTCGCATTTTTGCTGGCATTTAAAGAAAAACTAATAGTCTGCGCCAATATATCACTCTTCTGAATTAACTCGACTGTCGCAAGATCGTCTAAGTTATAAAATACGAAGCCAGATTGATCGACTGCTTCTAAGAGACATTTTCGTTCTTCGAAGACTTCTTTAACATCCCGCGACCACGAGTCACTTGCTATACCGCTAATAAAGACCGCGAATGGATCGAATTTTTTCAAAAACCATTTTATATCTCGATAAAAATCCGCACCGAGTTCTATACAAACAAAGGCTTCTTCTGGAGGTTTTTTATTAAGCAGAGAAAACCAGGCTAGAGGATTCTTTAAAGAGAATTCCGAATAGTCAAACGTCGTAAGTAAAATCCCTAATTCATTACTATAGCCGAACTTATTACTTTCCACAGGAATCTTTGATTGTCTCAAAGCGTATGTGACTGCGTCTCTTAAGGTTGTTTTTCCTACTGTCCCTGTAAAGATTAGGAATTTAAATTTTGCCGCTTTAAACTCTCTCCTTTTAAAAAAGAAAAGAATATTAGCAAGCGTACGAATTAGTAGTTGTTGAGCAGACATAAGACTGTTTGTTTCTCGTTATAAGGTGTTTTTCTGGTGAGCGGTCCCGCTATCACTGTCTCGCATCCCTTGCCTGTTAAGAGTAGTAGTGTATCTTTGGAATCCATCTGCATCTCTACTGCCTTTTGATCTGCCCGTCTCCTGTCGGCTACGATAATCACTCTGTCTTTGTTTTTAAATCCCACGTAGATATCTTGTAAAATATCTACCGTCGACTCATCAAAGGAGTTTTCCTCGGTAAGAATACTGAAATTAGTGAACCGCTCGGATAGCTCACCCAACTGTGGCCTCTTCCATCTATCTCGTCCGCCTCCGGCCGCCCCAAAGACATGGATGATTTGTCCCCGCCAATTTTTTCTTACAAACGAAAGGATTTTTTCAACCGCCGCTATAGTATGAGCGTAGTCGACAATAATGACTGGGTTTTTTGAAACGATTTCAAATCTTCCCGGTGGGTTCGCTATCTTTTTAAAAGCCGTGACACAAGTTGCTAGGGAAATCTTTAACGCTTGTGCAACGGCGATTGCGGCAAGAGCATTTTCCGTAATAAACGGTCCACCGGCTGACATTTCCATCGTGGCCGATTGTCTTCCCAGCTCAACACCAAGGATGTTTTGAAATAAATCAGTATTAAGAATTTGACCCTGAACGTCGGCTTTTTGTTGAACCCCAAATGATACTTTTTGCTCGGCATCAAACGATGAAAAAGTTTTAGCTTCACTATCGTCATTGTTCACTATGATTGTTTTAGGAACATTTTTCCGGTAACTTCTGGCAAGATTCATAAAAATAGTAGACTTGGCCTGTTTGTAGTTCTCAAAACCTCCGTGTGACTCTATGTGCTCTGGTTTGATGTTCGTTACCAAAGCTATGTCAAAATCAATAAAAAGGTGGCGCTTTTGTTTTATTCCCTCAGAAGTTACTTCGATTACACCGAAGTCGCACTTGTTATCGACGAGCCTCTTTAAAAATTTGTGTAGAAAGAGTCTACCAGGCATTGTCATTTTAAAAGTGTTGGGATATTCTTGGATTCCATCGCTATACAAAATAGAAGAAAAAAAACCTACCTTATGTCCTGCCTCTTTTAGAATTCTTGCGGTAAAAATTACGCTAGAGCTTTTGCCGTCTGTACCCGTTATGGCTATGAGTTTGATCTTGCGAGATGGTTGACCGAAAATCAGATTGCCCATAAACGGGTAGGAGCTAAAATACAAGTTCAAAAGTCTTTCGGGTAAAACTTTTCGGAGTTTCTTTTTCAGAAGAAATCGAAGTTCGCTTAGATTACTTGGGGTGTTATCCATAATTAGTTAGCGTGACTTCTCTTTAAAAATTTGATTATTTCTTCTTTTTGGTATCGACGATCCCTTCTTGTGCCAAAACGCATTGCCTTAAAGATGCCCTTGTTATCCCACTTTCGGAGCGTATTTGGATGGCAATTCAAAATCCTGCACGCCCGCTGAAGCGTTAGGATTTCTAGCATTTGATCGAGTTTTGGAATTTTAACCATGACTTAACATAAATTTACACGATGAATAAGCCTTCGTAAAGCACTTCAGCAAGTATTTAGGGGCTATTTGGCGAATTTAGTTATCGGCTTCGGCCAACTCCGAATCTCAAGAGTAGATTGATCCTCAAAGACAAGGTGATAACGCTGCGACTAGAAACGGAATAGCTAATACAAAAATATCGCTGCAATTTCTCGCAGCGATATTTTTTGTGTCCAAGCTTCTCGACAACCCCGGTCGCCCAGGGAGGGCGA
>Ga0209541_10008431_pt1 | contig 16983 bp, 21 predicted proteins | sample RifCSPlowO2_01_FD_184027 | JGI IMG/M metagenome (GOLD analysis project Ga0209541, IMG submission 184027) | Groundwater microbial communities from Rifle, Colorado - Rifle CSP2_plank lowO2_0.1 (SPAdes) (version 2) | ecosystem: Environmental > Aquatic > Deep subsurface > Groundwater | place...
AAGAAACAATATCAAAATATAAAGAAATCATTTCTTCATCCGAAAGAAGGGTGTCCCAATACATTGAACAATATGAAAATAAAGAAATGAGCGCTCTTCCAGGACTAACAATTGAAGAAACTCTTGAAATAAACATACTTCAAACATTAAACAAGACAAGAAACAAAGTTGGAGAAGCAGTAGCTGAAGTATCGAATGAAAAGAACCCATTATTGATAATGTCATCTTCAGGGGCTAAGGGAAATCTGCTTAACTTGGCTATGATGTCAGCTTGTGTAGGTCAGCAATCATTAAGGGGAAAAAGAATTCCTGATGGATATAAGAACAGAACATTGAGTTTATTTAAAAGGGGAGATCTATCACCAAAATCAAGAGGATTTATAAGATCTGGATACAGAGACGGTCTAGACCATATAGACTTCTTTATACATGCAATGACAGGTAGGGATTCATTGATGGATACAGCATTAAGAACACCTAAATCAGGTTATTTATATAGGAGACTGTCAAGTGCATTACAAGACATAAAAATAGATTATGATAACACCGTAAGAGATGGAAATGAGAATATACTGCAATTTGAATATGGTGAAGATAATTTAGATATCACAAAAACAGAAGGTGGAAAGATAAATATAAGAAAGATAGTTGATGAGGTAATAAAGAAAAAATGACACTGCCAAAACACTTAATTGATGAAATAGAAGAGCATTCAAAATCATTTAAATTAACTGACAAGCAAAAGAAAGAAGTTATTGAAAGGGTAACAGAAGCATATGAAAAAAGCAAGATAACACCTGGTGAAGCCATCGGAGTTATAACCGCTGAGTCAATTGGTGAACCAAGCACTCAAATGACCTTGAATGTTTTCCACTTCGCTGGAGTTTCTGAAATGAACGTAACAGTGGGATTGCCGAGATTAATCGAAATATTTGATGCTAGAAAAAATCCATCAACGCCAAAGATGGAGATATACCTAAAACCAAAATATGCAAAATCAGCGCAGACTGTGAAAGAGATAGCAACAAAAATAAAAGAAACAAATCTTGAAGAAATAACATCCGACTTCTCAATTAATATAAGTAAAAACAGCATAAATATAGAGCTCGACAGGAAAAAACTAAAGGAATTGGATGTAAAGGTAGAAACAGTAGTTGAAAAATTATCAGCTATAAAAGGAATGGATGTAAAGGTGGACAAGAACCTGATAATCCTGAAATCAAAGAATAAAGAGATTGAATTAATAGAGGTATATAAGATAAAGGAAAAGATAAAGAAATTGAATATAGCAGGTCTAAAAGGAATAACGCAGGTTCTTCCGATAAAAACCGAAGATGAGTTTGTTATACATTGTGCTGGTACTAATTTAAAGGGAGCATTGGAAATGGAAGAAGTAGATTCAACAAGAACAATGACTAATCAAATATTTGAAATAGCAGAGGTCTTAGGTATAGAAGCTGCTAGAAATGCTATAATGAGGGAAGCAATAAAGGTTATCAAAGACCAAGCTCTAGATATTAATGTAAGGCATATAATGTTTATAGCAGATGCAATGACGAGAACAGGAACTATAAAAGGGGTAACAAGGGGAGGAATAACAGGAGAAAAAGAATCAGTCTTGGCAAGAGCATCATTTGAAACACCGATAAAACATATAATAAGGGCAACATTAATCGGAGAAAAAGATGATCTCAATTCAGTTGTAGAAAATGTAATTTTAAACCAGCCAATTCCATTAGGCACTGGTCTTCCAGGCTTGGTTGCAAAGATGAAAGGTAAGGAAAAATGAGCATAAAAGATGATCTTAAATCAAAGAAACCAATAATTGGAAACGAATTAACATTAAAAAAGTTAAGGATTAATAAAATAAGCAAAGTGTACATAGCATCAAATTATCCGGATAAAAAAAGAATGATGGAATATGGTAAAAAATTTGGTGTAGAGGTCATTGAATTAGCAGAAACAAATAAAGAGCTTGGGGCATTATGCAAGAAACCATTCTCGATAAGCACGATTTCTTTTGAATAAAATGAGACTCAACCTACAATCAATCCAGCAAATAAATCTATTTGAAAACATAACAGGCGCTAAAGTAAAGGATTGCATTAATGATGAAGGATTAACTTTTATAATTGAAGAAGGAAACATTAAAAGAGCTCTAGGAAGAGATAATGCAAACATAAAAAGACTAGAATCCCTCCTAAAAAAGAATATAAAATTAATAGCATATTCCAAGGATGTTATAAAATTTGTAACTAATTTAATATATCCAATTAAGCCTGACAATATTGATCTAAAAGATGATATAATTTATATAACAATAAATGATGCTAAACTAAAAGGTAGGGTATATGGAAGAGGAAGGGAAAGACTTAAAAAGCTTGAACTTATCATAAAAAAATACTTTAATATCAAGGAGATTAGGATAGAATAATGGGTAATAAAAGCAACGGATTATTTGCTGGGAAAAAACTTAGGAAAAGAAGAGTCATATCTAGACACAAGGATATGAGGTATATAAGAAGGATCTATAATCTGAAGATGAGATCAGACCCATTGAAAGGAAGCCATCAAGCTCGTGGCATAGTTTTAGAAAAAAGACAGGTTGAAGCTAAACAGCCAAACTCTGCGATGAGAAAATGCGTTGTCATTCAATTAGTAAAAAATGGAAAACAAATAACAGCTTTCCTTCCAGGTAATGAAGCCTCTAAATTTGTTGCAGAGCACGATGAAGTCATAATTGAATGCATAGGCGGAAAAAAAGGACGTGCAAAAGGTGATCTTCCGGGAATAAGATGGCAGGTTATAAAAGTTAATGATCAAAGCTTAAATGCGTTATTACATGGAGTAATAGAAAAAGGTAGAAGATGAGCATAGAAAAAATATTAAAAATAGAAGGTAAAAAATTTGAAGAAAGAACAAATATAAATCATCCTTTAATAATAAGTATACCAAAAGAACTTAGTGGTGGAATTTTCAAATATAAAATAGGAGAAATTATAATGCCAAATGGCAGAAGTTCAAGGTTTAAATATCTAGGACCATCTGAAGACGGTCACGACTTCCAATATATACCAAAAAATGAAGCTATTTAATAAGTGGGAGCAAACTGGAATTGTTATTGATGATCAAGGTTTAAAGAAATATATAAATACAAACGAGGTAATAATACCAAGAACACTGGGAAGAAATGCAAAGCATAGATTCTACAGGAATAGGTGCCATATTGTTGAAAGATTAATGAATAAATTAGCAGTTCCAGGGCACAAGGGTAAGAAGCATAAATTAACATCAAGGAAAATGACGGGAAAAGGATTCAAAACATACGGCATTGTTTACAAAACATTTGAAGAAATAGAAAAGCAGACAAAACAAAATCCATTAAAAGTATTTGTAAAAGCTTTGGAGAATGCAGCTCCTCGTGAAGAAATAACAACAATAGAATATGGTGGTGCGCGTTATCCCCAATCAGTTGATTGCTCTCCTCAAAGAAGAATTGACTTGGCATTAAGGCAGATGACGCAGGGAGCATATCAAAAATCATTCAATACAAAAAATAACATAGTTAAATGCCTGACAAACGAAATAATAAACGCATATAACATAAGCCAGAACAGCCAGGCAATATCCAAGAAACTGGAACTAGAAAGGCAAGCTGGATCCTCTAGATAGATCTAATTATATATTTTTAGTATTTCTTATCTCTAAAACATATTTAGCTTCTACACCTTTGATATAAGGAGTAAAAGGCTTTACATTCAAGACAGAATGAACAACCTTTTTATTTTCATTCAGAAAATAAATATCAATAGGGTAAAAAACAAATAAGGTATGCAATCCTAATTTTACAGGTTCATCAAATATAAACAATAAGGCTTCATCGTCTCTCAAATTTCTAAACATTAAGCCTCTTGCTTGGCTAAAAAAACCATCACAAACTCTAATATTATATTCTTTTTTATTAAACTTGATTTTCATAAATAAAACATAAACAAAAACATTTTTAAATATATCCATAAAACATACCAAAAGATTTATATACTACATATGTATTACAATATACTACATGATAGTTAGCGATAGTTCAACACTGATATTGCTGGCAAAAATTAGCATACTTGACACGTTCCTTAACAACATTAAATTAAAAGTTGTTGTTCCAAAGAAAGTATATTTGGAGTGCGTAAGCAAAGATGGAACATTTGACGCAAAATTGATAGAGCAAAGGGCTAAAGAAGGAAAGATTATAATTAAGGAGATAAACCAACACAAGATATACTCAAAATTAATCCAAGACTTTGGTATTGGTCAAGGAGAAGCAGAAGCTATAACTTTATGTATTGAAGAGAAAAATAAATTGCTTACAGACGACAAAAAAGCCATTAATATATGTAAGATATTTCATATGGATTTTACCACTGCCCCAAATATATTAGTAAGTTTATATAAAAAGAACAAAATATCAAAAGAAAAAGCAGAGTTATCTGTAAAAAAATTGCAGTTATACGGAAGATATTCGCAAGAAATAATGCAAAAAATCAAGGAGGAAATAAAATGAGAAAAATGCAGTCAGTTATGACAATAAGGCTTCCAAAAGAAGATTTAGAAATCATAAAAGAAATAACAGCAGAAGAAAAAATAGAAAAATCAACAGCAGTAAGGGAACTTATAGAAATGGGAAAAGTTTATTTAGCTATACTTAAATATAAAGATGGCAAAATTTCTATAGGGAAAGCCGCAGAAATAGCAGGCATGACTATATCGGAAATAATGGATTTATTTGCCCAGCTTGGAATAAAAAGCAAATTAGAGATAAATGATTATTTAGAAGGGTCTAAATTTGCTGAAGAGATGTTTTAATTTATTTCAGTGATTAAAATTTAAAAAAACAAAAACATTTAAAAACATATCTAAATCAGAAGAATTATGAAGGAATTTAGAGAGCAGCCAGAAATAAATATTGGATTGATCGGTCACGTTGATCACGGTAAAACCTCATTATTAAAGGCCTTATCAGGAAAATGGACAGACACACATTCAGAAGAGATAAAGAGAGGAATAACAATAAGATTAGGTTATGCAGATGCTACATTCTATAAGTGCAGTGAACATGGTTATACAAGCAATGTAAAAAAATGCTGTGATAAAGCAGAACCCTCAAAAAGAGTTTCATTCGTAGATGCGCCAGGCCATGAAACCCTAATGGCAACAATGCTCTCAGGAGCAGCAATAATGGATGGTGCTTTATTACTAATAGCTGCAAATGAACATTGTCCACAACCGCAGACAAAAGAGCATCTAACAGCTTTAGAAATAGTAGGAATAAAAAATATTATAATTGTGCAGAATAAGATTGACTTGGTAACTAAAGAAGATGCATTAAGCAATTATAAGGAAATAAAAGCATTCACAAAAGGAACAATAGCTGAAGACTCGCCTATAATTCCAATCTCAGCAATACATAATATTAACATAGGCAATCTAATCGAAGCAATCGAAACAATTCCAGCACCAAAACACGATCCAAAAAAAGATCCGATATTTTTTATAGCAAGATCATTTGATATTAATAAGCCTGGATCTGAAATAAAAGACCTTGTTGGAGGCGTTTTAGGAGGATCATTAAAGCAGGGCATATTAAAAGTAAAAGATAAGATAGAAATAAAGCCGGGAAGAAAAATAGAGCACAGGGGAGAAATAAAATACATTCCTATAGAAACAGAGATTACAGACATAAGGGCATTAAACACATCTATAAAAGAAGCTTATCCGGGGGGATCAGTGGGAATCTTGACAAAATTAGATCCCTCTTTGGTAAAAGCAGATAGTCTTGCTGGAAACATTGCAGGGCTTCCTGGAAAACTCCCAAATATATTAAATGAGCTTGATGTAGAGCCTCATTTGCTTGAAAAAGTAGTTGGCCTTAAAGAAGATGTAAGAGTAGAGCCGATAAAAAAAGGAGAACCCTTGATGTTAATTGTAAACTCAACAGCAACATCAGGCATAGTTACTGAATTGCGCAAGAATCAGTTCCATATAAAGCTAAAAAGGCCTGTTTGCGCTGAATTAAATTCAAAATCAGCAATATCAAGATTAGTAGGAACAAGATGGAGATTAATTGGTTACGGGATTATAAAGAAATAATCACCAAATATAATTCCTTACTTTTTCTCTGGCATAAAATGTCTTGTCATGCTTTAGCTTACGGACAAGACCCCATAACAAAACCTCATCTTCTCTGATAATTAATCTTCTGGGTCTTTTATCATCATGCGTTTGTATTAAGCAGTTCTTGTTTAATTTATTATAATAATCAACAGCCAATTGTGTGCCTATAGCAAACTGCGACATCTGCAATGGAATTAAATTCTTTTCTTTATTCAAGTAATAATCTATAACAGCAAAATAACCTGCAATCTCATGTGCACAAAAATTAAACTCTTTAGAGCTTTCCTTTTCATTAGCCCATCCATATTTAATCTTAAATGTCTTGCTTTCACAGGCATGATTTGAACTAATATTATAAGCTACCCCAAACTTAAACCTGTTGTCAGAAACCGGAACAGAGCTGAACTTAAATCTATACCTGTCATGTTTCTCTCTTCTGGAAGGAACTCCAACAATGACCTCTGCACCTTCATTCTCAACCTTGCGTGCATCATCATAAGGTTTTATGTCTATAGAAGTGCCTTCTTCTTTATTGGCATAAGAATATAATTTAAGACCTTTCAAACATTCTGTTAAAGAAACCTTTCTTGTTCTCTTGTCTGTACCTACAAAAGGCTTGAATGTGTATCCTGAACAAGCTCTGTTTATTACCCCATTAAAAACAATCTCTCTTAATTGCACAGGTGTTTTCCCTATTCTAATTGCATTCTCCAAAGTCTTATATCTTGGAACCTCAACAACATGTCCATGCTTCATAAACTTTTTGGGATCTTCATAAAACTCTTCAGGTATTAAATTATCCTTAATAATAAGATATTCATCATTATTTAGATCTAATATATGGTCTACCAAATTAGTATTAATCTCTTTAGCAAATCTCTTGCTTCTTATTTCAATTACTGTAGGTTCTTGGAAATATCTCTTTAATGCCATGTTAATAATATGTTTAGTTTGTATATAAAAGATATGAATTAAGTATTAAAACAAATTTAGATGATCAATAACCCTCAAGCGTAAAGTCCTTAACCTCTTCTTTAGCAACCTTAGTCAAGCCAACAACCTTATCCCCTTCATCCAGTTTCATAATTCTCACTCCTTTTGTATTCCTTCCAACAGAAGATATATCATTCGCATTCATCCTTATAACAACCCCATTCCTTGTAATAAATATTAGTTCATCATTGTCATTGACTAATTTAACACCTGCAACATTTCCATTCCTTTCGTCAGTTATTATATTTATAACGCCAGAGCCGCCTCTTGAAATAACCCTATATTCATCTAATTCAGTTCTTTTTCCATAGCCATTCTCGGTCACGCATAAAACATATTTTCCGTCACAGATCTCGCAGCTTACAACAGAATCATTCCTTAATTTAATGCCTCTAACCCCCATTCCGGACCTTCCAATAACAGAAATATCAGCTTCATTAAATCTTACAGCATTTCCGTTTTTAGTTGAAATCAAAATCTCAAATCCACCATTAGTCAGCACAACATTAATTAATTCATCTTTATCTTTTAGATTAATTGCAATTATCCCGCCTTTTCTAGGATTGCTAAACTCATCAAGTGCTGTCCTTTTGACAACTCCATTCTTAGTGCACATAAATAAGTATTTATCAGAGCTGAATTTCTTTACAGGAATAACAGTATTGACAATCTCATCTTTATCCAGATTCAAAAGATTAACAACAGCTCCGCCTTTTGCATACCTTGTAGCTTCAGGAATTTGGTAAGCATTAAGCCAATGAACCTTTCCTTTATTTGTAAAGAACAATAACATGCTGTGACTACTTGCAACAAAAATGCTTTTGACAAAATCCTCCTCTCTTGTAGTTGCAGCTATTACACCCTTCCCTCCTCTTTTCTGCTGCTTATATAATTCCAAGGACATTCTTTTTATATAGCCTGAATTAGTCAAAGTAATAACATTATCTTCTTCCTCTATTAATTCCTCTTCTTCCAATTCACCGTAATTTTCAATAATTGCACTTTTTCTTTTATCCCCGTATTTATTCTTTAGTTCAATTAATTCTTTTTTAATAATATCTAAAATCATCTTCTCAGAATTCAAGATTTCTTTTAATTTAAGGATTAAAACCAAAAGCTCGTCATATTCCTTATTAATTTTCTCCTGCTCCAGGGAAATTAACTTTGATAATTTCATATCTAAAATAGCATCTGCCTGTAATTTAGTTAATTTATATATATTCATTAACCCATTTCTAGCTTTTTCAACATCAATGCTCTTCTTTAATAAAATAACAACGTCATCAATATTATTTAACGCAATCCTTAAGCCCTCTAATATATGCACCCTTTCCTCTGCCTTTCTTAAGTCAAATGCTGTTCTTCTTGTAACAACATCTTTTCTATGCTGGACAAAATTTTCAATTAACTCCTTTAAATTAAATATCTTAGGCAGATTATCCTTCAAAGCAAGCATGATTATACCAAAGGTAGTTTGTAAAGAACTATGCTTGTACAATTGATTCAATATAACCTCTGAATTATGGCCTTGCTTTACATCAATGACAATCCTCATCCCCTCTCTAGAGCTTTCATCTCGAATATTTGAAATTCCTTCAACCTTTTTGTCTCTCACCAACTCAGCAATATTTTCAATCAACAAGGATTTATTAACTTGATAGGGAATCTCAGTAATAATTATTCTTTTTTCAGAAACATCAGCTTTCGCCCTGACAACAATCTTCCCTCTTCCAGTTTTATATGCTTCTTTTATTCCAGAACTGCCACAAATAATTCCAGCAGTCGGAAAATCAGGACCTTTGACTATCTGCATTAAATCTAAAATACTGATATCTGGATTGTCAATTAGAGCGATAACACCATCAGAAACTTCAGTAAAATTATGCGGAGGAATATTCGTAGCCATTCCAACAGCTATTCCAGAACTTCCATTAATTAACAAATTAGGGATTTTAGAAGGCAATACCAAAGGCTCTTTCAAAGACCCATCATAATTTGGAGTAAAATCGACAGTCTCTTTTTCTATATCAGATAGCATTTCTTCTCCAAGTTTTCTTAATCTTGCTTCAGTATATCTTTGATGAGCTGGAGAATCCCCGTCGACTGAATTATGAACAAAAACACCTGATGCTAAAGCAAAATTATGTGTGTGATCAATTGTCAAATCATAAACATCTTCACATTCCCACAAAAATTCTATTTTTACAATTTTATGGTTATTATTTATCTCTTTAAGCACTAATTCTATACTATTTTGAAAATATTTTTTCAAAGCAGTTTCCCATAATGGTGGTGCCCTATAAGGATATATTTTGATTCTAGCTTGCATATAAGTTTCTTTATTAAGAATTTTAAATTGATTAATTGCCTCTCTGCAAATTTTCAAAAATTTATATTTGCCAGTATTATTATTCTTATGATTTTTGTTACCCTTTATAATTTTCTCGTGCATTAATGCCCTGTATTCTGGGTCTTTCCATAATTGTTTTAATGTTCTTGTTAAACGTTCACTAAATTCTTTACGTTTTTCAGGGTGTTTTTGTACATATTGTTTATTAACTTCACTTAAAACCTGAATCATGTGTTCTCTATACAATGGATCTTTCCAATTTTTCTTATTTCTTTCAGAAAGTCTCTTAGCACTTATTTCTATATTTTTTTCATTAGCCCAGAATTTCTTTCTTCCTTCAGCAAATTTTTTGCAATATTCTTGATTTTTATGAAGTTCAGATGCATGATTTGCGTGTAACTTCCAATGTTTTTCCCAACTTACTCTTTTGACATTATAGGGATTATTATTTAATTTATTAAAATCTAAATGATGTCTTACTTTTCCTGTGTTTTTTGCATAAATTTCATTTTTTATATTCCATTCATCTGTTAAAATATGGCAACCTGCCCATTCATTTGTTTTTGGTTGGTAAACCATTTGGTAACCAACCAATTCTAATTTTATTTTATCTTCTTTAGTTGAAAATCTCAAATATATGGGCATTAAAGAATCCCCTTGCTTCAGCTTTTGTGCCTCAAGGTAACTTCCGTCTCTTAACATAAAACGGTGATCCAAAGTGCATTTAATTTCTTCCCCATTATCAAGAATTACTTTTAATATTTTTTGATTTTTTTTAGTTAATCTTGGATTTTTTATCTCCGCAATTTCCACTAATTTATTAGAATTAATTGTATAAGTGTAGTTCTTCTTGCCTATTTTATGTTCTTCAATCAATTCTTTAAAAGATAAATCTCTGCCATCATTTAATTTAACCTTAGTGTCGCCTGTAAAACAACCAAAATTTCCCTGTCCGTCAACTAAAACATATCTCAAAGAAAAGTCTTGAGCCATTCTTACCATAGAATCATAAACAGCTATATCTCCGTGGGGATGATACCTCGCTAAACATGTTCCCACAACATTTGCAGATTTCTTGAACGGCTTGTTATGCACTAAACCCAATTCATTCATAACATACAATATTCTTCTATGAACAGGTTTCAATCCGTCTCTTGCATCAGGCAAAGCCCTTGAAACAATAACAGACATAGAATAATCTAAGTAAGATTCCTTCATTTCCTCTTCAATCAGTCTTGGTTTTATTTCCATTTTCAAACATCCAGATTCTTAACAAACTTAGCATTATTCATGATAAATTCTCTTCTAGGTTCAACTTCATCGCCCATTAAAATGCTGAACATCCTATCAGCTTCAACAGCATCTTCTATAGTAATTTGTTTCAAAGTTCTAGTTTCAGGATTCATAGTAGTCTCCCATAACTGTTCAGGATTCATCTCCCCCAATCCTTTAAACCTCTGTATCTCAACATCATTACCAATTTGTTCTAATAAAATTTTTAAATTCTCATCATTCAACACATACTGTTTTTGTTTTCCCTTAGTAACCTTATACAAAGGCGCTTGGGCAATATACAAATTTCCACTTTCAATTAATTGAGGCATATGCCTGTAGAAAAAGGTTAATAACAAACAAACAATATGCGCACCATCCACGTCTGAGTCCCCCATAATTATTATTTTTCCATATCTTAATTTAGAAATATCAAATTCATCACTAATCCCTGTTCCTAAAGCAGTTATAATGTTTATTATTTCTTGATTTTTAAAGATTTTATCCAATCTTGCTTTCTCCACATTCAATACCTTTCCCCTTAAAGGAAGTATGGCTTGTATTTTTCTATCTCTTGCCATCTTTGCACTACCTCCCGCACTGTCGCCTTCGACACAAAAGATTTCGCATTTAGAAGGGTCCTTCTCAGAGCAATCAGCTAATTTTCCAGGCAAGCTAAATCCATCTAACACGCTTTTTCTTCTTACTAACTCTCTTGCCTTCCTTGCAGCCTCTCTTGCCTGAGCAGCATTAACGCATTTTCCAATTATTAATTTTGCAACAGCAGGATGCTCCTCAAAATAATTATGCAGGAAATCAGTAAATAAACTGTCAACTATTCCTTTTATCTCAGAATTTCCTAATTTTGTCTTCGTCTGCCCCTCAAACTGCGGTTCAGGAACTTTTAAGGAAATTATTCCAGTCAATCCCTCTCTTGTATCTCCGCCAGTCAAAGAAATATCTCCAATCTTGTGTTTCTTTATATAATTATTAATTACTCTTGTTAATGCCGTGCAAAAACCAGTATAATGTGTTCCATGCTCAACAGTATTGATATTATTTACAAAACTAAATACAGATTCATTATAGTCATTGGAAACAAACTGCATAGCAATCTCAATAATTATATTGTCTTTTTCCTTGTTAAAATAAATTATATCTCCAATTTTCTCTTTTGTTTTATTCAGATATTCTACAAAGCTTTTTATTCCTCCTTCATATTGATAAACTATTTCCTTTCCTTCATTCTCATCAGCTAAAATAATTTTCAGGCCTTTATTCAAGAAAGCTAACTCTCTCAGTCTTCTGTTTACAGTGTCAAAATCAAAATCAACAACAGAAAATATTTTTTCATCAGGCAAAAAAGTAATCTTAGTTCCGGTCTTGTCAGTAACTCCAACCTCTTCCAATTTTGAAACAGGGTCTCCGTAAGCGTAATTTTGCTTGTAAACTTTCCCGTCTCTCCTAATCTCAATAATCAATTGTTTAGACAACGCATTTGTAACAGAAACACCTACTCCATGAAGACCTCCAGAAACTCTGTAAGATTCCTTGTTGAATTTTCCTCCTGCATGAAGCATAGTTAAAACAACCTCGACAGCAGGCCTTTTCTCAGTAGGATGCATATCAACAGGAATGCCTCTTCCATTATCTTCCACAGAAACAGAACCATCTTTATTTAAAACAACTTTAATTTCAGAGCAAAAACCAGCTAAAGCCTCATCAATAGAATTATCCACAACCTCCCAGATTAAATGGTGCAATCCTCTAATACTTGTATCTCCTATATACATCCCCGGATTTTTTTTCACCCCTTCCAATCCTTTTAGGACAGTTATATTTTCTGCTTTATAGTTATTCTTATTTTCCATTTTTAAGCCTTATAAACCCAAAATTTTGAGGTTTTAAATCATAAATATTTATATAAAAATGCAACAAAACTTATATACCTTTCTTTGGCTAAAAACGGCTTTAAATGCATCTATAAGCCTTATAAGTCAAAAATAGAATTTCTACCATGAAATTTGTTAAATACAAAAGATTTATTTTAACTACTAAGCCTTTAAATAGATGATAGAAATAAAATTAGATTTTGACTTAGAAAAATTAAGAAGTTATGATAGAAATATAATTCAGCCATATGCACAAAATACAATCAGAAAATCATTAAAAAAACATAGAATTAATCCCAAAGACTGTGTTTTTCGAGGAGGTTTTGGAAGAACAGAAGACATTCAAAGATTAAAAGATACAGGTTCGGATTATGAAAAATTTTTAGCAAGAATTCAAAAAACAGAAGGAGCAGCAATATATGCCTCATTATTCGAATATCTTGGAACAGAACCATGGATAAGAGGCCTAGATCCTTTATATTGGGCTTTAAAAGGCCATAATGGTGTAGAATTTAATCCAGTCAATGTTTTAGCAGCATTCTGGAAAAATAATCTAATCATACCTGATTGTTCAGATATTTATATTTTTAAGAGTATAACACCTTCAAAAGATAATCTGGCTGCATTAATATACCCAAATCTAATTAACAAACAATGAAAGTCATACCGGATACAAACTTTTTAATGGCAATATCACAGTTTAAGATAGATATTCTAACAGAATTAAAGCCTAATGAAATAATAATTATCGATAAAACAATAAGAGAATTAAATAATCTAAAGGAAAAAGAAAAAACAAAGATGCATGCCTCAATAGCATTAAAATTGATAAAAGATTTTCCAGTACTAATAACAGAAAAGGGAAAAGCAGATGATATTCTAGTGGATTTATCAAAAAAAGGATACATAATAGCAACACAAGACCAAGGATTAAAGAAAAGATTAAAAAATACATATATAGTAATAAGGCAGAAAAAATACCTAAAAACAATAAACCAAAACATTTATTAATGGTTTAAAACCAAGAATTTTGAAATGTTCTATAATGTAACACTTAAAACAGACATAAGAGTTCCCCCGAGTGAACTTAAGAGAAATATAGAGGAAGTAGTCCATGAAAGATTAATACAAAACTTTGAATCCTTTATCTCTCAAGAAATAGGTTATATAATATCAATAGACAAAATAAATACAATAGGTGAAGGCATAATAATCCCCGAGGATGGTGCTGCTTATTATGAAACAGAATTTACAGCTTTGATATTTAAGCCGGAATTGCAAGAAGTGGTATTTGGCAAAGTAACAGACATAACAAACTTTGGAGCTTTCATTAATATGGGCCCTATAGAAGGAATGGTTCATATATCTCAAACAATGGATGATTTCGTATCATTCAGCAAATCTGGTGCTTTAATAGGTAAAGACTCAAAAAGAACATTAAAACTAAATGATAAATGCAAGGCAAGGATAATAGCCATAAGCTTTAAGGATGTAACAACCCCAAAAATAGGTTTAACAATGAGGCAGCCTGGCTTGGGTGCTTTGCAGTATCTTGAAGATAAAAAGAGGAAGAAATGAAAAAGATAATATTAATTATATGTATGATTTTATTGTCAAGCATAGTTTCAGCTCATCAACATGATTTCTCTGAAACAAAACAAATTATAGACTCTGGAATTAGCTGCGATAAACTTACAGATGAACAACTTGAAGCCATAGGAGATTATTATATGGAGCAGATGCATCCTGGCGAAGCCCATGATATCATGGATAAAATGATGGGTGGGGAGGGTTCAGAAAGTTTAAGGCAAACCCACATCACGATGGCAAAAAGTATTTACTGTAACGAAGGTAGTGGAATGATGGATGGAAGCATGATGAACATGATGATGGGAAATAATATGATGGGCTCTGGAATGATGGGAAATTGGGGCTATGGTTTTGGTTATAATTTAATTAGTATTCTATATATCATTCTATTAATCGGTCTTATAATCTTAGTTTATGTAGGAATTATAAAATTATGGAAAAGCATGAAAAACAAAGGTAGCAGAAGATGAAAAAGAAGGTATGTAAAAAATGCAGAATAGTAACAAAGACAGATAAATGTCCTATATGTAATGGAACAGACCTTACATCAAGCTGGAACGGCCGTATTATTATAATTAATCATGAAAAATCAGAGATTGCAAAAAAAATAAATATTAATTCTGACGGAGAATATGCCATAAAAGTAAAATGAAAAAACTTTACGAAAGGGATTCACAATTACTGCAGAGAAAAAGAATTGCATTTGAGATCCCTCACGAAAACAAGCCAACACCCAAAAAAGAAGATATAAAAAAACAGATAGCTTCCGAGCTTAACATTGATGAGAATTTAATAGTTATAAAACACATCTATACAAATTATGGGGAACATAAATCAAAAGCCATAGTCAATGTATATAAGGATATGAATATACTTAAGAAATTAGATGCAAAAAAAGTAAAGAAGGTAAATGAAAATGCCGAAAAGAAAGAAAAAACCAAAGAAACCAAGTGAAAAGTGGAAAAAATATAAGACAAGCTCTGGAAGATTAGAAAGAGCTAAATCCTGCCCTAAATGCGGACCTGAAGTATTTTTAGCAATACACAAAGATAGAGTATTTTGCGGTAAGTGCCATTATATGGAAGTTCTGAAGAAATAAATTATTCCAAAATTCTATATTCTTTAACTATATTTTTAAAATCTCTCACTAGTATTCTAGTATGCATAGAATTAGATAATCTTAAGACTAAATAAGGCAAATTACTTTTATTCAAGCCTATTAAACTCAAACTATCATAATATCCTACAAATGTATTTACAGGAATACAAACTCCATCAGTTTCATTACTAATTAAATAATTACTAAGATTAAAATAAATATCTTCTCTAAATAAAAGTTCAACTATATTGTCTTTTTCAACACCCTCAGAAAATTCATCAAAATTATCAAATTGTTTCATTTTAATTATAAACCCAAGAAGATCCCCGAAAGGAACTTCCTGGGAAAAAGAGGTGATTTAATCTAGTAACAGAACTTATATTTAAACCTTTCGGTTGTATTCATTTCAAAGTAGTTAATACAAATTTAACTTTAAAGAGAAGAATTGTATCACAAAACCTTTAAATATACATTCCAACCAAATCTAAGTAATGACAACAATACAAAAATTAGTGATAAGAGGTTTTAAATCATTTCCCCATAGGACAGAAATTCCATTCGGAAACAAGTTCAATATATTCTTAGGCGCAAATGGCGCCGGAAAATCGAATTTGGCAGATGCACTATGTTTTGTTCTCGGAAAGTCCTCAGCATCTGAACTAAGGGCTAAAAAATCCTCAAACCTAATCTACCATGGAGGAAAGAAAATACAACCAGCAAAGGACGCAGAAGTCTCAATAGAATTTGATAATTCAAACAATGCATTCCCTTTAAATGAAAAATCCATAAAAGTCTCGAGAATCGTAAAAAAGGATGGTCAATCTGTATATAAAATAAATGACAAAGCAGTAACAAAACAGCAGGTAATAGATCTGCTAAGTACCGCAAGAATAGACCCGGATGGCCATAACATAGTTCTTCAGGGAGATATAGTAAAATTCACAGAAATGAAGCCAAATGAAAAAAGAGGGATAATAGAAAACATCTCAGGCATATCAGTTTACGAAGACAAAAAAGACAAATGTTTATTGGAATTGGATAAAGTAGATGCAAGATTAAATGAAGCAACAATTATACTGACAGAAAGGGAAGCTAATTTAAGAGAACTTAAAAAAGACAGAGACCAGGCTTTAAAATACAAAGACCTGCAAAAAGACATAGTAGATCATAAAGCAACACATATTCATTTGCAGATAAGATCAAAGAAGGAAAAACAAGAAGAATTTGAAAAAAAGATTAATGAAAATCAAGTCATAGTCGATAAAATAAATAAGGAAATAATAGATAGGAAGGCAGACATAGCTAAAACAAAAGAAGAGATAAAAAATATCAACAGTGAAATAGAAGAAAAAGGTGAAAAAGAACAATTGATATTAAGAAAAGAGATAGAAGAATTAAAAGAAAACATAATAAAAACGCAGTCAAGAAGAGATGTCTGTAAGACAGAAGTGGATAGGATAAGCTCAAGAAAAAACACGCTAAAAGAAGATCTTAAAGAAATAGAAAAAAGTATAGAAACAATAAATAAAAAAAGAAAGGAAACAGAATTATTAATAAAAAAGCAGAATGAAGAAGAAAACCTGATAATTAAGGAGCTAAACAAGCTTAAAGAAAAATAT
>Ga0209541_10008432_pt1 | contig 16983 bp, 14 predicted proteins | sample RifCSPlowO2_01_FD_184027 | JGI IMG/M metagenome (GOLD analysis project Ga0209541, IMG submission 184027) | Groundwater microbial communities from Rifle, Colorado - Rifle CSP2_plank lowO2_0.1 (SPAdes) (version 2) | ecosystem: Environmental > Aquatic > Deep subsurface > Groundwater | place...
GATTTTCGTCGTAGCCGGGCTACGCCTCAATCATTTTGCTGGCTTTCCTCGTCTCGAACAAAAAGTCCTAAATTTCGCTTAAAAATAGTTTTGTAACCATCTCTTTACGACATACCGGAAGATGAACGCGAAGCAAGAGACGCATTTCGCGACCATTTAACGACGCTTGGTGTCCGCAAACTCCAGCATTCCGCGGGCATTCATCCGTTTGATTGTAAAAACGAAATTGATTTTTTTGTTGAGCTGCTAAACATACGAAAATATGTCCGCTTCATCGTTGCAGACTCTATTGATGACGAGGTATATTGGAAACGTAAATTTAATCTGGACAAATACTTTTAGCGTATAAGGCACGGCCGTGTTTTACACGCTATCTACCAAAGACCAAAGAGAGGTACAAAGTACAGAGAGAATAATTGCAGTGAAGCTCCGCCGGCAGAGCTGGTGGCTTCTTTCCTTTCGTTTCTCGAGCCCAGCGGGCGGCCGCTCCATCCCCCAACAAAGTCGGGGGATTTATGCGGCTCATTAAGACGGTACGGTTTTGAGGAATTCGGATTCGGAGAGCATGTTGACCTCTCCGGTTTTACGGATTTTGACTTCAAGTTTGCCTTGCGCCAGGGTTTTTTCGCTCACGACAACGCGGGTCGGGATGCCGATGAGGTCCGCATCCGCGAATTTTTCACCGGGGCGAAGGTCGCGGTCATCATAGAGAACCTCCGCGCCTTTTTGAGAAAATTTCTCGTAGAGCTCGTCCGTGGCGGTTTTTACGCTTCGCCCTCCCGTCGCCAGCGAGATAAGATGCACCCGAAAAGGAGCGATGGATTCCGGCCAGACGAGTCCCCTATCGTCGGAGAGCAGTTCCACAACGGTGCCCATGAGACGCCCGGGACCGATGCCGTAACTTCCCATAAAGACCGGATGCGACGCTCCTTTTTCATCAAGGTAGGAAAGTCCCAGGGCTTCAGAAAATCGCGTACCAAGCGTGAAAATGTTCCCTACCTCAACTGTCTTCTTTTCTTCGAAATCACCCTGAAGTCCCAGGTCTTTTTTCACGTCCTCGGTCCATATCTCTTTATTAATAGCCGCGCGTCCTTTCTCCATCGCAAGTCCTTTGCCGCAATCGCCTTCCGATACATAAATCACATCTTCTCCGGCTTCAGAGACGGTCTGGAACTCGTGGGAAAATTTGCAAAACGAGCCGCCGGAAGCGTAGGTAAGGTAGGTATGCCCGCCAATCCCTACACGATTGAAAATTCGTTTGTAGGCGGCTATGGCTCTCTCGTAAAAGACAACGTGTTCCGCTTCATCGCGCGAAAACGAGTACAAGTCCTTCATCAGAAACTCGCGGGTACGAAGGATTCCGTTTTTTGCCCTTGTTTCGTTTCTGAATTTTGTCTGGAACTGGTACGCGGCAACCGGCAGGTCTTTATAGGACCGGATGTGCGCGGTCATAATGCGGGTTAATGGCTCTTCGTGCGTAAAGGCAAGCCCAGCTTCCCCGCCCACGCGCACCTTTGTCTTGAACCAGTTGTCTACCGCATCGTCGCTCCAGCGGCCGGATGCTTCCCACACGCGCGGGTCCTGCAATGCGGCAAGGTGCAATTCAACTCCTCCAAGCGTGTTCATTTCATCGCGAATAATTCCGATGACTTTTTGCATGACGCGAAGCCCGAGCGGCAGAAACGAATACACCCCGGCCATTTCCTTGTGAATAAAGCCGGCGCGGATAAGAAGTGCGGCGTTTTTCGCCGTTTCGTCCGACGGCGCCTCCTTTCGTGTCTTCGTAAAAAGCTGTGATTGTCTCATGGCATGTTTCCTCTTTTCCGCCCTCTACCCTCTACGAGCTATCCACTAATCTTACGATATCCCGATACGTAATGAACAGCATGAAAAAAATCAAAAGGACAAAACCGGCGCTGTTCATCGCCCGCGTGAACTTCGACGGGATTGGCCTCCGTATAATGGCTTCAATGAACAAAAAGAGGAGCCGGCCGCCGTCAAGCGCCGGAACCGGAAGAAGGTTAATAACGGCCAGATTAACTGAAATAAATGCGGTAAATGACAAAAGGTACGTCATGCCGAGCACCCGCGCCTCGCCGACAAGCGAAGCAATGCCGAGAGGACCGGTAACCGCATCAAGGTTGGCCCGTCCAAGAACGGCTTGCTTCAAAAACCCGACGAGTCCCACCGTGACTTCACGGACAAGATCCACTGTCATGAGTCCTCCTTCAAAAAAGGCGCGAAACAAACCGAAACGCACTTCTCCGACGGTTTCTAAACTCACTCCAACGGCACGCTTTCCTTCCACGATCCCTTCTTTGGGTAAAACGGAAATATTTCCCGTCTCTTCATTTCGCTCGTAAAAGATAACGATCGCATCCTTACTCGCGCCAATGAAATTTCCTGCTTCAGCTGCATCCACTCCCTCAAATCGTTTTCCATCCTCTTCGATTGCAATTACGGCATCTCCCGACCGAAGTCCCGCTGTCTCGGCCGGAGAACCCGGAACCACCGAGACAATCATGAGCTCGGGGTTTTGCACATGAGCGGCGTATCGCCCTTCCGTCGCCGACGGCACTCCGGAAACGAAGTTTAGAGAGAGAAGGAGCCACGCAAAGACGATGTTGCCGAGTACGCCGGAGGCAAGTACGATTCCCTGTACGAAGCGAGACTTGGAAGTGAACCGGCACGCGTGGTCTTTGAGAACAACCCTCGCCGTATCGGAATACGGCACCCCCTTTGGTAAGGGGGATGCCGCGGCGGAATCCGCGTTTATCCGCGCCTTGAATCCGCGTGAATCTGCGTTCTCGTCTCCGTCCTCGCCGAAAATCTTCACGTATCCTCCAAACGGAATGAGATTGATGTTATACTCCGTTTCGCCGACTCTCTTCCCAAAAACCCGCGGCGGAAATCCAATGGCGAATTCATCAACGCGAATCCCGGCCCATTTGGCCGAGATAAAGTGCCCGAACTCGTGCACGAAGACGAGCAATCCGAGGATGATGAGAAACAATATAATCGTCATAAATCAGCTTTTTAGCTTGCTAGCTTCTTAGCTTATTAGAAAGATATCTTCAGACTAATAAGCTAATCAGCTAAAAAGCTAGGAAGCTATCTCCTTTTCTTTCCTCCCAAACGCATCCTGTAATTTTCTATTCTCCTCGTCCGCCAGTTTGTCCAGCTCCTTCTTGAGGCGGAACTTTTCATCCTCCCCCATCATGGCCTGCTTCTCTTTTTGCTCAATGTCCTTCAGAACCTCGTCCCGTATTTTGCGCAGATTGATACGCGCGGCTTCCAACTTTTCTTTCGCCGTCTTAAGAATGGCAGTCTTACGCTCGGAAGTAAGGTCGGGGAAATGCGCTCGGACCCCGCGCTCGTCCGCAGACACCGAGAGACCTATATCGGCGAGCGTGATGGCTTTTTCTATTTCCTTTGATACTGAAGCGTCGAATGGAGTGACGCGTAGCGTACGTGGGTCTTCAAGCGTAATGGTCGCAAGATGCTTAATCGGCATCTTGGCTCCGTAACTCTCTACGAGCACACTATCAAGCACGGATGGCGAAGCGCGCCCATTCCGCAGGTTTGCGAACTCTTTCGCGAGCCAGTCCTCCACCGTCTTGAAACGCTCATGCAGTTTGGAGAAGTTATATGACATAGATTTTAGGACTTACGCATTTCGTCATTTTCTGTCATTCCCGCGCAGGCGGGAATCCAGTATTTGGCCGTTTTTTAACGCCCTGGATTCCCGTTCCCCGCCTTCACGAGGACAAGCTTCACGGGAATGACACCGATTGCGTAAGTCCTAGATTTAATATCTAATCTCGAATACCGAATCTCGAAAAATAAAAAATGCGTAATACCAAAATAAGAAACTGCGATCTTAAATCTTCATTGTTTTAACATCGGGTATCGGTTATTTTTAGATATTCGATATTTGGCATTCGAAATTTATTTTGCATGGTACCTGATATATTACAACCATAATACCATACCGTCTTTTCTATTCCACTTTCGGCAATACCAGCGCGAGATGCTCAAACAGGAGTTTAAATGACGGGGCGCGATCATGGGCATATCTTTTCACACGGAACACTTCTTCAAGGGATTTACGCTGCGCATTCGTGCCGCCTGACGCTAAACCTCTCTCAACGTCGTCCATAAACGCAATGAGCTTTTTCTTCCCGTTTTCCTCGTTTGCGCTTTTGACCAGCGCCTGAACGGTTTTGAGTCTCGCGGGAGTTGCGGCGCTAAGAAATTCCCGCACTCGTTCAGACACCATGCCCACCCTTTCCGTGCCGATGCGCAAAACGAACAGGCGGGAAAGAAGCGTGGGAAGCAGCAACTCGAGCGTCGGAACAATGAGAAAAAAATGTGTCTCGGGCGCCGGCTCCTCAAAGAGCTTGAGGAGCGCGTTTTGCGCCTCTTTGGTAACGCCGCGGGCAGAGATGACAAAAATCTTCCTGCCACCGGTTATCGCTCGCCTCCCCGCCGCCTCCTTGAGGGAACGGGATTCATCAATTCCCATAACATCGTGGAATTCAATGCGAAAATCTGGATTACCTCTCGCGCGTATGCCAAGCAGGCGTTCAAGCGCCGATGAAATCTGGGGGACAAGCGCCTCTCTCTCTCCGGCAATCGCGTACGCATGATGCGTGAGTGAGTCAAACATGATGGATAGTTAGTAGAAAGTAGTTAGTAGCTAGTAGGAAGAGACAATCTGGTCGGTCTACTAACTACTATCTACTAACTACTTACTTTCTCTGCTTTCTAGCGTTTCGCAATGATGGTTTTCTTGTACGTAGGAAGATGCTCCAGCGCAATGCCGGTTCCTTTTGCCACGCAGAAAAGTGCGTCCTTGGCAAGCATCGCCTTGACGCCGGTGCGGCGGAAGACAAGTTCCGGAAAATTGCGAAGTTGGGACGTGCCGCCTGTCATGATAATCCCGCGATCAATGATGTCGGCGGAGAGCTCCGGCGGCGTCTCCTGAAGCACGTCTTTGAGCGATTTGACGATTTCGCGCAGTTCTCTCCCGATGGATCGCACGATTTCATTGGTCTTCACCTCGGCAGCGCGCGGCAAACCGGTGACAAAATCGCGCCCCTTTATCATGATGGACAGTTCCTCTTCAAGCGGCACCGCGGAGCCGATTTCTATCTTGATGGTCTCCGCCATTTTGTCCCCGATTGCGAGATTAAATGTCTTTTTGATGTAGTCTGCTATTGATTCGTCAATGCGATTCCCCGCGCACTTGACCGACATTGAAGCGACAATGCCCCCGAGCGAGATGACCGCGACATCGGTTGTGCCGCCGCCGATGTCTATGATCATATGTCCCGCCGGTTCATGAATGGGAATGCCCGCGCCAATTGCCGCGAGAATGGGCTCCTTCACGACGTACGCGTTCTTTGCTCCCGCCTTGATGGCCGCCTCAATAACGGCGCGCCGCTCGGTGGAGGTAACGCCGGCGGGAACGGAAATGAGTACTTCCGGTTTCCAGATGTTCCATTTGCCGAGGGCCTTAGTGATGAAATACCGGAGCATCGCCTCTGTCACGCGGTAGTCCGCGATGACTCCGTCTTTCATGGGGCGGTACGCGATAATGGATTCGGGAGTTTTCCCGAGCATGTTCTTGGCGTCGTTTCCGACTGCGAGTATTTTGTTGTCCTGTTCGGAAACCGCGACGACAGAGGGCTCGTTTAAGACGATGCCCTTTTTCGGCACGTACACCAGCGTGTTTGCCGTGCCAAGGTCAATGCCAAGTTTGGGAGTGAAGAAACTCATAACAGATACCAATCAACGAATGAAAACCAATCTACAAATACCTACGAATAAAAAAAGATAATGTTAGAAGCTGGCAACAGGCAGTTAATGATGTAGCACTATATCAAAGAAGAAGCGTTTAGCGTATAGCGCGCGGTCAGCGAGAAGAAGAGTTTGGCGTGTGGCGTTTAACGATTATAGGACTTGCGCGTTTGGTGTCATTCTCGTGAAGATTGTCCTCGCGAAGGCGGGGAACGGGAATCCAGAGTGTTATTTCAAGGCCTAGATTCCCGCTGTAGCCTGCCCTCGACCTGATTGGGGGCGGGAATGACAGAATGGGAATACAGCCATAATTCGTCAAACGCGTAAGTCCTAAAGTAAACTACCCTGCGCAAGCGCAGGGCGTTTCTCCAACCGAGCGCGTGGTTATAGGTTGAATAATTTTAGCTGACGCATGATACCAATACTATTCGGTCTTTCGATTTAGCAAAATTATGACGGCCGTCATAATTTTGCTAAAACTCTATTCCATCCTTTGCTTCTATGTCCGTTCTGGTCATTACCCGCTATCATATCGTATGTTCCGCCATTACCCTCGCGCGGAGCGCAGGGAGCTCTGGCGGGTCATTAGTAAAGTAGTAGTGGGAGCCAGATTTCCCAAGTTCCCAAGTTCCCAAGTTCCCAAAATAGTTTTTATCTACGGCCGTAGATAAAAACTATTGCGGGTTCTCTGTTATCCACGTACATCATAGTTATCTTGTATCCCAAAGAACTTCCGTAGTTCTAGAGCAGTATCTATTTCAGTAGCGGTCATGAATCGGACGTACTTTTTCACGTCGTAAAGTTCAACCATGTAGGCGACCTCATCTCGACATTCAAATGCATGAACAAAAAATGATTGGTGCATTTCGTAGAAACCAAGACGAAGAAGGTGCCCGCGAAGTGAATCACGAGCTTCTCGCTCGTCCTCCGGAATATCAAAACTCACTAAGCGCCATAATTTGTCCCACTTCTTTAATCGCGGTATCTTCATCGTTGCCAGATTGTATGTGAGCGCGCGTTTCTTCCCTTCTTCACAAAGCGTTATCGTGAAGGTTCCATCTTGATTGCGTCGCGCATCCACAAGATTAGATTCATACAGCGAAGTAATGGCGCGATCAAGCAGTTGACGATTGATTGTCCGCCACTCTTTTCCCAATTCCTGAAGAATCTTCCATTGCGCGTTTAGAGTACGGGCACACGAAAGCGCTATGCCTCCCTGAAGCAGTAAAAGAAGTTTCCTCTGTATGGAACCAACGCGCTTCCGCTTTTTTTTCGTTCGCTGTTTGATGTTTCGCATATGGCTCTTCTCCAGTTACCCCTCAAGTATAGCAGAATATACAAAATATAGTTTTTATCTACGGCCGTAGATAAAAACTATTGACGAGGGATAAAGGGAGGGATGCAAGGGATTGACCCCGTAGTACCCGCCTACGACGGGCAGGGATTTTGGCATTGTAAGGGACTATTGCCGAATGGCAAAATCGTCGTTTTTGCCACGCAGAAATAAGTAGGACTTACGCAATCGGTGTCATTCCCATGAAGCTTGTCCTCGCGAAGGCGGGGAACGGGAATCCAGGGCGTTAAAAAACGACCAAATACTGGATTCCCGCCGTAGCTTGCCTCGACCTGATCGGGGACGGGAATGACAGAAAAGGAGAAAAGGAAGAAATGCGTAAGTCCTAATAAGGGTTATTTTGGACAAAAAGTGACAAAAACGCTATTCGGCAACAGTCCCTATAAAACAGGGCTTTGCGGCGAAGGCGCTATGCCAAAATTCTACGGTGGGTTGACTTTGGGAGAGAGATGTGCTAGTAATATACGTAAATAACCGTCTGTCTAAAGGGCGGAAATTGGCCCTTTGACAACTAAACCCCGTAGTAGTCCGCCCAAGGCGGAGCGCTACAGGGCAAACAATCAACCAAAAGCTTCGGCGCGTCGCCGAGGCTAGAAAGGCAAACTATGGCAACACCAACAAGCGGTGACCAAATAGTGGACCAAGTGCAGGATGCATTTGGCGCCCTGTACAAGGCAAAAATAGATTGGGGCACCTTTGCGGGATTGGCGGATGTAGAGGTGCGGAAATTAGCGCGGGCCACCGCAACGGAAGCGTTGAAATGGATAAAGCCCGGAAGTCCGTTGAAACACCCGCTAATGAACCGCGGATTGGGCATGCTCTCCGGCAGGATGGACACGGTCGCGGATAAAACTGGCGATCCTAAGATGAAGCTTCTGTATAGGAAGCTGTCGGACTTCATTGATGAGTTCTGTGGCGCATTCTTTGAACAAGGCGCCACAGAACACGAGCCAAAAAAGGCAGAGGCGGATGTCTTTATCAAAGAGGCGTTCGCAAAATGCGAAGAGAAGCTCATGGAAGACAACCTCCGGCTCCTCTTGGGAACGCTACCGGAGAACATGGATGTCGTTGGCAAAGCCCTCGCGGATCGAACGGAGGTGTGGAGAAAGAATAAAAACCTCCTCCACGGCCCGGAAAAGAAGCCGGAGGAGCCGGGCGCGCCGCTCGGAGAGCGGATGAAGGAAAACTTCGACACCGCCGTGAAGGCGGTAGACCGAGGAATCGGCGACGTCAATATTGAGCTTGCGAAAGGAACTCAAGGAATCAAAGAGGCCACAGAACGGCACCGCATGGAGCGAGAGGAACGGGAAGCGGTGCGTAGGAAAGTGAGCTATTGGAAACGGATGTGGCATATTGCGAGACGGATCGTACTCGGCAAGTAGTGACAAAAAACTGACAGAAAATGAAAGATAAAAATGAAAACCGTAGTAAATATCCTCAAATACGCCATAGGCGTATGCATCCTCATAGCCGTCGGCGTCAGGAACCTGGCTTCAACGATTAAGCTCCTCGCTGACATGGCGGCGTGGGGAGCGGAGTGGGCTGTTGAGAAAGCCGCAGAACCGACAAAGAAGTATCTGGACGGACTCGAGTGGCTCCTGCGCACTACCTTCCTCCCTTCTCTCGCTATCGGCGTCATCGCTCTCATCCTGGCAACATGGATTGGGTGGATGCGGGCAGTTGTAGGTTGGATGGGGGTGTGGTGCTTCGTGTGGACCATCGCTCTGGGGCACTATGCGGTGCCGCTCGCGGCGCTCATTGGTCTCCTCGCGGAGAAAAAAGAACCGAAAGACACGCCGTTCATACAGGGACAACGGGAACGGCTCGGAAGAAGCTTGAAAAAGTATGTCAGCTTCGTCCGGCAGGTTCTCATCTACGAGGCAGCGGCATTCATCACGTTAACCATGGTGCCTGTCCAGAACTACTGGATAGGAGTGCCGCTATTCCTTTTGTGGGCGGGGTTGCTTATCACAACCTCATACGATTGGGGTACAGGGACGGGAAAATGGTTGAAACCGGCAATCAGATTTGCAGGTTTCGCATGGATTGTCTGCTTTGTCCTCTCCTGCTTCCTCCCGAAGGTGAAGTTCTTCAACTTCCTGTTTTACAAAGGGCAGGAAGCGAGGAACGTAGGGGCGGGTCTGCCAAACAACCTTGGGGAGGTTACGGGGCCTCACCTGTGGGAGTTCAAGGAGGCGGTAGAGTCATGGGCTATCGCCAATTGGATTGGTCTCCTTGTTGCGTTTGTCGTCATCTGCATCTTCTGGATGTGGCGCAAAAAGACGGCAAAGGCACCGGCGGGGGCGGGAGGAAGTAGTGGACGGAGCAGTTCCGGAAGCGGAACGGGCTGGCTCGGAATGGCGGTCATGCTGGCCATCTGCTTTTTGTGCCTTGCGTGGGGGTACAAACACGTGGTTGGCGCTCATGAGGAGCACAACGGCCGGATTGCCTCGCAGCTGGAGGAGAAACGGACGTACGAGACAATGCGAGCCACCATGCGCGCCGCAGAGGAAGCGGCACGAAAAGCCGCCGCGGCGGTACGGCAGACAACGGCAGTGGCAACGACGCCACAGCCGGAAGTTTGGTGCGGACTCATTAGTCCGCAAAAGTATTCGATATCGCTAAGTACAAATCTTAGCGAGCGAATACCGCGCCCGGCGGGATGCTCCACTCATATGGAGCCGTCGGGACTTCCGTACGAGTTCTGGGTTAACGGGGCGAAGATTCAGAGGATTCCTTGCGTCCCAACGGGAATCCCCGTCGGGACAACCTACGTCCAGTACCGGTGGACGAACTCCTACTCCACCAACGTTGTGGTGGGAGTCGGAAGGGAAATCCGATGAGTTGATTGACGACGCACGAGCGGAGAGAAAAGAAATTGGCTTAGGCCTTTTCCAATCTCTCCGCTCTTTTTTTATTTCGACGCGGTTTAATGACTCGCCAGAACTCCCTGCCTTCCTAGGCAGGGATGAATGGCGGGTCAGCGAAAGGGGTCGGGGAAACTGTAGTTTCCCCATGGAGGAGAGCAGTGAGCGAGTCTGCGAGCGAGCGTTGAGAACCGAGGGTTCTTAAAGGAAACTCCGCTCGCCGAACGCCCTGTGCTCCTGCACAGGGATAGGACGAGCGGAGTTTACTACCCTTTATTCGTTTTGCGCTTTTGCGGTATTCGCAAAACGCCGCCCATGGCTCAAGCCATGGATGGCGTTTCAACTCGCTGGACTTTTCTGACTAATTATTTAGTCTTAGAGCAAACTTTCCTGGCCCGATGGTCTTGCAATTATTGGTTTCGTTGGATTCTTGCACCTCACTGTCCGCGTCAACGCACGCCGTAAAATACCATGAATTAAGAGGTAGGTTATTAGCATCTGGTCCTGTCCCAGTGCTTGGTTGGATGAACATGTCCATATCATCTAACACCTTCGCTACTTTGTTGCGACCGCCGATACCGATACCATCATTCACGAAAAATGTTTTCCCCAATATAGCGGTGTCGGCCGTCACGCCAGTATTTGTACCGAGACCATACACAATCTTGACCTTAAAATTTTTATTTAAGACCGCAGTCGTCCCTAGATTTGTAAGAGATATCTTGACTGTACTCGGCCCCGAAAGAAATACGCCGGATGTGTTTTCTTTTGGTACTAATCCGGTAATTATAAAGGAACTAATGATGAGGTCTGGTCTGCCAACAGTTATCGTACCTCCCGCAATCCGTCCCGCGCCCACCCCGGCACACGTGATAAAGAAAGTTCGAGAAGTAAGAATGGAATCAGTAGTAGCACCTTCAGAGTTTTTGTCGGTTCCCCAGTTGTTTACGCAAGTAATTCCATCCGAAGTTGGGTTGTCGTTTATATCCTTCCCAGTTGCCTTCCAGTTAATAGTAAAGTTGTCTCCCGCGGCAACCACCGGCGCCTTCCCGAGGTCCGTATCGCCTTGAGCTGCCCAGATTTTTACACTTACGGACTTTAACCAGGTGCCGTTAGCAGGAAAAACCGCCTGTGTTACCAAGGGCACCACAAAAATGAGGAGAAGCGCCGTTAGGCACAGGGCTACTCGCTTAGAAACCGTTGTGTGGATAGACATAGAGCATTGTTAAATTAAGCAAATAAAAACCGAATCGGCCGAGTGAATATCACTGTGAATATCACTGGCGCCAGTTTAACACACATATTGTTTCTTGAAAAAATAGTTATCCACAGGATTGTTCCGACGACCTTTTGCGTAACAGCTCACAAAGGCGAGTGGCGGCCTTACCACTCGTTGATTTCCCTCGCGGATGCGGGGATCCAGAAAAGGATTGTCCACATACGGCCTGGATTCACGCATCCGCGGGGATGACATTACTCAAGGTTGTAAGCGGTTACCCTTTTGCGTAAGTGCCCCCACCTGCCGAAGAGTGGATACTTACCCTTTTGCGACTTGACAAATTTCTCCTACATGATATAGTTCACGACATGGAAACATTGCGTAAAAACAGTATAGCCATCTACGCGGGGCTTGCCGTTGCCCTGTGTATGGGATTTTTCCCACTTTCCTCCTTGAGCGCCCAAAGCCAGGGTCCATGTTACGCGAGAAGCGCAACCAATGGGTTTTTATACCTGGTGTCTTGTAACCCGTCGTCATGGCCGACTTTCGGCGGAGGCGGAACGGCGGGAGCTTCAGGGAGCGGTTTAAGCATTTCGTGCGCGCCTTTACCGGCAAACGGCGCAACGGGGCAAACAATCACATGGTTCGGAATCGTGTACGGCGGTTCCGGGAATTATCTGTATTCGTGGAACGGCACCGACGGCCTTTCAGGAAACACGAACGCTGTGTCAAAAACATACGCGACCGCGGGGGAAAAATTCGGCATCCTCACGGTTACGTCGGGCAACAGGCAGACAACGGTTTTGTGCGGCGGAGCGCTTATCGGACTGGGCTCCGGTAGCGGCCGACTCCCTTACGGCCAGTATGGCTACGGACAGATTGGAGGGCTCGGCGCCTCATGCTACGCCACGGAAGAGCGGGCGGTTTTGGGAGAGAGTGTTACATGGCTGTCCATAGTTTCCGGAGCCACCGCATCCACCACCTATTCATGGGACGGCGCGGAAGGACTCACCGGCGAGCGGCCGATTGTTTCTAAAACATATACCGAGAACGGAAATAAATTCGCGATGCTTACTGTTTCGGATGGAAAGAATCGCATGGTCGCTTCATGCACAAACTTCATTACGGTGGGCGCGAAAATTCCGACAACTCCGGCAAAACCAGTAACGCCTCCGCCAGTTCCTTCTCCAACTGGAAAAGAAAAGACGGCATCTGTGCCGATTCAGGCCCTGTGCATTCCTTCTTCTGCGAAAACTGAACAAGGGAACTCTGTTGTGTGGCACGCGGTTGCCATAGGAGGTATCGGAGAATACCGATTCTCTTGGTTCGGCGACGAAACGCTGTCCGGAGAAGGCGCGACCACATCAAAAGCGTACGAAAAGGCCGGCGGGAAGCGCGCCTCCGTAACGGTGGTCTCGGGAGACAAGGCAAAAACCGTGGCGTGTTATCCGTTGGAAATCACGAAGTCCCAAACCGGGTTTTCGGCCGGAACAATCTTTTCACGAATCAGCGGACCCATAGGATGGGGTATCGCCGCGGTTTTCCTTATCCTCTTCGGCGTTTTCATGGCGCTTCGAAAACGCTCCACGGAAGATTCGGAGGAAGAGGAGAGGGACCATACCAGCTAATTAGCTTTCTATCTTTTTAGCTTGTTAGGAAAGAAGGAAGGAAACACTACCTCGTAAAAGGCGGTTTTTTCGGTTTTTCGGGTGTGTTGCCAAATGCCGAAATTGCCGATTTGCCTGTGCGGGGCACGCAGACAGGTTTTTTGCCTGACTTTTTCCATTTTCTCCCATATTCTTCCGTCTTAGTGTTGCCCCGAAATTGCATTCGGCAACAGTCCCTTTTCTTGCGACATGCGTTTGGAGAGAGCTCCACAGCTTTCTAGCTGTTGGACTTTAATTCCTATAGGACTTACGCATTTCTTCCTTTTCTGTCATTCCCGTCCCCGATCAGGTCGAGGGTAAGCTACGGCGGGAATCCAGTATTTGGCCGTTTTTTAACGCCATGGATTCCCGTTCTCCGCCTCCGCGGGGACAAGCTTCACGGGAATGACACCGATTGCGTAAGTCCTATCCTAGAAGACTAGCAAGCTAATAAGCTAAACCAGCTAGTAAGCTTTGATGTTGGACAAGATTGTGGTGCCGTGGTATCGTCATGCTAGATATGAAAACTAAATATCCCTCTTCCTTCCTTGCTATGTTCTGCTCCTATCAGCTTGCCTGTGGGCAAGCTCCCGCAGACACCGCAACGCCGCCATCGGCGGTCTCAACCAATCAATCAGTCGTGTTCAAAAATCCGTCTGTTTTGCAAGACGGGAAATTGATAGAGCTCAAAGGACAGTGGCTCTACATGCAAGACGGAAGGCCAGTCTTTGTGCAAACGGAACCGATACAGACGCCGGCTTCAAATGCTCCCCAAGGGGGAAGAGGCGGACAACCGTTTGTCCTTCTCGGCCCGGTTGGAGGGAGTGCGTATTCCGTTCAGTACCAATACTTCGTGTCCGGCGCCGAAAGTGTCTGCCACTATTATCCGTACTATTACCGCGGGTACTACCGGAGTAGCGTGTATGGAGGATATAGTGGGTACTATCGACCTCACCACTCCTCCGGCGGAGGGGCGCGATACGGCTACCGTTCGGACGGAGCATTAGTGCTTATCCCCAGCCACGGTAGCAGTGGATATGGAGGATATGGCCGCTCCTATCGGGCGCACCGCCACTCTGGCGGAGGGGCGCGATACGGCTACCGTTCCGATGGAGCGCGCGTGCTCATTCCGAGCCATAGGCGGTGAAGATAGCACCCGAAGCCCCCTTTACAACGCCAGACGCAATCGCGCCTGGCGCATTTTTGTTTTGTCTCGCAAGGTTAACTTGTAATTTTAGTGACTCGCCAGAACTCCCTGCCTTCCTAGGCAGGGATGAATGGCGGGTCAGCGAAAGGGGTCGGGGAAACTGTAGTTTCCCCGTGGAGGAGAGCAGTGAGTCTGCGAGCGAGCGTTGAGAACCGAGGGTTCTTAAAGGAAACTCCGCTCGCCGAACGCCCTGTGCTCCTGCACAGGGATAGGACGAGCGGAGTTTACACGAGGGATTCAAGCGACCTCGCCTTGCAGAATTATTTCCCTTACCAAAGGGGGCACCCGAGTCTTTGAGGGGGAGGGTTGTTGCACCCCCTTTGGTAAGGACACAACCCCCGCTCCGATAGGAATCGGAGCACCCCCTTTGGTAAGGGGGATTGGAGAGTGTGTGGACACTTACTCAAAAAAGACTTGACTGCATATATACTCACATGATATAATGCTTTCAGCATTTCAGACAACCAATCCGCGGCTAATCCGCGGATACAACGCAGAAAGGCAAAAGATGAAGACAGCAATTAGCTTGCTCTTTGGAATCGTCGCCATGACGGTAGTAGGATGCGTCGGACCGCGGACCGGTAGTGTGGGACATCGGTATGTCCCGCCGGTCACGACGACAAACCTTTCTGGGACAGTAACGTCCCAGCAGGTCGGTGACCAACCCCCGGTCAGCTACGCCCAGACCAATTTTACGGTCGTCTCAACCTCACCGGTTGAGGAGCGGACATGGAGGGAAAAAGTTCTGGGGCAGAGGCCGCCGGGACAGCCAACCGTGATGCCCCCCTTCCCCAATGCTGGGGTTATGGGGGTCACGCCTACAACGGTGACAGCACCGCAAGGGATGGGGTACCAACGGTCGTCAGGGGCGCGCTACATGCGCCGCTCCGACGGAGCATTGGTGCTTGCGCCGAGCTGGCAGTATGGTGATGGTGGAGGTTGGTCGTCAAGGACCATTCCATCGGCTGGAGAACTTGGCCGTTTCTTTCTGCCGGGAATTTACGGCGGGAGCGGGGCGAGGATTACGGCGTCCGTGTACGCTAGGGGACGCGTGGACGCGACAACCCCGAGCTTCCTGCAAAAAGGACGGGCGCACGCCGTCTCCATCGGCACTCTCCCCCGGTATTGGCACTATGGGGGGAGGAGGGTAAAGTCGTACCAAGCCACCGTCGCGGTGGCCGGAGACGGACGGTTTCGCTCCGGCCTAGTCGTCAGCCGGGGACGGTGAAAAATCTGCCCCCGAAGACGGGGGCAAACGTTCATTCGAGCGAATCTTGTCAGAACAAAATTCGCTCGGGCAAAAACGCCAAGGACAGAGGTCCCTGGCGTTTTCTTTTGGGCGCACCTTGCCTGAAGAAAGAAACCCGAAGCCACACGCGCCACTTTGACTCAATGCAAAATGTGAGAAGTTATTGTCCTTAGAGACCTTACCGTCCTCATCTTCCAAGCTGGCCCGTCGATGGCGTCACTGGTTGTACACCCTCTGGAGTCCCAAATATCGGAAATGTCTCAATCGGTCTCTTGCGAAGATTAATGCTGTTAACCAGAATGTTCACAAGCCCCCAGATGGAGAGCATGATGAAGACGCCGACAACACCCCAAATGATGAACGACTTCGCCGTTGCTCGTTTCTCTTCATCTCCCGCCCCGGCAATATAGGTGAAGACGCCCCAGATAATGATGAAGACGGCGAGTCCGACGATAAACGGAATAATGGTGTTGATAATCGCATTTAACTCAATGAACAGCCTTGGAAGATCAGTCACCTCGGTGTTTACGGTGGTGGTATCACCACCACCAATCGACGAAGCGAATGCCGCCAACGGCAATAAATATGCCGAGGCCGCGAGCGCAAGTTTCTTCAATGTAGTCATAAAGCACTTATAAAATAATTAGTAATACGACCTTGTGAAAAATTCCACTAATATGGCATATTCTATCCGATACCCCTGCCCGCGCAAGGGGGGGTGTGGATAGCAGAGATTAGCTTACTAGCTTGTTAGCTTTCTAGCTGTGCAGCTTTAAGAATGAGGAGGGAATGAGGAAGCTAGCGGAGTAAGCGTGAAAAGTGCCACACTGTTGAAAAAGAAACCTGCTTCATAGCTTTCTAGCTGGCTAGCTTTTTAGTCTTTAAGTGAAGTTTTTTCTTCTCTCCTAATAAGCTAATCAGCTAACAAGCTAGAAAGCTAAACAGCTAGCAAGCTAATCAGCTACCCCCCTATCTGCATAATCGTGCTCTGAATGATGGCGATAATGGCGTTGACGCCAACCATGATGACCATGCCAATGATGCCCCAAATCATATGCTTGCTTCCGGTCTTTCGAGATTCCTCGTTATCAAGATGCGCCATGAACTGCACGAGCCCCCAGACAAAAACGACAAAGGCGGCGGCGAAGAGGAGATAGATGATGGGGTTAATGATAAAGGCGCTTATGCGGTTGAGAAGTTCGGTTGCGTTTGCCGGAGGGTCGGTGAGGGCTACGGTGCGGGCAAACAACGTAAGGGGCGCGAACAAAATGGCGGATGCGGAAAAGAAGCGCCAGCGCCGCCAAAGCGGTTCCATGTATTTTCTGCAAATAGAAAGTATATGCATACGCGATTTGCCGGGTTGGCAATATATGCCAATTTAATTAATAAGGATTTGGTGGCAGAAAGTAACTATTATGGGACTGTTGCCGAATAGCGTTTTTGTCACTTTTTGTCCAAAATAACCCTTATTTCTGCGTGGCAAAAACGACGATTTTGCCATTCGGCAACAGTCCCATTATAGGACTTACGCAATCGGTGTCATTCCCGTGAAGCTTGTCCTCGCGAAGGCGGGGAACGGGAATCCAGGGCGTTAAAAAACGGCCAAATACTGGATTCCCGCCGTAGCTTGACCTCGACC
>Ga0209541_10008434_pt1 | contig 16980 bp, 23 predicted proteins | sample RifCSPlowO2_01_FD_184027 | JGI IMG/M metagenome (GOLD analysis project Ga0209541, IMG submission 184027) | Groundwater microbial communities from Rifle, Colorado - Rifle CSP2_plank lowO2_0.1 (SPAdes) (version 2) | ecosystem: Environmental > Aquatic > Deep subsurface > Groundwater | place...
CGGAAATTTTCTGAAGAATTTTTCTGCTATGGGGATTGTTGTTTCATCGCGTGATTGTGCGGAAAGGATTGTTGCGAGCAGGGTTTGCCATTCGTGCTTCCAGCCTTCCGCGGCTAAACGCTTTGCCGAATTGCCGTATTTTTTCTGCGCTTTTTTGAAGATTTTTAGGAAGAGTTTTTTTTTGTTCATCGGGAAGAAAAACACTAAGATTTTTAATACCTTTGTGCTTGGAAAACTTGTGAAACTCAAAGACTTGAAATCATGGAATCTTGAAATTGAAAAAGAGATTACTGATAGATGGTTTGAGGAGGAAATGTTCAGTTTCGATTCTAAGTCAAAGAAAAAAATTTACTCTATTGACACCCCACCACCGTATGTTAATCGTGCAATTCATATTGGTCAGGCAATCACTTATTGCTACATGGATTTTTTTGCGCGATATAAAAGAATGAAGGGTTTTGATGTCGTTTTTCCTCTTGGTCTGGATAGGAATGGATTGCCGATAGAAATGGCGGCGGAGAAGAAATTTAATGTTTCGCCTTTTAAAATCGGAAGGGAGAAATTTATTGAATATTGCGAGAAACTTTTGGATGAGACATCTGGTGATACTAAAGACACTTTTAAAAAATTAGGGATTTCTTTTACTTCATATAAAGAGGGAAAACAGGTCGGTGCGGTTTATCTTACGGATTCGCCTGAATACAGGGCTTTGACTCAAACCACTTTTATTAATTTATATAAAGAGGGAATGATTTATGAAGATAAGAGAATTAATAATTGGGACCCTAAGCTGAGGACAACTATTGCTGATTCTGAAATTGAGTATAAGGATTTGCCTTCGAGTTTCAACGATGTTAAATGGAAAGTTAAAGAGACAGAAGAGGAGATTGTTATAGGGACGACAAGGCCTGAATTGATTTGCACTTGCGGCATGGTGATTTTTAATCCAAATGATAAGAGATATAAACATCTTGAGGGTAAGACCGCTGTTGCCCCGCTTTTTGGAAATGAGGTTCCTATTAAATCTCATTCTTTGGCCGACCCTGAAAAAGGAACGGGAATTTTGATGATGTGTTCTGTGGGGGATTTGTCAGATATACAATTTTTCAGGGAACAAAAACTGACTCCCGTCATTGCGATTGATGAAGACGGGACAATGAATAAAAATGCAGGTTTTTTGAAAGGATTGAAAGTTAGAGAGGCAAGAGATAAAGTTGTTGAGAAATTGAAAGAGGAAGGATTACTTGTTAAACAGACTAAGATAACTCACAGAACGCCGGTTTCTGAAAGGTCTGGTGCGGAAATTGAATTTATTGAAATGCCTGAGTTTTATCTGAAGCAGTTAGAGCTAAAGAGCAAGATTAAAAAAATTTCCAGCGAGATTAATTTTTATCCGAAAAGCGCGAAGAAAATTTTGAATGACTGGATTGATTCGATTGCTATTGACTGGCCTATTTCAAGAAGAAGGTATTATGCGACGCCGATTCCTTTATGGTATTCCGGGGACTTGGTCGCGGTTCCGAGGCCTGGGAATTATTATCAACCGTGGAAAGAAAATCCTCCGAAAGATTCTGAAGTTTTCAAAAATGGAAAGAAAGCGGGAGTGATTGGAGATTTCAAAGGTGTTAAATGGGAAGGTGAGACGAGAGTTTTTGACACGTGGATGGATTCTTCAATTTCCGAATTGTTTATCTTAAAATACAAGGAGGACGAGGCGTTTTTCAAGAAGGCTTATCCTACGACTTTGAGACCGCAAGGAAAGGAAATTGTTAGGACGTGGCTGTATTATACTTTATTGAGGGGTTATTTAGAGACGAAGAAGAAAAGCTTTGAGGATGTTTGGATTCATCAACATATTTTAGATGAGAAGGGAAGAAAGATGTCCAAATCTTTGGGAAACGTTATTGACCCGCAGGATGTTTTGAAGGAGGATGGCGCAGAGGCGTTGAGATTTTGGAGCGCTACGGAAGGGGATTTGTCTAAGCAGGATTTGTCTTGCTCGCGCGAGAGAATTAAGGCAGAATCCAAGACGATAAATAAAATTTTGAATGTTTCAAAGTTTGTTAATTTGTTTGATAAATCTTCCACAAGACCGAAGTTGAACTCCTTAGATAAATTGTTTATTGATTATATTGAGGATTTGACATTGAGAGCGGACAAGAGTTTTGATGAATATGATTTTCATCATCCTGCTTTGGAGTTGAGGAGATTTTTGTGGGAAATTTTTGCTTCGCATTATGTTGAGATTGTCAAGGCGCGAGCTTATAACGAGGAAGGGAAGTTTAGTAAAGAAGAGTGTGCGAGTGCTAAATACACTTTGCACTTTTTGCTTGAGAGATTTTTGTTTTTAATTTATCCTGTTGTTCCTCAGGTCACGAGTTTCATTGCTTCTGAAATTGGAATTGATTTGCTTCGTGCCGGTTTTCCTTCCGCTAAAAAAGGAAGTTCTGACTTGAAATTAGTTGATAGGATTATGAATTTCAATAGTGAGGTTTGGAAGAATAAGAAAGAGAAAGGTTTGTCTTTGAGGGCGGAATTGTGCGGTGCGAAAATTCCTTCTGCTTTGAAAGATTTTGAGAAGGATTTGATGGCTTGTCATAATTTGGTTTAGTGAAAAGCCTTATTAACATTGATTTTTCTTAGTTGTTATGGCAAGCGAGAAAATTGACCAGCATGAGAAACAGAAACTGCAGGATTTGATTGAGTTGCTTGGTAGCATAAAGGGAAGGCATACCGAGCTGGTTTCTGTCCTTATTTCAGGTGGCTCGAATATTAATTTGACGACGAGGCAGCTTGAGAGCGAGAAGAGCACGGCGAGCAATATTAAATCTAGCGGGACGAGGAAGAATGTTATCGCGGCTCTGGAGAGAATTATAAGAGAGCTGAAAAATATCAAACAGACCCCTGCGAATGGACTTGCGATTTATTGTGGAAATATTTCTGAACGGGAAGGCGAGCAGGATATTCAAATGTGGGTTTACGAGCCACCTAAGCCGTTGCGAGTTAAATTGTACAGGTGCGACCAAGAATTTATTTTAGAGCCTCTGAAAGAAATGGCTGAAGTTGAAGAGGTTTACGGGTTGCTTGTTATTGATAGACAACAGGCCACGATAGGATTGCTTGAGGGAAATAATATAAAAGTTTTGCAGAAACTCTCGTCGGGAGTTCCTGGGAAGGTTCGGGCGGGAGGGCAGTCGTCCCAACGTTTTCATAGAATTACTGAAGGACTTGCAAAAGAGTTTTTCAGGAGAGCTGCTGACGAGATGAAAAAGATTTTTTTTGACATGCCGAAACTTAAGGGAATTATGGTCGGTGGGCCGATTCCGACGAAAGAGGAGTTTTTAGAGGAGGGAAATTTAGTAACTAAGCTGAAAGAGAAAGTTATTGCCGTTAAGGATTTGGGCTATGTTGATGAACATGGATTGGAACTTTTAGTTGAGGCGTCGCAGGATGAAATTCAGGAGCAGGAGCTGATAAAAGAAAAGAAAATTTTGGAGAGATTTTTTGAGACTCTTGGAAGAGAGAGAAAGATGGTTGCTTATGGTGTTGAAGAGGTTAAACTTGCTTTGAGCAGAGGAGCAGTCGCTACTTTAATACTTTCTAGGGAGCTTGACAGGGATTTAGCTAAGGAATTGGAAAAAATGGGTGCGGATATCAGTTCCGAGGTGGTTTTGGTTGGGAGCGACCATCAGGACGGAGAACAGTTTTGGAATATGACTAAGGGCGTTGGTGCTATATTGCGTTTCGCGCTTGAATAGTTAAGATATTTCTAGTGAACATAGACAGTCCATAAACTAATCTAGTGTCCAACAATTAGTTGAGCTGTTCATTTAGTGTCCAAATTGATTGACCATTAATTCTCGGTTTCTCCGAAATATTTAAAAATATCTACTATAGCATATCTCTATGGACGAGCAATTATCAGAATTGGTTAAAACAGGAATTTACACAGCAGGGGCTACAATCGGAGCGATAGGAGTTGCTTATTCTATTGTCAGACACTGGTATCTAAAAAGAAAGTCCGACAACGATACGCAAGCTGAAAGAACAAAAGCGTTTTTGGAACTGTTAGATAGTCCCAATTTTCACAGACACATAGAAGAAAGGGAGAGATATGTTAATTCTATTCTTCAAGGATACGGTTGGAGTCCAGCCCTTCGGCAATCTATCAATACAGCGATAGGCAAACTTGAGATGCCAAGATTAGATAAATAATTTATGCATACCTCCTAATAACGGTAATATTGTAAACAAGGCATTTCAAGAGGAGTTCAATATCTTGAGCAGTTTCCGCCCTATTGTTGATATATTATTATCAAAAGAGATTCCATTGATAATAGTCAGCGTAGCCGATTACTCCATTTCTACAGTGATGTTGAAAATCAGATACCATTTCTTCACCTTTATCGTTCACTTTCATCGATTTTCCGAAAGCGACTCCATAAGCCATTTTTTAATTAAAATTTTTTCGACTAAAATAAAAACATTAGGCATGCTCCAATTATCTCTTTTTACTTTAAATGGTAGTTTCTCGCTTTGTTCTCTCCATAACTCAAAAATATTCTTCCCTATATTCTAAGATTGTAGAATCTGGATTTATTATATTTATAGATACTATTTAGACAGATTAGATTTTATGGACTGTGTTTAGTGAACATAAAGATTTAATAATCTGTCTTTTTCTTACGAAAAATGGCGGAATTTAAATTTGATATTCTGGCGCGGGAAGAGAATAGCAGGGCGCGTGCGGGTGTGATAAGAACAAGGCACGGCTATATAGAAACGCCTTACTTAATTCCTGTTGCTACAAGAGGAGAGATTATTTCTCTTTCTCCTTCCGATGTGGAAATGCTGGGCGTTCAATGTTTGCTGGCTAATACTTATCATCTTCATTTAAAATGTGACTCCGGGAAAATCCGCGAGGGGGGAGGGCTTCATCAGTTCATGAAGTTTTCCAAACCTTTGTTTACTGATTCTGGGGGATTTCAGGCTTTTTCTCTCGGGCTTGGCAGGGCGTCGAATATAAGAAAGATAGGGTTTTTTCCTCATGAACGAAATTCTTTTGCGAGAGGCAATGATTATGCTGAAGTAGTTGAAGAAGGAGTTAAGTTTAAATCAGTTTACAATGGAACTGAACATTTTATTGATGCTAAAAAATCAATGCAAATCCAGAGAGATTTGGGCGCTGATATAATCATGGCCTTTGATGAGTGCACTTCGCCGTTCAACGACAAAGAATATATAAGGGCATCGATGGAGCGCTCGCACAGATGGGAAGCTGAAAGCCTAAAATATCACGATAAAAGGCAAGCTCTCTATGGGATTATTCATGGGGGATGGTTCAAAGATTTAAGATTGGAATCTGCACGTTTTGTGACTTCTCTTCCTTTTGAAGGAATCGCAATCGGCGGCTCTTTGGGAAAGACAAAGGAAAAGATGTATGAGATTTTGGACTGGCTGGCTCCTGAAATTGATAACAGGCCGAGGCACATGCTTGGAATCGGATGGATAGACGACGTTTTTGAATGTGTTGAGAGGGGCATTGACACTTTTGACTGTGTTGAAATGACTAGAATTGCGAGACATGGCAATTTGTATATCGGAGTAAATTCAGGCGGCAGCAAGGGAAATAAATTCAGGATAGACATTGCGAAAGCGATTCACGCGGAAGATAATAATCCTATTGATTCGACCTGCGATTGTTTTACATGCGGAAGTTATTCGAGAATGAGGTTAAGAGAAATGTTTAAGAAAAAATCGACAGAATATGCACGTTTAGCTACAATACATAATATTCATTTCATGCTTTCTCTAATGGGCGATATAAGAAATTCAATAAAGGCGGGAAGATTTTCTGAACTGAAGAAAAAATGGGGTTGCTGAGTTATTATCTATAAATATCGAGTTTAGTTTTAGCCGATACATTCCAGACAAAGATAACTTGCAACTTATAATAAAAGACATTAATAATCTCCCAAATTATTTTATTACCCAAAATCAATAATTTTATTTGTCGATTGTTATATGGTGATAATTATCATATTAAATGATGTTGAGGAAACACTTATGTCTCTTGAGGAAAACAGACACCGATGGGAAAAGAGATATTTATCTATTTATTTGATATCTGAAATTATTTTGTCTTTGATAATGGTGAAAAACTTATGTCGTTTGCTGCAGATTAGCTATTTTTCTAATTTTAGTTTCTTATTAATTATAGATACGATTTATTTTCTTTTTGGAAAGAGTCGAAAACCTTAAATATGCATATGTATGTGTACACAGATGGGAACGAAGACAATTTCAATAATGGATGATGTGTATAAGCTTTTACTTAGGAATAAAATGAGAAGTGAGAGCTTTTCCGATGTTATACGAAGGAATTTGAAAAAGAAGAGAGATATAATGGAATTTGCAGGGGCGTGGAAGAATATCAATGAGGAAGGTGCGGAGGAAATGAAGAGAAATATTAGAGAATTAAGAAAGAAATCAACTAAAGAATTATTGGATAAATATAAAATATGATATGTTTAGATTCTGATTGTGTTATTGATTATTTGAACGGAAGGAAAGAAGCAGTTGATATTGTCGGAAAATATAAGGAAGAAATTGTTGCGACTGAAATTACTGTTTTTGAAGTTTTTTATGGTATTCATGCGAGAAAAGATTTTAGCGAGGAGGAAGAGGTAATTGCGGAGGAATTTTTTAACTCCATTTATGTTTTTCCTTTTGATAATGGCTGTGGGGAAAAGAGCGCAAAAATACTCGCTCGATTAAAAAAAGAGGGAAAGTTGATAGAGCAAAATGATTGTTTTATTGCGGCGATAGTTTTGAATAAAGGAATTGATGGCATTATAACGAGAAATAAAGAACATTTCTCGAAGATTAAAGGTTTGAAGATTATTGGGTATTAAGGTTTGCGCTGGAGTGATGCGTTTGTGAAAGTATGGAATAATTTTGGTGATTGATACATTTTAGCACCAAAAAATAGCCATTTTATTAATATTAACGACGATAAATCATAATTAATTATTGTCAGACATTACTTGCAATTTAAAATCATTGTTTATATGGTTATTGGAGCCTATAACCACAAAAAATAAAAAAGTTAGTGCCGATCTGGACTAATCGCCTAATTTTATTATATTCCTTATTTTCGTATCTGCATAAAATTTTATTCTCTATTTTTTATATAGGGATTTTCTTCTGATAGTTTCACTCATAAATTATTTATGATATCTCACAAAAAAGTGAATCTTGACAAAGTAAATGTCTTGCCATCGCAAGACAACAAACAATAAATACGGGTTTCTTTTTGGTTTGTAATGGAACCGGAGGTAAAACAGAAAAGGCATAAAAATGAAGAGTTGTTGTTGGAAGCGAAGCTGTTTTTTGACGCTTATAAGAAAGAAGTCGGGGTGTCTATAAGGAAAGACGAAGGCGTTGTTCACCTGAGCTTTCCGAATTTGGCTTCTTTTTCTCCTGTTTTATCTGAGAAGGTTATTGATTCTCCGGAGGAGACACTTGCTCTTTTGGAACTTGCTTTGGAGGAGTCGGGACTTGTCAGCAAGGCGAGAGTCAGACTGCTGGATTTGCCCAAGAGCGCTTTTATTGCCATAAGGGATATCAGGGCGAAGCATTTGGATAGCATGGTTTGGATTGAGGGAATTGTTAGGCAAGCGTCGGAAGTTAGGCCTCAGGTTGTCAACGCCAAGTTTGAATGCCCTAATTGCGGTGCGATTTTGTCTGTTCTACAAATTGAGAGAAAATTCAGGGAGCCCTCAAGATGTTCATGTGGATGGAAAGGCAATTTTAAATTGTTGAGCAAGGAAATGATTGACGCGCAGAGACTTTCAATTGAGGAATCGCCTGATTCTTTGGAGGGAGGGGAACAGCCGAGGAGAATTAATGTTTTCTTACAGGAAGATTTAGTTGACCCGAGAATGGAATCAAGGACGACTCCGGGGAGCAAGGTAAGAATTTTTGGAGTTTTGAAAGAAGTTCCTGTGCCTTTGCAGACGGGCGCAATTTCCACGCGTTTTGATATTGCCATCGAAGCCAATAATACAATTCCTGTTGAGGAAACTTTTGACGAACTGGAAATGAGCGAGGAGGACGAGAGGCAGATTAAGGAACTTGCGGCTGACCCTGCGGTTTTTAAAAGATTAGCTAACAGCGTCGCTCCGAGCATTTACGGATTTGAGAAGATTAAGGAATCTGTTTTACTGCAGTTGTTTGGAGGCATTAAGAAAACCAAATCTGACGGAGGGAAGACCAGAGGTGATATACATGTTTTACTTGTTGGTGACCCTGGTGTTGCGAAATCTGTTTTGTTGAAATATACTTCGACTATTGCCCCGAAGGGCAGGTATGTTTCGGGGAAGGCGGCCACGGCCGCGGGGTTGACGGCGGCGGTTGTCAAGGATGAGTTTTTGAAAGGGTGGAGCTTGGAAGCAGGAGCAATGGTTTTGTCTAATAAAGGAACGGTGTGCATTGATGAAATTGAGAAGATGAATGAACAGGACAGAAGCACGATGCATGAGGCGATGGAACAGCAAAGTGTTACTATAAGCAAGGCAAATATACAGGCGACTTTGCGCGCTGAGACGACGGTTTTGGCGGCGGGAAATCCCAAACTTGGAAGGTTTGATCCTTACACCCCAATTCCGCATCAGATTGATATTTCGCCGGCGTTGCTGAGCAGGTTTGATGTGATTTTTGTTATAAGGGACTTGCCGAATAAGGTGCAGGACGAAGCAATTGCCACTCACGTCCTGGAAGAGCATAAGCAGGGAGTTGTCAGAGATGTTATTGAACCAAATTTGTTAAGAAAGTATATTGCTTACGCCAAACAGAAGTTTAAGCCGAAGCTTACTGATGAAGCGATTGAGGAGATAAAAAGTTTTTATGTTAGACTGAGGAGCCAGCCTTCCCGCGCGGATTCCGAGATTAGACCGATCCCGATTACTGCAAGACAGTTGGAGGGAATTATTAGATTGTCGGAGGCACACGCTAAACTAAAACTCAGCGATAAAGTTACGCGCGAAGACGCCAGAATCGCAATTGAGCTTGTTAAAATTTCCCTGATGCAGGTTGGTTACGACGAGGACACGCAGAGTTTTGACGTTGACAGAATAACTACAGGGATTACGGCTTCAACCAGAGGGAAGATTATTTTGGTGAAGGAAACTTTGTCGCGGCTGGAGTCTAAGCTTGGGAAATTAATTCCTATTGAAGAATTGGAAAAGGCGCTTGATGGGAAGATTAGTGACGCTGAATTGGAAGAGGCGATAAACCGTCTGGCTAAAGAAGGAGATATCTTCAGGCCGAAGAAAGGTTTTGTGCAAAGGATTTAAGCGTGATGCAATAGGAACTTGCATAGAGGATTTAGTTAGGTTTTTATAGGGGTTTCTTTGAAGAGATTAATGAATGTTTTGTTTGTATGCCGCGGGAATGTTGCCAGAAGCCAGATGGCTGAAGCCATTTTTAATTATTTATATGAGAGATATGGACATTCTGCGACCAGTGCGGGGACGGAAGCAGAAGGTTATGCTCAAGGGACTCTTGCGAATGTTTGTTCAGAGGTTGTGGAATGTATGGGCGAAATTAGAATTGATTTGTCTGATAAAATGCCCAAGCAATTAGCTGAGGAGGCAGTTAGAAAAGCAGATAGAGTTATCGTTATGGCTGAGACGGAAACTTTGCCCCTCTGGATTTATAATTATTCTAACAGAATTGAACTTTGGGAAGTTCCTGACCCTATAAACGGAGATGTTGCTTATTATAAAGGAATCAGAGATTATATTGGAATGAATGTTATTGGATTAAGAGATTCTTTAGTGAATAAAACCTTATAAAGAGAGTTTATTTTTGAGATTCATGAATAGGTTTAATGTTCGTTGTTTGGTTAATTATGTCGAAGCCAGATTGAACGGGAGAGGTGCTAGATGAATGAGCAGCTGCCGATGTCGGAGAACAAGTTCAAGCGCCATGTTGCGTATAAGTTTAGAGTCGGGCAGGTTATTTCAGGGAAACAGAATTTTGAAGGAGAGAGATTGAGAAGTGTGATGATTGGGGGGAAGGATGCAGTCAGAGTTAACATCATTGCTAATATCGTCGATAAATATATTCAGGAGGGCGAGAAAAAATACGGGAGTTTGACTTTGGACGATGCGACGGGGCAGATAAAGGTAAAATCTTTTGGGGAGGAAGTTGACAAGTTTGAAGGATTTAATCAGGGAGATACTGTTCTTGTTGTTGGCTTGTTAAGGTCGTGGAATAACGAGATTTATATGACTCCTGAGATTTTGAAAAAGAGGGACCCGAAGTACTTATTGGTTAGGAAACTGGAGGTTGAACTGGAGCAGCCGAAGACTTTGGACAGAGAAAAGATTGCTGAGCTGAAGGATAAAATTTTGGATATGGTTAAGAAAGAAGAGGACAATGGAGGAGTTGATATTGACAGAATTATTATGGAACTAAAAGAGCCGCCGAATGTTATCAATCAGGAAATAAGGAAACTCCTCGAGGACGGAATTGCTTATGAGCCGAGACCGGGGAAGCTGAGATATTTGGGGTGATTTTTTAGCTTTGAGAGGAAATATTTTTTCGCGGGGCTGATAGCGCTATAAATTAAGAATTTCTTTAAGTTTAATTAACACTTCCTGTAATTTTCTTTCTTTAACTTTTCCAAACTTATAAATTATTTTATTTTTGTTTATCGTTAATAATCTATTTGGCCTAATTATGCTGTTAACTTTTAGCTTGCCAGATTCTATATCTACATTATTTAATGGGATGACATAAGGGTCGCTCCTTATTTTTGAAGTTATTTCACATAAGATTATATCATCTCCTTGTAAGTTTGCTAAAACCATCGCTGGTCTTTTTCTTGTAAAAGATAAATCGGTAAAAGGAAATGATATTACTATAATATCTCCTGCTACAAATCTTTCCATGCTTCTTCATCCTCTGTAGAAAGCCAATCTTCTTTAAGCAATTCTTCGTCGGCTAAAAATTCTGTCTTTTCAGACCAATCCCAAATTATTTCATCTTTATCATTCGATAAATCTGATTGGTTTATGATTCCTTTTTTTCGCAAAGCTAACTCTAAACTTTTTAGTTCTGCATATATTTTTCCTATTGTAATCTGTTTATTTTCCATTTTTTTATTAATTCAATTTGGTTTTTATAGATTGCGGTTATTAATTAAGATAGAAACTAAAGAGGATTATGATAAACTAAGACAAGAATTTTGAAAAGAGAAAGTTTTAAATAGTTTTTATTTTTATTTAGTGTGAGGTTTAAAAAAGATGGCTTTAACATTGAGGATTGAGAGGAAATATTTTTTTGCGGGGCTGATAGTTCTGGGATTGGTGCTTGGTGGCGTTATAGTGTGGGCACAAATTACACCAATTCCTAATCCTGGGCATTATCTTTCTGAACTTCAGAAATGCGGACAAGATAAGATATTAAAAATAGATGATTCTGAATGGACCTGCGCGGATGATAATGAAGGGGGTGGTGGCGGAATTGGCGGAAGCGGAACAATAAACAAAATCCCAGTATTTACAGCATCTAATACTATTGGGGATTCTCCAATCTACACTCAAGATGGTAACTTAGGTGTTAGAGATACTACAGATACGTTAATCTTTAGTATTGTTAGAAGTGGGAATATACCCATTGTACGGATATTAAATCAACAAGAGTCTGGAAGTGCACTTGCAATAACTACTAAGTCAAATAGTGCCTCTTATCATGGTCTTGCTTTCTATAGTGGCACTCCTTCCACGGAAAAATTTAAACTTAGAAGTGATGGGGCTGTTTGCATTAATAATGTTTGTAAAACGAGTTGGCCGAATGGTAATGGGAGTATAACTTTTTGCGGTACAGTTAGCACAAGCGGAACAGGTAATAAGAAGATTGGATGTTCTGGTGCTTATCCGGGAACTTCTCTTGTTGGCGGAGGCGCGGAATGTTCTGGAAGCATGATAACTAAAAGTTTTCCAAATGGCAATAATGAGTGGGAGGCGTTTTGTAGTGGTGGGACAACAGTCTTTGTTTATGCTAGGTGTTGTAAATAGTTTTCTGTAAATTTTTGATCTGACATTTTTTTAACCATGAATAATTTAAGAAGGCGTTAAATACGACCAGCTTGTAGCTGTTTTGATTAACGCAATAAAAGAAAAACAATCCCAAATCAAAAGGCAAGACCAATATATCAGAAGCCAGCAATGGAAAATTAATGGATTGGAAGATAGAATGAAGAAGATTGAAGAGAAGCTGAAATAATCTCAATACCGAAAAAATTATATATGGAGAAATTTAACTCTTCTTATGGATTTTAATGTAATAATTGAAAAAGGTGAGGATGGATATTTAATCTCTGAAGTAGTTGAACTTCCCGGATGCCATACACAAGCAAAGGATATGAATGAATTAATAAAGAGAACGAAAGAGGCAATCACTCTTTATCTTAGAGAGCAAGGGAACATAGAAATTGAGACTAATTTTATCGGCCTTCAAAAGATAGAGGTATAAATGGCAAAACTGCCTCAATTGACAGCGACGCAATTAATAAAAATTCTTGATAAAATCGGATTTAAGGTTATGCGACAAGAAGGAAGTCACATTTTTCTCCGCCATTTTGATGGAAGAACTACAGTTGTTCCTAATCATCCTGGTGAAAAACTTGACAGAGGATTGTTAAATAAAATTATTAAAAAAGATATTGAGATTTCTCGGGAAGAGTTTGAAGGATTGTTATAAGAGATTAGAATTTTACAAATCAAAAAACAAGACCAATATATCAGAAGTCAGCAATGGGAAATTTATGAATTGCAGGAAAGAGTGAGAGAGATTGAAGAGAAGCTGAAATAAAATTTCATGAAAGGAAAGAATTAAAAACCTGATTTTTTTATAATAAATATGAAGATGATAAGTATACCTGAAGATGAATATGAAAGATTGAAGATGCAAGCAGATATAGATATGGATTTATTAAAACAATTAGTAAGAAGTTTAAAAGACATTAAAGAAGGCAGAGTAATTAGAGTAAAGTAAGCATTATGAATCTCTAATTAATTTTTCTATTTCCTCTCTGAAAAATTCGAGAAAAATTCGGATTGTATTAATTGTTTTTTGCTGGTCTTTTTTGCTACTTATAGCGATTATGTAAATTGCTTGCAATTCTTCGTAAATTAAATAGTAAATCCTGTAATTTTCAAATCTGGATTCTCTAAACCATTTTGTTCCGAGAGGATTTCCATATTCAGGATTGTACATTAGTTTGTCTTCAATTTTGTCAACTCTGTCTTGAATATTTTTATCATATTTAGCAATTTCTTCTTTAAAACTAACAGAACGAAATACCTTATACTTTTTCATAAACAAGATAATAAAATAAACATTAAAAATCTTCTGAAAAAAGAGGGGTTTGTGGTTGAATAGTTAAGAATTGTTTTCATTAGTGGCGAGAAAGATTTAGGTTTAATCGCCGAAGAAGTTGAAAAGGTAAACCTCCTCTTTGTAACTTACAACGATAAAGAACAAGTTGAAGGCGTTAAATATGATAAGCTTGTCGCTGTTTTAATCAACGCAATCAAAGAGCAACAATCCCAGATTGAAGAGCAGAAAGAGCAAATAGAAAGACAAGACCAATACATCAGAAGCCAGCAATGGAGAATCACTGAACTGGAAAACAGAATTGAGAAGATTGAGGAGAAAATTAATTAATTTCAATACCGAAAAAATTATATATGGTGAAATTTAACTCTTCTTATGGAAAATGAAATAATAATAATTTCTAAGAAGGAATATGAAGGCATGAAAGAAACAATTGAAATTCTTCAAGATGAAGAATTAATGACGCAAATAAAAGAGAGCGAAGAAAATCGCAGAAGCGGGAAGACATTTAATAAGTTAAAGATTTAATATATCTTGTGAGTTCCAATAGCTTCTATTTCTATTTTTTTATTAAGGTCGTCAATAATATAAATTATCCTTAAATTTGAGCCAAGCCAACAACCCCACTTACCAGCTAATCTTCCATGTAAGGGGTGCGCTCCAATATTTCTTCTTGGGTCTTGTTTTAGTCTTTTTAATTTTTCAACAATGTCTTTTCTTTCATTAATAAGTTTTTCCAAAATCTTTTCAACCTTTTTATTAGCGGGATAAATATCATACATCACTATTAAAAAATCTATTTAGTTTTTAATTTTTTTGATAATACAAAGAACAGCAATTCCAGATTGAAGACCGGAAAGAGCAAATCAAAAGACAAGATCAATACATAAAAGCCATCAATGGAAGATTAATGAAATGGAAAACAGGATGAAGAGAATTGAAGAGAAAATCAAATAAAAACTAAAAGAAATTCTTTACACTTATTTTATCTAATAATTTTAAATAATTTGTTATTCCAATAGTAATAATATTATTTTTTAGAATATTTTGATATAGGGGCTTTTGTAGGTTTTTTATAAATTGTTTTTCTGTTTCGTATTTTAATGAAACCTCTTTATTAAATGTAACAAATATCTCTTTTATCCTCTTTATTTTATCTGATGTCGGAAGTCCTATAATTAATATATCTATATCGGACTCTTTTGCTGCCGAAAAACGAGCGTATGAGCCATAGATAATAACCGTTTCTTTATCAGAAAGTTCTTCTTCTAATTGAAAAAAATAATTATAAAGAGATTTATATTTCTCAAGAAATAAATATCTTTTATTTGTTTCGACAAGAGAAAATAATATTTTTGAAAATTCTCTTTTATAATCCGGAGTTATATTTCGCACATGCGATTTTTTCTTATATTTTTTCTTATTTTCTATAATTAAGTTATATTTCTGCAGGAAATTAATATAATCTATTACGATATTTGGAGAAGCTCTTGTTTTTTTTATTATTTCTGTTATGTTTATTCCATGATTTTCGTGGATTGCCTGCAATATCTTTAATTTTGTCTTGTTTCCCGGAATTATTTTTTCTATCATATTTTTTCCTCAACAAATTTTACAAAATTTTTTGCTATGTTTAGAATTAGCTCGGCATCTTCCTTTTTTAGTTCTTCCCACTCATCAACACTATATTGACTTATTTTTCTAAGCTGGAAAGCTATATCCAAACTTAATATGTCAGAAAACTTTTCATTCAGAGATATAATTTTTTCAAATAGTCCTCGTTCTATTAAATCATAATATTTAAGCGCAACAATTAAACAAGAATGATCTTTTGAAAACAAAGATTTATTTTTTGATAAAAGAGAATTTCCTGCATGATGAATCGCATAATATGCTTTTATTATTGTCCAATCCCAACATTCATCTTCAAATTCAGCTATTGCTCTTGTTAAATCATGTTTGGATTTTTTTAAATGCTTTTTATAATGGTCTTTTGTATCTTCCACATACTTCTTTCTGCTTTCACAATTTAAGAAGAATTTTTTTATGGATTCTTCTTTTTTAGGCAGTTTAGTTTTTATTTCTTCAATTTTCATATTATTATTTTAAGTAATAAATATTACTGGATTCAATAATATTTAAATCTTTTTGTTAGTGATTTATATTATTAAAAGGTAGTAAATACAATAATCTCGTCGCTGTTTTAATCAACGCCAATCAAAGAACAGCAATTCCAGATTGAAAAACAAGACCAATATATCAGAAGCCAGCAATGGGAAATTTATGAATTGGAAAACAGAATTGGAAAGATTGAAGGGAAAATAAAATAGCTTAATCTTTTTCTATTATTGGTTTTTTTAAACGCCCGAGAAACCGAGAAGCCTTTAATATCTCGACTCCAATTATCTTATTATTTTTATCTAATTCTATATTGATTCCCGGGGCTATTTCCTCAAAATTTTCTTCCTCACCTTCTTCCAAGTAAATAAAAAGGGAGTCCGACTCTTTATCATAGTTATATTTTTTATTCATCTTTTGTCCACCTTCCACTCATTATTCTATTCAATATCTTTTCTTCTGATATGGGATGTACTGTTATTATTTCCACATTTTCTTTGATATCTTTTTCATATGCTATCATCATGTTTCTTATTTTATTGTTATATTTAAGTCTTTTTATTGCGATGAAATTTCCTTCTAAATTATCAAAAAATTTTTGCTCGGGGGACACATATATTATTCTTGGATAATCTTGAGGAATTTTTCTTATTTTAAGTCTCAGATTTAAGTGATTAGTGTATTCTATTTTTATCATTTATTTTAAAGTTGAAATATTTTATAAATCTTTCATAACTTAATCAATGCAATAAAAGAACAGCAATCCCAGATTGAAGAGCAGAAAGAGCAGATTGAAAGACAAGACCAATACATCAGAAGCCAGCAATGGGAAAATAACGGGCGATTTTACTTTTTCAGAACTTTTTGAAAGAAGGATTTTTTCTGTGTGTTTAATTTTATTGTGAGCCAGACTAAGAGGACGAGAGTTATCAAGAGCATTATGAAACGGGAGAAGTCAGGGAAATTCTGCCAGTTTACTACTGAGCCCCAGAAGATTGCCCAAATTCCCGCGCCGATTAATGAAGAACCCACAGGCTCTGTTGTCAGTAATTTGTAGCCCACGATGATAATAATTAGCCCAATGATAAGCGAGATTATGAAGACTACTTTTGAATGCGCGTTTCTTGCTGTTTGGTATTGTTCGTAGCAATAATTGTTATCTTGTTTTGTTGAGTTTTCTTCTAATGGGATACGGGGCGTTTCAATATCGCAGAAATCGTCGTATTGCGGCGAAGGGTAGAACGCCTCAATTCCCTGCCAGAGCGCGAGCGCAAAAACTATTATTATTCCGATTCCGAGCGCGAGATTTTTTACATTCATCTTTATTCAAGAAAGAGCAAATTTATAAACTCTTCTTTGTGTTTTTGGAAATGAGTTATGAACAGTTGCTTGATAAAGTGTACAAGGATATTAAAGTTGTAGCGGGGACAGGAGAGAGATTTGAGGTTCCGAAGG
>Ga0209541_10008435_pt1 | contig 16976 bp, 17 predicted proteins | sample RifCSPlowO2_01_FD_184027 | JGI IMG/M metagenome (GOLD analysis project Ga0209541, IMG submission 184027) | Groundwater microbial communities from Rifle, Colorado - Rifle CSP2_plank lowO2_0.1 (SPAdes) (version 2) | ecosystem: Environmental > Aquatic > Deep subsurface > Groundwater | place...
TATCATTACCATTACTTACGATAACATCTTTTAATTCTTTTACTTGTTCTGGTTTAATACATGCATTCTTTTTTTTGCAATGTCGCAACCAATCATTTTTTTGCTTAAATTCTTTTCCACATAATTCACAAGTGTACATGTCTATATACTATTTAAGTAAAAAATTCTTTAAGTATTTAATTCTTAAAAATAAAAATATCAATTTTTATTTAATGTTCATATTGAAGTTTAATAATTTCATTTATATTAGGTATATTATATAAATCTCTCCATAATCCTGGAGGAGGTAATTTATCATCTTTTTTATATAAATATTCTATAACATTACTTATATTAAAACGACGATTATTAATCTTTTTTTTATATTTTATTATTAATTCATTAATTCGTTTAATACATTCTTCTTTATTATAATATTCTTTTTGTTCAACCCCTAAAAAATCAAACCAATTAACCCAACCACAATTATTAAACATATCTTTTGGATATAATGGTAATGTTTTATCTTCTTCTGCTTTTTTACGGTATTCGTCTTCATTGTTTAGTTTATATGGTTGTACAATTTCTCTAACATCTTTATAACTCATTTCTTTACCATATAAATTTTGTCGAACTCTATTTTCAATATGTCTATTAAATTCTTCCCAGTCCCGTTTTTCTAATTTAACGTCTATATTAACTTTAATCGGCTTTAAATCTTTATCAATTATTAAATCACATCCTTCTTCTATTAATTTAACTTTAATATTTTTAATGGTTTCATTCAATACAATATCACTATAATTATTTTTAGTCAAATCCATATAATAGTCCACTATTTGGTACGCAATTTGTCGCAGTCTGTTAGATGCATTATCTATAAACATTTCAATATGTATAGATTTTATTTTCCCTTCTATTTTACGGGCTCCTCTTCCTATTTTTTGTATCATAATAATAACGCCCGACGATTTTGATGGATCTAAATTTGCAGTAATATCTACGTGTTCGTCGTCATATCCTTCTGTTGCCTGACCTACTGCAAATAATATTGCATAGTTTGGTTCTTTTTTAAAGTCACTCATATGTTCGTCCTTGGATGTAGAAATAATTGTTTTATAATTTTTAATATTAGTTAATTTATATTTATGAGCATCTATTGTTTTTTTCCATATCTTACAACTTTCAATATCTTTCGTCCAAAATATAAGTTTATTAGTTTTTGATAGTCCTACAATCTCGTCTAATTTTAATAATATTTCGTCAACATTTTCAATATCCTTTATCGTATAATTTTGTTTTTCACTATCATCTTTTTCTCTTACTTTTACACCTATAAAATAAAACTCGGTAGGAACTACTATATTTTTTTTAATTGCATCTAACATAGTCATTAAATATACGTAATGTATCTTACGTTCAGGCGTTCCGTAAATTTTAAGCATTCTTTTAATTTTACATGTTTCTGGTCGTATAGGTGTAGCCGATAATCCAATTATACTTTTTAAATTTTTCCATGTTTTTGCATCTTTAAGAAATTTATAAATGTCTTCAGCACCTGCCCAATGTGTCTCATCGTGTATGATTAGTCCAATATTAAAAGTTTCTAATTTGCAGTTTTTAGATAATAATTTATCGCTATTAGCAATTAAAAAATATGGTTTTTGTAGTTCATCATATTTAATTTTTTTATTAAAACGTTTATATATATGATGTGTGGATGGTATATAATTATTATCTCGTAATCGTTTTATGTTACAAGATGTCTCGGTAAATTGTGATTGTAATATATCTATTCTTTTAGTAATCCATAATATAGATAATTCAGGATATATTTTCATAAAATATCCTATAATCAATAATGCAGATATAGTTTTTCCTCCCCCAGTCGGTAAACAAATAATACCATTACATATATTATTTTTAAAATTGTTTAATATTTCTAATTGATAATCTCGTGGTTCAAATTTATCACATTGTATATTATTAATTATATTATATACATGTTTCACTATAAAATTTTCTGTAATAACATAATTATAATTTTTTAATTCATTCTTACAATATTGTAATATATTACATTCATTACTTCTTGTTTCTTTCGGATAATCATCTGAATAATAATTTATAGTTTTTTTTAATACAGTTTGTTCTATGTGATATAATTTATTGTATGTAATATCTTCTACTATTTCAATTGTAAATTTATAATATACTTTATTACCATAATAAGTAATATAATCATATAAGCGTTGTTCTAAAGTCATTGATATTCCAAATTTAAATATATCTAGATTTTCTAATATTGGAGCGGATAAACAATATAAACCTTTATTATATTTTAATTCCTTAACTGCTTTAGACATTACTATTAATGAATTATATATATAATTCATTCTAATATCATTTTTTTTAAAGTTGCTTTAGCAATCTCAAGCAAATATTATATACTTAAACATATATAATAATATTAATACCGATTAAATTATAACATTTTGTTAAATTCAAATTATATAATTCATGTAAAAGTTTAACTTTATTGCTTCGTCATTTTTCTTCTTAATGCTTTTATTATTTCTCTTGCAAATAAAAATAATTTCAGCGTCTGTTATATACAAATAATTTTTGTTTAATGTTGTACGCTTTATAAATATTACAACGTAATATTTATAAAATATCATTAAATAAAAATTATAAATTGTTATTTAATGTTGTACGTGAACATGTTATAGTATTTTTACACTTTTGGTTCGCTAAGAGACGTCGTTATTGAATGTGTGTTAATTGAAATTAATAAATAGATGAATATATTTATGAACAATTTATATGTAATTGTAAATAGTTCGTTTTAACATATTCAATATATTGATAACTCATTTATTGATATTTTATTCCCATAGATACATTTAATTCATTCTAATTATAGCATAGTGATTATATTATTATTATTAATATTTAAAAAATAATATATTATATTTTAATTATTTATATATTTAAAATATTTAATTAATTTGTTTTTTAATGGCTGAACTATATAGGACAATTAAATTCCTTTAACTATTATCATTTAAGGTATTTGTATATATAATGTTTCACTTTTAGCATTCTTATACATATAAGATGCATAACCAGCAATCATAGATGCTGGAATTTGAAATATCAATTCAATAGTTGTAATATCTCTATCCAAAAAATTCGGAATTAATTGAGATAATATAGCCAGAGTAATCACAGTAAGAGGAATAGCAATACTACTAGCAATTTGAGCATAATTAGCTGTTTGAAGACCAATTAGAATATCACCAGAAATATAAGTAATAATATATCCAACTGCAAATAACATCCCCATAATAAACGGCTTAGAATTGGTCATAAAATAAATAAGACAATCATATACATTAATCCAAACATTAATATAATTTGTTCCAGAATTAGAATTTGTAGTTGTTCCTACGAAAGGAATAATATCAACAAACGAATAAACAAGCATCGTTAATGCTTGATATGTACTTCTATAAACTTCAAACCAAACAGTAAATAAAATTTTTTGTGATAATGTCATATAATCATTTTTAATCGTATTTTCTACAACATTCTCTGTCGCAACATTCATTAAACATCCAAATGTTATACCAATTGTAAAAAAGGTTATCCAAAATAACATATATTTATTTTGTTCGCTATTACTATTCGCATATTCAATTATATACGGAATACATGAAAAGGTAAATGAAATAAACGCCAATATGACTGCTTGTTTTTGTTTTTTTGTAATTTCACGTTCTTGAATATCAAAACAAGTTAATTTTCTTAATAAATAAGTAAGAGGAATCGCTAGAACACCAAGAATAACTTGAATGGGTGCTGGTAGTCGAGTGGTTCCTCCAGGATACACAACTCCTATTCCGTTTGTAGCATCGAAAATGCTAGTAATAATAATTTTGGTTTGGGTTGGATATTGTAAATTATTTGGTAGTCTTACATCAAAACAATATCTCATTACAACATAAATAATAAAAAATGTTAGTGCAAATAAAGTTGATAAAAACAACAATACAAAATAAGGATGCAGTTCAGGAAATGAATCTAAAAAAGGAGGCATAAATGTGCTTTGAAGTATATATCCCATGATACATGACGCAGTTATTGAGTAGATTGCCTGGTTAATGTTTTGTTGCATAGTGGAACAAATATTTAATATATTAAATTTATCATTAATTTAATCAATTTTTTTGTCAAAAAAATGATAAATTGATTATATAGTCACAAACCGCAACGTAAATGATTCGTTTTGATGTATCATGTAGAAGAATAATGATGTTAATTGAGATTAAATTTACAAGGGGAGCAAAGCGACCCTTATTGAGGAGAAGCGATAGCGACGAAAAATATAGTTAGCAAAGCTAACTATATTTTTTGTGTCCAAATGGTCTAGATATATCTAAATAATATTCTTCGATTTTTTATAACATCGTATTCGTTAATGTATATAACAACATTCATTTAATACTATTATTAAATGATGATTTAAATATTTTTTGCGGTTAAATATACTCGATATAATTCTTTTACATTTTCAATATTATCATAAAAGAATTTTTTGAATAAATCCCTGTCAATCAACAGAGTGTTATTATATAAATGTCCGTATAAAATAAGTAATCCAACTAAATTATAATTAATATATTCAATAATTGCATTTATAGATTGTTTACACAATATTTTAAAATCTTTTATATTATGACGATTAATATTTTTAATCTTAATTGATGAAATTGTAGACGATTGTGTATATGTTAAGGATTCGCTTAATTTTATACGAATTTGTTTGTTATGACCACACATTGCAAGTTTATCAATATAATCGGTGTTTATAATATTTGTTAATTCTTGTAAAGCATATATTAAGTATCTAAATTTACGTATGTCATGTATATGATTATAACTGCCACAATAATTCGCACTAATACCATGCCGTATACTACCATTGTCATAAAATAATATTGGAATACCAACATTAACATACGATATGTATTCACCAAGAGTATCATCACAACATTTTGCATAGAAAGGATTTGACATATGATATGTTTGATAATGTGTAACTACATCGTTATGAATACGATCGGCAATTCCTTCTTTATATCTATCCAACATATTTGGATATAGTGACATATATGCATGTAAACACATAGATTGCAACGTTCGTATAAATGGTTTTAGGCTTCTTATATAAATATCATCTGCAAACGAACGATACAGATTATTAATGTGTTGTTCCATTATCTATGATATATTATGATGTATATTATAATATTCTTTTCAATTTTTAATACTCAAATGTTTTATATTTATGCCAAATATAATCTTTAGGTTTTGTTGTTAGCATCGTGTATAAAACCATTTCATGTCCAAATGGTCTAGATACATCTAAATAATGTTCTTCGATTGTTTTTGTAACGTCAAATCCGTCATATCCAACTATCATTAAATTATATCCGTGTTTTATCATCCGTTTTAGTTTAACAAAATCTTTATGTTTTTTAATAGCTCTTTCGTAAAAATGACAATAAAATTGACGGCTGGTAAAATAATCTATATTATGTTGTTTTTCATTTTTAGAAATCCATATACTATATACTGGTATATTTCCTAATTTCTTGTCTTCATCTGTCCTATTTGGCTTATGTCTGTATGGTGTTTTGTCGAAATACATATTTTTTTGAGTTTTGAAAAATTGTTTAGTTGGTTTCCCATTTTTTATTTCGCTTGGAAATACTTTATTGCCTTGGTGAAAATTTTCTAAATTATATGCTTGTGGTAAATTAGGCTGCCCGTGGTCAACTGGACCGATCGATTTCGGGGATAAGCTAGGTAATCCAATTCCATCTATTCTATTTTTATGTTTATAATTAGGAAATATATTTATGTATCCATCAGTTAATTTTACATCTTTCATCATGTACATTTTACAACATTTAACGTCACCATTTTTGTTGAGTTTTTCGTTTTGTTCCGCAATCAATTTACATTTATCATTATGTTTTTTTATAATTGCTTTTTTATTTTTTATCCGTTTGGGATTTTTCGGTAATATTGTTCGCGTTTCTTTGTAGCTGTGATATCCGCACATTATTTGTTTATTCGAATTTATATAATATCCTTTTCTCATACATGTTTTATCATCCTTACTTTTATATTGACATATTGTTTCTCCAAAATATTTTACCATAATACTATTATTATATTAATATGTTTAAATTATATTTTTTCATTTTTTTTAATTGCTAACATATTATATGAATATTAGAATATATTTTAAATAATAGCACAGGTTTAATTGATTTTCATTTATTTGGTTAAGACTATTTTTATGTTTAATAATAGAATTATATAAATTAAAAAAAAAATGATATTTTAATATTATATTAAAATATATATAAATAGCAATCTTTCAACAGTTTCACTATGGATGATTTTGATATTGAATCTCAAAAACGTAAACAACATGATGAATATATACATAGCGTTAAACAACTACAAAAAGAATTTATAGATAATTATTGTATATATATATCATTAATCGTGTGGTCTATATCATTTATATTAATATTAGTTTTTTATATAAGTATTCTTACTAAATATAATGTATGTTCTTGTGCTGCAATTGAAAAAAGTTCAATCGTTGATTACGAAAATAAAAGTATTATTTCAACCGATATACAAATGAATTGTATAGGCTATAATGTAAATAGTACAATTTTAATTGGAGAACCATGGCAACAAAATCAACATTGGACGATTGACTATAATTCTAAATTTCTGTTTAATAAAAATGAACAATTTATGTGTTATCATATAACGAATTATAATAAAATTAATAATAATACTGTAGATAAAATAATTTTAAATAATCCAATGGTAACATATAGTTATATATTATGTATTATATTTAATATAAGTAATTATTTTATATTGTCAATTACTAAATATACAAAAAGTTGTTGTTTTGAACAATTTGAAATATCAAATGTTATACCACCGACAAATAAACAATTATATATTATACAATTTCGTGACTATGTAGGCTGTAGAAATTTTCTATGTTCGTGGAGTGGATTAATGTTTTTTATAAATATAATCGTTATTTTTGTATCTAATTATTATTTTAACGTAAATATGAATTCGCCGTATATGAATATTATTTTTACATAATTATTTACATAAACTATTTGAGTAAAAAAATTTAATAATTATACTATAATAATATAATATATCAAGTTTGAAAAGCTAATAACATCTTTTTCATATTCCAACCAAATTTTCTGCATTTTCGGATGGTAGGTAAGCTTATTAATCTCTGCCACAAAGGTGTTGAAAGCCTTCATGAAAGAAGGTTCATTGTGCAAATCAATGTTTTTCATAAACATCTTCATTTTCTCCTTATCAGTCTTGCAGAGATTTCGGTGCATTTTTGACACCTCAAAATATGAGACAATAAGGAAAAACCATACCTCTTCAAACTGCTTGTCAATGACATCTGTTTTTTCGGAGAATTCAATTGATGTAGACATGTTCATCGCCCTCTCTAATCCGTTGTGCAGGATGATAAACGAACAAAACACGACATTGCAATAATATAACATATTTAACCTATCTCATTAATAATTGTTTTTATCATTTTTTGTAACAAATAATTATCAATATATATAAATTTATTATATATATATTTAGTAGAAGATGAATTATAGAATCGCTATATGTGGTTCGGGAGGTGTAGGCAAAAGCTGTATTACTATTAAATATATACAAAATATGTTTATTGATGATTATGATCCTACTATTGAAGATATGTACAGAAAACAAGTAACTATTGATAACGAAACATGTTTATTAGACGTATTAGATACTGCTGGACAAGAAGAGTATGTATCTATGCGTGATTCTTATATGAGAACGGCTGAAGGTTTTATTTTAGTATTTTCTATTAATTCTAAATTATCTTTATATGAAACTGACTCTTTCTACAGTCATTTATTAAAGTGTAAAGATACAAATAAAATACCGTTAATTTTGGTTGGAAATAAATGTGATTTACAAAGAGAAGTATCAACCACGGAAGGCAAAGCTGTTGCACATGAATATAACGCCATTTATATAGAATGTTCAGCAAAAAATGGTTTTAATATAGATGAAGTGTTTGTTCAATTAGTTCGTAAAATGAAAGAATTCAGAAAAACTAAATCGATTATAACAAAAAAGAAAAAATGTGTTATTATATAAATTCTTTATCAACTCAATACTGTTGCTCATACATGTGAAAACGCTCTAATAATAATCAATTTTTAAGTAAATAATCTACTCACCTTTATATATCCCTTTTTGCATATTTGATTATATAAACTCGTGTTTTTACATGTGTTAAAAGTTCCTTTAGTTAATAACCATTCAGCAACATCATCATGACCATTTATACAACTATATTCAAAACTAGAATTATTATATGAATTAACATCTATGTTGCTATATTTATATAACCATTTGGCTATATTTAGTTGACCACACGCACACGTTAATATAAACAAGTTGTCTGTAATTTGACATCCTAATGAATACAACCAGTTAGCTATATGTAAATGTCCATTTATACAACTTAAATAAAATGTATTTGTTAATATATCGATATTTTGTATATTATATAATGCTTTACGTATCAAGCTTTCATCGCTATAGATGTATATAATATCATTAGCTCTATCAATATAATTGTATAATGGATATGAATATATACTATATATCCATTGTGCTATATATAAATATCCGTGTGTACATGATAACTTTAAAGCCTTATCATTAAACAAATGAATATTTACTCCTTTGAAATATATCCATTTAGCTTCGTTTATATAACCATTAGAACAATATTCTATAAATTGTTCGGTATTGGATAAGTGTATAATTTGTAATATATTTTTTACGTATTTTTTTAAGGTATGTGGTAATATACTATATTTTAATTTGTTTCGCTGTATACATTTTATACATTCCAACATTAACATTATATTATATAGCTCACATATTAACAAGTTATTTATGTACAACTTAATATCAATGCACGATCATTACAATGTGATATAGTTTAGTTTAATATTACAATAATAATAGTATTATTGTAAGAAATTATATATTATTTTTTTATATTGCGTTTTTAATTTTCAATTTCCATATAAAGTAGGTATTATATTTTTTATATAATTATATAATTCTTCCGCATATTCTTTATTTATAAATTGTAATTCTTCTAATGTTATCAATTCTGTTGTATGAGACATAATATTTCGCGTTTCTTTTATATCAGTTATTATAAAAAATAATTCAATATTATTTATTGTAAATTCAGTTTTAAGAATATCAATAACCTTATTATGTATAATTTTCCATTTATCTCTATTATTTTTAACTTTAGAATATCTATTATATTGTTGTATCCTATATTCTTTTAAATGTTCTACTAACTTAGATATGTGGGCGTCTCTACTTAATTTATATATATCGCTTTCTTCATCACATAATATATATATTAAATCCTTCCGTATTTGTTGTGTATTATCAAATGCCTTCTTATATATAATATTTATTAATTTTTCATTTTCTAATATATTAATTTTTATTTCCATCGTATTAATTTTTTGAGTTTGTGTTTTAATTCGTTCATCTTGTATTTTAATTCGTTCATTTTGTGTATTAATGTGTTCGTTTTGTTCGGATACTAGTTTATTAAGTTCCAATATTTCAATGTTCTTAATTTTTAATTGTTCTTTCAAATTTAATATTTCTTCATCTTTTATAATTAATAGATGTTTTAATTCGTTTAGTTCATGTTGTATTTTATTGCGTAATAATTCATTCTCTTCAATTTGTTTAATTAAAATATTATTCTCTTTAATTAATCTTAATACTTCATTTTCTAATTTTATTTTCTCTTGTAATAAATTATTTAATTCAAATATTAAACCAACTGGTTGTATATTAGTTAATTGGCTCATTCTTAATAATACAATATATATTATATTATTTAATTAATATAATTATCATTTTTTACAATACAATAATTTATTTTGTATTATCTTCACTGTTTACACATCTACATGCTTCATTATATAAATATATTTATATATACTTAAAAGAAGTTCGTCGTTATGTAAGCTTTATTCGTCCAATTCGTTTAAAAATATGTAGAACAAAGCTATTTAATATAACTCCGAACCATCGTGTTTTTAAGGTTTGTTGTCTCTTCATTGCTTTTTATAATCTATAGATTTAGTTGCTTTATCAATTTTTAGTAATTTATGTTTTGTGAAGTGTGCCATTATTAAAAATTGATAGTTTATATTATATATGTATTATACTATTAATTGTTGTATCAACAAATGGACACTATCGTCCAAGGCGTGTTTCCAAGTTCAGTAGTTAAGATGAGTGATGAATATACGGAAGTAGTATTAGACAACAACATCACTTTTCGCATTGACGGTAACGGAGTGCAAATGTGGGATATATATGGGACCCATTTTGAAGACATTATAACACGAGCTACAGATGTCCATGGTGCAAACATAGAGCTCGTGTTGCGACACATCAAGGAACAACTAGATCGTCCAGACGACGACTATCTAGATGACAATGCTTATACATTAACAGAAACGCCAGTTGATTTTTGGGAACATCTTCGAAGGATGTGCAAAAATCCAGAAAAGCAAAAGATACATATAGTGTCTTGGGGAGATAAATTTTACAAAACTCCTCCAGTTAAGCCACACTTCAACGCCAAAACTATTGGAAGCAAAAAACCAAGAAACTTGAGGGATTTAAGAGGAACTGATGAAAGTTTACAGCGAACAATCCAGAGTGCGAAGGGTTTTGAATTTTTTATGGAAACAATTATTAAAAAGATAGAAGCCGATGAGTTAAAAGTTGTTGGCATTTTTTGCACTGCTGGACATCATCGTTCTGTTGCGTGTGCTGAGTTATTGAAAAAGCATGTTTACACCAGTGCGACAATCCAACACTTGACACTTCGAAAATAAGTTTTATTTATATAAAATTTATTATTTTCGAACTGGTGTTGTAAATTTTTCATTTGTTTCAATTATTTTATTTTTTAACATTATAACATTTATAGTCCATCCTATTATTATGAACACTAATAATGAACCTAATATAATTATAAGAATTATCCACCATTTTAATTTTATTGGTTCATCTAAATTTTCTTTGTCAAATAAATTACTATCAACTGTTATATTAAATATATCCAATACATAATTTTTATTTATATCAGTTTCAAAAATACGAACTAGTTCTTCATACTCGGAAAGATACAACGTATATAAATGCAAATAATAAATTATAACTCCATTTATATTTTGTTTTGTTGGGGAATCGTTTCCTAAACCAGAAATATGAAATCCTCCTAAACTTGGTAAACTGGATATTTCTTCATCAGTCGCATTCGGATTAAATAATATAGCTGCATATTTATTTTGTAATACATAATCATTAACACTATTTATATTATTTAAGTTATCTTCCAATTGTTCCAATAATTTATACATTTTTAATTTATTATCTATTGTCGGTAAATGGGATGTATTAATCATATTTGATTCTGGTATATCAGATTGCATTGATTTTTTACATTCTATAGATGTACATTTTGGATATTTCAAAGAAATTTTATTAGATAATGTTGTTAATATACTATTAAATTTAATATATATATCACTAAATCGATTAATTGATTTATCTAACAAATTTTTAAGTTCAATAAACATATCATCGTCGCTTAATCCAACTAATGTAGTATTAAAAATTTCTTCAATATCATGTTCTCGAAAATATAAATCTGTAGTGGTTCCTCTAGTAATATTAGATTGAGATTCGTTATTCATTTCTTCTTCCATATTATATATAATCTAAAGATTATATATAATTTCTATTATCTTTACAATTAATATCTTTGAATATTATTATTACACTTAATATAATTATAACTGATATAATCATCTCAATAATAAAAATCTCATAAAAATATGAATTGCATATATCGGTTTTATCTCCTTGAAATGATCGTTTGCCAGACATGATAGACATTATAATTGGATCTGCTCCAGAATGCTCTTTTATTCTAGTCATTTCCCACACCCATTCATGTGTAGTTATTCTATTTCGATATAATTGTGCTACATATTCTCCATCAATATTACTTACGGTAATTAAATCTGAAAAAAAACTCTCTCCCTCAACATATGCTAAAACTTCTTTATCCGATTTGTCTCTAAGTTCAAATGATGTAATAATTTTATTTTGGTTAATAATCGTTTCCATTGCATTGCCAGTTCGCATGACATAAATTATATCTCCATGACAATCATATATATAATTCATTGATACAGTAGATATAATTTTTTGATCTGAACGGGCTACTAATTGTTTGTTCAAATAAATATCGACATCGTGTTGAGTTGTTGGACAATATTGTTTAAAATAACCATTCATAGATTGATAAATATATTTCCAAGCCCATTGAGAAACAATCTCTTTTTTTGCTACAAGCATTGATGTATTCGGAAAAGTTGGACATTCTATATTCTGTGATGTATACGGATTATTTCCAATTACAATTAAAGATATACCTAATCCAATATAAGTCACTATTCCTAAAAACATTATGCAATATATAGCATATTTCTTATTAAAAAAAGTGTTAAGATTATCGTAATTCATTACAACATTAAATAAAAATATATAAATATTTTTATTTCATTTTTTTAACGCAAAGTCTCAACTACACTAGCAAATGCTCCATCTCCGTTATCGCGATCGTAACCATTAGAATTAGCAATGTCGCCTGTTAGATCTGTCTTAATTACACGTCCTTGAAAATAATCAATGTAACTTCGAAGTGCTTTATGTGCTTCTTCTTCGTTCCAAATTGGAATCGGAATCATTGGGTGATATTGAAAAAATGATGCAATTTTTGATTTATCCCACAAAGCTCTCAAAAGAACAACCTTATCAAGTCCAGATATGCTTATTTTGTCAGTCATTTTGTTAAACAATATATAATAAATATATTAATTTATATTATAATCAATTTTTTTATTTACCACGCAAAAAAACGACGATTAAAGTTAAATTGCTCTTCAAATGCATTAGCTCGTCTAAGAGCAGAATTTGCTTCACCAGTTGTTATTATATTAGTTTCGATGCACAGCAAATTACACAGATAATCAATCCCGCTAATTAAATCTTTTGTTTTACTCATTATATTAAATGCGTGAAAAACATCCATTGAAGGTACATGAATACCAAAACAAATAGGCATTATTTTCTTTTGTATAATTGATATACAACACCTCTCACATCCACAACTATCTCGTTCAGTACATCCATAATAAAATATATCACATTTTTTACAATTAAACTCTTTCTTTGTATGTTCATCACATAAAAAAACCTTATCGTCAAACTTTTTTGGCATCTGAGTAAAGACTATGTAAATGGTATATGATAATCTTATTTATATCAATTTTTTACTTATTTATATTTAGAGTTTTTACTATGGGATTTGTAATAAGTTGTTGAAATGATACTCTTAGACAATCCGTTTTTGGACTTTTAACTTTGGTTGCAATTTCGCTTGTTTAAAATATTATTACTCTTAAATTGTGCTTTGAAAAAGTGTAAAAAAATATTTAATGATATAGTCTAAAAAATTGATATAATTAAGTCATTATATATAAATATATAATTTGTAGAGCTATGTCCGAATCTTTTGACAAGGAGCGTGACGAGATCGAAAAGATGCGGTGGATTGTCCATAGTATGTATAATGTGTACAACGGGAAGGTCTCGATTAATTGGTTGACCGACATGTCCACCCCTCCCAAGTTTCTTATATGTATGGCGTGCAAAAACCCTCGCGGAGCAGACGATGACGAAAAGGAGTTGTGCAAGTGTTTTGATGACTATGACGAAGAAAAACCGCCAGCAGTTGTTTATCCAGTTGCAGTCAAAGTGCTGGACATTGCATTCCTGCTCGCGGCAATAAAAGATAAGATGAAAAACCTTGGAAAAACGCGTATCCAGCGCGACGTCGAGCTTCGAGCTATCTACGGAGATGGTTCGTCTGATCTTAGTGAATACTGGTGGCTGAGGAGGTACCCCATCATGAATACTGTTCTGGTGACTCAAGATATGGAACAGTTGGAATATGAAATGAAGGAGCCGTTCTTGTGCTTCGGTGATCCCGTTCATCTGGAAGTTGACGGGCAACTTACTGCCCTATCCATGCACATCTCGGGAGGCGGTACTATTCCCGAACAGGTGTCCCTTGTTTACAACGACGACGTATTCGAAAGCAGTGGCTTCTTTCGAGGTGGAGAGGGGCTCCCAAGCATGAGCCATTTTCATCCTTATGCAGTTATTACTGTGCCGTCGTTTGTAACAAACGATGAATCTGCTGGCGATACTGCTGGCGACGCATAAAAATAGCAAAATTAGATTTTATTATTAAAAACTAATTGAAACAAATTTTTTATAATGGAAATAAAATAACATCTTTGATAGTGTGCTTGTTGGTCATAAGCATCGTTAATCGATCGATTCCCATACCAAAACCCGCTGTAGGCGGTAGACCGTATTTAAGGGCTTCTAGAAATTCTTCGTTATGACCATGAGCTTCAGTGTCCCCTTTATCTTTAGCTTTATGTTGTTCATCAAATCGTTCTTTTTGAACAATCGGATCATTTAACTCAGTATAAGCGTTACAGATTTCCATACCATTAATAAACAATTCAAAACGTTCTGTTAGCTGTGGATTGTGTCTGTGTCCTTTAGCTAAAGGTGACATTATTTTGGGATGATTATAGATAAAAGTAGGATTTATACATAGAGGTTCTATAAAATATCCAACTAATTTATCTAAAAGTCTTGCAGTTGTAGTAGGATGCAAACAAACTACATTATATTTGTCACATATTTCAAGTAATATTTTGTTTGTTTCGTCACTATCATCACAAGGAACATTAAAACCAACTATACGACTTAATTCATTCATCATATCTATGCGTTTATAGGGAGGATTAAAATCAATTTCTATAACTTTTCCATCAGTCGTAGTATAATCCATTTTAGGTTTAGCAACTTTACAAACAATTTGAATTATTAAAGCTTCACACATTGAAAATAATATATTATAATCCGCATATGCCATATAAAATTCTAGGCTTGTAAATTCTGGATTATGTGTTAAGTCAATTGACTCGTTTCTAAATTGCTGTCCAATTTCATATACTCTATCAAGTCCCCCAACTACAAGCATTTTAAGATGAAGTTCAGGAGAAATTCGCAAATAATAATCTAATTTTTTATCATTACAATAAGTGTTAAATGGTTTTGCCATCGCTCCTCCAACTTTTGCAGATAAAATTGGTGTTTGAACTTCTATAAAATTTTGTTCATTTAAATATTTTCTAATTTCTGTAATAATGAGACTTCTTTTAATAAATGTATCTCGACTTTCTTTATTAATCATCAAATCTAAATATCGCTGTGTTGCTCTTACTTCCGCATCTTTGATTCCATAATATTCTTTTGGAATGTGATGTAAGCAAGGTGTCAAAATAATAATCTCTTTTGCATATAAACTAATTTCATCTCTTAAAGATTTCCCACCAAATCCATTAATTCCAATTATATCACCTATATTAATATTTTTTAATTCGTTATAATTAGTTTGATATTCTTTTTTATCTATAATAATTTGTAATTTATATCCATCAGATTGTATTGTTAAAAAAGTTAATTTAGAACCAGCTGTTCGATTAAGCATAACACGTCCAGCTAAAGATTCGTTATTACCATATAATCTATCTCCTTTTTGGGAATTATTATATTTATTTATAAAATCACAGATCGTGATTGTCGTCTTAAAATAATGAGGATATAAAGATGGTTTGTAATGAACACTGGACATTAATTAACTTAACATTTATGATATAATTGATTAAATATATATTTAATCAATTTTTATAATATTATTCAAGCAAATTTTTATTATGGTTGCTTATAATAAAAGTTAAAACATTATTTACTAGATTTACAAGGGAGCAAAGCAACCCTTATCGAGGAGGAGCGATAGCGACAAAAATTATAGTTAGCAAAACTAACTATAATTTATGATGAATGAAAACTGCAAAAAAGTTTTCATTCATTGATAAGAAAGGGGAGCAAAAAGAAAGGGGAGCAAAGCGACCCTTATATATACTAGAAACACCATCGTTAAAAGAATTATCATTAGAAATAATTACAAAATATAAGCTAGAAACACCTAACATTAGCATAAGCATAATTTTAAAAGATATTACTAAAGATATGTATATTTTGTAAAAGTACATATATGAAAGCTAAAACTAAATTAAAAATTACTATATTTAACCGATATAATCATAATATTGAAATACCAAACTGGATGTGTATAAATTGTCAATAAAATTGATAAACTAATTATATAATTATATCCAATTTATATGTAATTACAAACAGCAACATAAATGGTTATCTTTGATATCTCACATAAAAGAATAACAACGTTAAAAGGAATTGTATTTCCAAAAAATATAACTGAATTAAATTGTAGTTTTAATCAATTAACTAGTTTAAAACATTGTCCGTGGAATTTACAAGTGTTATATTGTATGAGAAACCAATTAATTAGTCTAGAACACTGCCCACAGAATTTACAAGTATTAGATTGTTCTACTAATCAATTAATTAATCTAGAACACTGCCCACAGAATTTACAAGTATTAGATTGTTCTAATAATCAATTAACAAACTTAGAACATTGCCCACAGAATTTACAAAAATTAGATTGTTCTAATAATCAATTAACAAACTTAGAACATTGCCCGTGGAATTTACAACAATTATAT
>Ga0209541_10008436_pt1 | contig 16974 bp, 16 predicted proteins | sample RifCSPlowO2_01_FD_184027 | JGI IMG/M metagenome (GOLD analysis project Ga0209541, IMG submission 184027) | Groundwater microbial communities from Rifle, Colorado - Rifle CSP2_plank lowO2_0.1 (SPAdes) (version 2) | ecosystem: Environmental > Aquatic > Deep subsurface > Groundwater | place...
AGCGTATTCTGGACAAAACTATAGATATTGGCAATCGGTGAAGTGGAAACCGAAACTGAGGCGCCGCCGAAACTCCACACTCCGGTTTGACTGTCAAATACCGGTTGCAAATAACCTTCAGGCAGCAATGAGTGCTGCTTTTCCTCTGTCGATTCGCCTAAAACAGTCGGTGTGATCATCAAGCCTGCCAGGCTTTGATTAAACTCAAGGGTAGCTCCGGCAATGATGGCTTGGGCTTCGGAGATCGCTCGGGCCCCTGATTCTACCTGCACCAAACTAATTCTGCCCAGGCCGTCAACTTCACCGGCAATCAGCTGATTAGTCAAATAGGTCTGAGCCTTAAAAATTCCAGACAGCCGACCGTTAATTACCTGACCCTGCAAAATTTTGAGCGGCAGACCCTGACCGTCTGCTAATTCCAACAGCGCAAACATTCTGTCCACGATTACCGCCTCGGGAATAACCGTACCGTCCTTGAGTGAGAACCCGGAGATAATATTGCTAATTTGGTCACTAATGAATGTCTCTCCGGACGGGAGCTTAAATCTGACATCTCCGATATAGGCGCCGCTGCCATCATCAGCTACCTCGGCCTCCACAATTTCAAAGCTGGAAAAATCGCCTGTCGGTAGGCTGACCGAACCTAAAACACTCCCCACAAATTTTGCCCCCAGCAGTTTATACTTATCCAGGTGAGTCGGTGAATCCTGAATGACTTTGGCAATATTAGCCTGCGAAACAGTCTGAGAATTACTAGAAATGGTGGCAATACCCAAGGAAGCGATACCGATAGCTCCCGCTATCAGTAGGATAATCAGAGCCGCAAAACCGGAATTAGCCCGAGGCTTATCTGTTAAGTTATTGTAAATAGTGGTAAACATCAAGATATAAACTTGTAAAAACTTGTAAAACTAGACACGTTTCCTCTTGAACGTAATGATGAGTACCATGGTCCAGGTTCCTAAGAAAATGGTGGCCAGAAAAATTCCGAAAGTAATCACGTTAGCTGAGCGCAGCGTGTTTAGTAAATCAACGTTAACTACCAAACCCCAGTTTAAATCGGCAATCGGCGTGTAGGCTTGAAGCCGGTATCGATTAACCTCACCCAGTCCGATTCTGTACCCGGCTTTCCCTTCCACGGCTTGAATTAAACTAATATTTTTCTCCACCTTTTGGCCAATTAAGGTTTTATCGGGATGGAAAATATAGCTTTGTTGCTGGTTAGCTATGGCAAAATCCCCATCGTCAGGCCATAAAAGACTCAATCTGTTGCTCAGCTGATCAAAATCAATCGCTCCGGAAATCACACCCACAAAATTGCCTTGGTTATTCAATAGCGGAGCGACAATATAAATCGAATATGGCAATCCGGCAACCTTGGGTTGCACTAGTTGAGAAACCGTCACCGCTTGGTTTTCTTTGACAGGAGCAAAATAGTCTCTGCCGGCTAGATTTAGGTCAATTCTTCTCTTCCCAGCCTCTAAGGGGAAAAAGGCGATGACGTCTCCAACCTCATTGGCAATGGTAATGCGGCGAAAAGCATCAGAGAATTCGTAAAGCTCCTTAACCTTTCTGTCCAAAGCATTTTCTTCCTGGTCAGCCGGATCAATGGCGGAAAAATTAAGTACCAGCTCGACCAGGTCTGGTTGCTTGGAGAAAGTGTCAATCTTTTGAGCCGAGCCGAACACAAAGTCATCAACTACTTGAGCGGCGGCAATGGATTTTTTGGCAATATCGGCAAAGACGAAAGCTTGATAGGTCTTTTGCACGGAAAAGACAATTACCAGGCCGGCGAAAAAAATCACTGTCAACCAGGATAGGCCGGATGCCAGTTGCTGGCGGGAGTAACGGGCAATATTTTCCATTCTTTTGGTGTAGGGGAAAATAATGGCAAAACAGGAAATTAAGATCGCCAACACTCCTCCGCCCCAAAAGTATTGATTGATATGCATAGCGGCGATAAGCATAAAACCAGCCATGAAAAATACCCCCCAATAAATAAGCCAATCCCGGTTTTTAAAATAGGCGGCAATACTAGATAAGACGATTAGACTAACGCCTATGAAGTAGACAGAAAGAAATGTGAGGGGAAAGCTGGAGAGAAAGTTAAGAAACGGGTTTTGAACAAAAAGCCATCCACCCCCAAGAAGAATGAAATAGATCAGCAGATTAAACTTGATCCAATCATCAGTTGTCCAAAAATATTCGATAATGGCAAACACCCCAAACACTCCAAACCATAAAGCGCCCTGATTACTTGCCCCCGTCGTTAAAAACACTAACCCCAGCAGTAGAAACAGAACGCCCAGACAAAAATGGGAAAGAAAATGCTGCCACTTGCTTTTTTTGATCAGGATATCGGCAATAAACAACCAGCCTCCGGCCAAAACAAAGGCCACCCAAAACAATCTAAGGTAGGAGGCATGAACGCTTAAAGCCGGAAACTTATACTCCGGCGGAAAAAACAAAAACACTAAACCTAAAAAGATTCCGCACAAGCCCAAAAACCAGTCAAACAGATCCTGTGCCTGCTTATAAGCCAGAATCTTGCTGGCAACTACGGGAGCGGCCGGAATGGGACTGGAGGGGATTGGACTGGAAGCTGATGGCTCCGGCTGGCCGGCAAGACGCAGGTATTCTGCTTCCGGAATTCTAAACCTGCCTTCTGTTCCTAAACGAGCGGCCTTAATCTTTCCTTCCTCCAAATACTTGTAAACGGTATTCGTAGAAAAGCCCAGCAGGTTGGCTATGTCTTTTACGGTGTAGGTTTTGGGCATTAGGCAGTTTTACAAGTTATTACAAGTTTGTAACTAGTATTGTATTGAAGTCTTGTGAAAACTGTCAAGTGGTCAAGAAGAAAGCTTAAGTTTTTGTGCCAACGCCTGCAGCTTGGCTACCGGTAACTTTTGAGGAGTACCTTGATCCAACTTGCCTGGCATTAAGTGGACGTGGGCATGAGGAACATCTAAACCGAACACCAAACCCCTGACAACGGCTTGGCCGGTTTTTTGCCTTAAGTGCCGGGCAATTTTCCCCACCACAGCAAAATACTGACTCAAATCAGGATAGTCCCAAACCCACTCCACATGCTTTTTGGGAATGACCAAAGTGTGACCCTCACTTTTAGGAAAAATGTCCAGAATGGCGATGAACTCTTGGTCTTCGTATATTTTGTAGCTGGGCAGCTCCCCAGCTACTACTTGGCAAAAAATGCAGTCAGCCATAATTTAAAAGTATAATACCACATATGCCTCAACCGCTGATCCTGGCCATTGATACTTCCTGTGATGAAACGGCTGTGGCTGTTTCTAGCGGCCGAAAAATTTTAAGTAACGCCATTGCTTCGCAAATAAATATTCATAAAAAATACGGCGGTGTGGTCCCTCATTTAGCCAAACGAGCTCACCAAGAAAAAATTGAGTTTGTTTATCGCGAAGCCTTATCCCGTGCCGGAAAATCACAGAGTGCAATTAACGCGTTGGCCGTGACCATTGGTCCAGGCCTGGCCCCGGCCCTGGAAGTCGGCATCGACTTTGCCAAAAACTTAAGCCGCAAGCTTAAGCGCCCTTTGATTGCCGTTAACCACATGGAGGGTCATCTGCTCTCTTGTTTGGCCAATAACGACTTGATGCCCAAAAATGCCCTGGGTTTACTGGTTTCCGGCGGCCACACCGAGCTGGTGCTGGTAAAAACTGTCGGCAGCTACCAGCTTTTAGGCCAAACTTTGGATGACGCCGCCGGCGAGGCTTTGGATAAGCTAAGTAAGATGCTTAAGCTTGGCTACCCCGGCGGACCGATTATTGAAGAGTTATCTACTAGCGGCGACGCCAATGCTATCTCTCTGCCCATTCCCATGCGTCAATCAGGCGATCTTAACTTTTCCTTTTCCGGTCTTAAGACCGCTGCCTTGAATATTATTAACTCCTCAAGCTTAACCAAAAAATTCACCTCTGATATGGCTGCCTCTTTCCAAAAGGCAGTGGCTATCAGTCTGACTACTAAGCTATCAAAAGCTATAGCAATGTATCAGCCTAAGGCGATTCTTCTAGGCGGTGGGGTGATTTCCAACCTCTATATCCGCCGCCAAATCCGCCAGGCGGTCAAACCTTTCAATCTACCCATTTATCTTCCTTATTCCAAAAAACTGTACACCGACAACGCCGCCATGATTGCCATCCCTGCCTACTTTAAGTTCTTGAAAAAAGAGTTTGTGACTAACCTATCTGCTCTCGACCGCCAGCCGAGTCTGTCTCTTTAAGACCGATTAACACTTTACAAACGCTTGCGTCAGCAATGCTTACTCTCGCTGAGCCGCCATTGACCCCAAACATTGTCTGAAACGGATAACGAATCTCCATCGGTGAAACGCTGTCGAATCCATCAAACTGAAGTTGCGGTCCGAGCGCAGATTCTTTTAGATTAAGGAGTAAACTTTCCCGGACGTGCAGAGTCAAAATCAGGGGCTGGTCTGCCTCAAAGACCCAAATTTTGTAGTCGGTTTTATCTTGGTTATGGCGGCTGGCGACAATCACCGGTGAGCCTTGCGGGCCTAAAGCCCATTCATTTTTAGAATAAGCGCTGACTCTTAAACCCTGGCTCACTAACTCAAAATCCGGCGGTTTTTGGTCGTCAAAACCGTGTCTTGGACCCCTAAACTGGTCTAAGGTAAGCCGTAAAATAGGATCGCCTTCTGGCAGTGCCACAAATAAAGTCTAGACCATCTTGTATAATTGGACAAGGCTATAGCCCTGAGCGTAGTCGAATGGGCTCCCGTAGTTCAATGGATAGAACGAGGGTTTCCTAAACCCTAAATCCAGGTTCGATTCCTGGTGGGGGCACAGCTACATCACTACGTATGGATCTTTAATGCCGAAAACAAGGTCAAGGCCAAGTTTTTCTAAGATTGTTTCTAAGCCAAGTCTATCACCATCTTTGTGTCCCGGTCTAACTTCTATAAAATCACCCAAACCATCAACCATGTCTATAGAAATCACAGCTTCGTCGAGCTGATAAAGGGTTCGATGCTTTTTAATCACCTTGACGCTGTCACCATAAATGGTTAAAAATTTAGCTTTCGTCTCTGCATCGATTTCGAATTCAAACTTAGGGCGCTCTCTAAATTTGCCTTCAACTGCCGGGCCCTTGTAAGTTAAAATGTTGTGACCTGCCTCTTCCCGAATACGCACGCTCTCGCCTGTTTTCGACAAGTCCCGGTCACGGGGATTGTAGTAAGTATCAACCTGCTCCACTACACCTAAACGCTCGGCTCCAAGTCTTCTTAAAAATTCCTCATCCAAGGCGCCGTTAAATTTAAGCTGAACCTCATGCAAACCGGAACGCCTGGCCTCAATGTTGGGGTTGTATTCATTTTTGATGACCATATCGGCATTGGCTTTGGTAACCTCTACATACTGCTCGTGCATCGGGTCAACTACAGAAAGAAAATAGCTCAAAATATCGGCCGGTTTTTCCCCGGCCCTGACCACATCTCGCATTAACCGCCGCAACAACCGTCCATGAAGACCAATGTCAACAAAAACTTTGATGTCTAACTCACTTTTAAAAGCATTATCTAGGGCAAATAAACCATCAACAACAATGACAGGCCTTGACTGTAATACCTTATATTCCCTTTCCGCTTCTGCCTCGGTCTCGCTACCAATGATGCCATAGCGATAAACCGGCACTCTTACTGGAATGCCAGATTGCAAAAAGTGTAGATCTTTTCGCCAGGAACCAAGATTAATCGCCTCCGGTTGGTCAAAGTTTAAATTATGATCGACGATATACTCTCGACTTAAATAGTAATCATCTATTGACTGACTCTCTGTTGCCCCTTGGCTAAATCTTGATCGGAATTTAGTAGCAGCATCTGTTTTTCCTGAGGCAGAACCGCCGCCAAAACCAACTATCACCGGTCGGTTTAATTGACTCATTTTTTCCCGGACCATAGTTTCCAGTTGATCCAGGCCCTCTGATAATTCATACACAGGGATTTCGCCCTGCTTTTTTGGAGCTTTACTGGGGGCAGTGGCTGGTTTGCGATCCTGTGATTCAATTGCCACGTTACCGGCACTATAGCAAATTTTTCAGGGAAATCAACCTGCTATAATGGACAATCGACGGGGATTAGCGCAGTTGGTAGCGCGCTACGTTCGGGACGTAGAGGCCGTCGGTTCAAGTCCGACATCCCCGACCAATTGACAACTCTTTCCAGAAAGAGCAAAATTCAAACACCATGGCTAAAGCTAATAATTACGTCACCGAAAAATACTTAGATAAAAAGCTAAAAAGTTTTAAAACAGAGCTGAAAACGGAACTTAAGTCTGAAATAAAAATCGAACTGTACGAAATAAAAGATGAGATTGTTGGCGAGATTAAGGCAATGCGAGAGGAATTTGATGTTCACCAATACTCACACGTTAGAATCAACGACGAACTAAAAGAACACGATAAACGAATTTCTGCTTTGGAAACGTCTTCAACTTAATTCTTCTTTTGAATAGATTAGACAATCGGCCGCACTCTCCCACTCAAAAATCTCATCATCTTTAAAGATTAAATCGGTTTCTTTTTTGGCCGTGTCAACCCCGTCTGAAGCATGAATCAGGTTTAACTGCTGGCTCATGGAAAAATCTCCCCTAATAGAACCGGCTTCAGCTAGTCTGCCATGGGTGACACCGACTATTTTCCTGACCGTATCAATCGCCTCAACCCCTTCCCAAAGCATTGCCACCACGGGGGAACTCATCATAAACTCTTTTAAATCTTTAAAAAAGCCCTTGTCCTTGTGGTGGGCATACCAGGAATCCAAAACGTCATCGGTCAAGCGCATTAATTTAAGTCCTACCAGCTTTAAGCCTTTTCTTTCAAACCGGCCAACTATCTGACCCAGTAAACCTCGTTGCAAACCATCAGGCTTTAGTAAAATGACCGACCGTTCTAACTTGTCCATAAATAAATTATATACCAACTTTAGGCATTTTTTTAAAGGGGCCTAAAACCGTTAAATTAAGTTTGTCTTTGACAAAAATATCTTGGGCCACCTTTTTAACATCAGCCAAAGTAACCGCGTCAATTTTGGCAACAATCTCTTCCACTGTTAACAGCTGGTTTTCTTGGAGCAACTGAGCCACAAACAGCTGAACAACATCCTGGCTGTCTTCAGTGCCTAAAGCCCATTTGCCCTTTAAATAATCTTTGGCCAGTTTTAGCTCGGCTGAAGTAATCCCTTGGGTAATTTTGTCATATTCCCCCAATGTGACCTTAATTGCTTCTTCGATTCTTTTAGCGTCACAACCCGCCTGGGTAACCAAATAGCCGGTGTCGGCAAAAGTGTCAACCATGGTTCTCAAGTAATAAACCAGTCCCCGCTTTTCCCGAATTTCATCCCACAAGCGTGAACTGGTGCTGCCGCCCAAAACCACCCGTAAAACATCCAAGGCATAACGACGATTGTCTGTTTGTTTAAAGGCGGGCAGCCCTAAACAAAAGTGGGCCTGCTGGATATCCCGGTAAATAAGCTGCCGTCGGGCCTTGGTTTGCTTAAGCGCCACGGCTTCAGGTTTGTCTGTGAATTTAACTTTACCAGCCGGTAAATCTGAATAAATCTTTTCAACTTGTTTTTCCAAGTTTTCCGGAATGGCCCCGGCCACCCCTAAAATCATGTTGCCGGATTGGTACCAATACTTCATATGACTAACAAAGTCACTGTGTTTAAAGGCTTTGATGTTTTCGGCCGTACCGATAACATCCTGGCCCAAACGGCTCTTGCCAAAGATCTGGGCGATAAAGTTTCTGCCCACCCAGCTCATCGGGTTGTCGTGGTACATCTTTATTTCTTCCAAAATCACTCCCCGTTCCCGCTCCAGCTCGTCTTTAGGAAGTAGCGGGGCAAACACCGCCTGGTAAACGTATTCCAAAGCCAAAGGTAAATGCTTTTTGGCCACTTTCACCCAAAAACCGGTGTATTCTTCACCGGTGAAAGCATTGAAAGCACCGCCGACTGAATCAATCGCCCGGTTCATGGCCATGGCGGTCGGCCATTTGCTGGTGCCTTTAAAAACCATGTGCTCAACAAAGTGGGATAGACCGTTTAGTTTGGGCGTTTCATCTCGGCTGCCGACTCTAACCATGAGCAAAACTGTGACGGAATCAGTCGCCATCGGCACGGTGACTAAATTCAAACCGGAATCTAAAACTTGTCTTTTAACCTTGAGCGGCATGACCGTTTGTTTGCAATCTTTGCTTCATTTGTGTTTGCAGGGTTAAGGCATACTGCGGCCTTAAGCCTTCAACCAAGGCGTCAAATTCGTTCTGGCGGCTGGACAACCAAGTTTTGTGCCCGTTTCTGTCAACGAATTTGCTGATGCCGGCCACCAGTTTTTCCAACTGGGCGCAAACCTTAAAGCCATCCATTTCTGAATCACTGATTTTGGCGAATGATTTGGGTACTACCAGAGTGTCTGCCGACGGTTCATGCTCATCTCCTAAAACCACTTGGTAGGAAAAATCTTCAGCCTCGGTTGAATCCCAGCGTGAGGTTGGCTTTCCCAACTCCTTCAGGCCGTTCCTCATCAATTTATTGATGGTCTTATCGGGAAAATATTTAGGGTCAGCCATCACTTCCATTGCCAAACGGGTATTGACGAAAGCCATTTGTTCTTCCAAATCAAAATCTTTGTCTTCAACATCTGCCCGCCTGTCATCGATTACTGCTTCTGCCATAGCCTGATAATACCATAATTGTGATATTATCAGCTTATCTGCAGCTAAAACTCTTTTATCTCATCCTCCTGCTGCTGCCCGTAAATCTTGCCAAACATTTTTTGGTGCCTTCTAGCTTTGTTGCCGGAGTTTTAGTTGACTACTTAATCCCGGCGGTTTATTTAACCGATGTTTTAATCATCATCCTTTTGGAACTGTTGCTAGTAAGCACCAAACCGAAAATCAACCAGGCTTTAGTGATCTTTTTAGCGCTGCTTTTACCTTCGCTTTTGGCTGCTGCCGCCTTTGTGCCGGCAGTCTACAAATGGTTGAAACTTCTGGAACTGGCCGGCTTTGCCTGGTGGATTAAGAAAAACATCTCTTGGAAAAAACACCTGCCGGCAATTTCTTTGGCTTTAACCGGAGCTTTATTATGGCAATCCTTACTGGCCATCGCCCAATGGTTTAAACAAGGCTCAATTTTGGGCTACTGGTTTTTGGGTGAACAGCCATACAATGCGGCAACAGCCGGCATGGATAAAATTTCCTGGCTTAACGGAGCCTTAAAACTGCCGCCTTTGGGGACTACTCCTCATCCGAATGTGCTGGCCGGGCTGATTGTGGTTCTTTTACCCTTCTTACTAAACCAGATCCTCTATTCCCGCTGGTACTTAATCCCAGTCTTTTTATCTTTAGTGACTCTGTTTTTAACCTTTTCTCTCTCCGCTTGGCTGGCTTTGATCTTAATTGTCATCCCCTTTTTCCTCTACCGGCTTAAGCCGATTTTACTGGTCGGCTATGCGGTCTTAATTATCAGTTTGATCGCCGGCTTTTTCGGAAATTTTGAGTTTTTGGCTCCCCAAACTTCGTTTGACCGACGCTCCCAGCTGGCCGGCATGGCAATCAAAATGGTGCAAGACAGCCCCTTGATCGGCCAGGGGTTAAATAACTTCACCGTGGTTATGGATCAATACGGCATCATTGCCGCTACCACCCGCTTTTTGCAGCCGGTGCACAATATTTACTTATTAATTTTGGCCGAAACCGGAATTTTGGGCTTATTTGGCTTTGGATATTTGATTGTTTGCGCTTTCCGCTCGCCTCGCCCGGCTGTTTTAAAGTTGTCCTTGTTTACCCTGCTGTTTTTAGGTCTATTTGACCACTATCCGTTTACCCTTCAGCAGGGAATGCTGCTGTTGTTTTTGTTAGTTTAGACTTTTCTCCAGAGGAGCTAAACCATTTTCAAAGCCAAATTCTTCAATGTTACCTTCGTGGCTTAAGCCGACTTTCAATAGTTGGGTGTTTCCCGGGTTCCTAAAAATCAGTACTTTTGCTAGCGGCGGCATGGCATCATATTCCTCCTCACCATGCCAAGATTGACCATCGACGATAGCAGACAAATGCCCATCTCTAAGAATCATCTTAAAAACCGGCTCCAGTTCCTGATCCCACATCGGCTCGCCGGAAGCCACTAAAAGATGATCATAGTCCATTCTTTCAAAACCATTGACATTTACTAGCCACCGTTCATCCAATTTTTCACTCAATTGCGCTCTCTTGATAACTAAAATGCCTTCATCCGGGGCGTTCTCAAATGAAAGGTAATAGCTTAACTGACTGTCTTTATTCTCAGTCATATAGACTACCTCTCGAATAACTTCTAAACCATCTTTGTAACTGGAACGATTAAAAGCCTCAAAGCCATTTACCCGATTCCAACTTTGCCGATCAAGTGTTTTGGCTTCGGGATGTTTTAACAAAAAGAATCCGGAGGCAAGCTGTCTTTCTTCTGGAAGTAATAACCTTTTTTGTTCCATCGGTTCATCATAAATAAATTCCTGACGATTATTGCCATTAAAGGGATTGTAAGTTCTGGCTTCAATCACCCCTTCTTGTCCGTGATTGTCATAATAAAAAAAACTGTCCACTCGAGTTATGCTTGTCTGTTTGATGGTTTTACCCATCAGGCAAACCGCTTGGGCCATCAACTTTTCTTGGTGGACAGCAGACAAAACAAAAACATTAGCGTCAATGTGCCGAATAGCGGTAGTAAAATCAACCAAGGCTGATTCCTCTGGGTTTAGTTCTTGATGAAGAGATTTAACTAAAAGTCTTAATTGATTATCGGCAGATTTCCCCACCTCTCTTTCTTGCTCCTCATTTAGTAAAAACCCGCCGAAATGTTGGTCTATAGGAAGATTGGGAATTTGTTTTAATTCCTCAAAAATAGTTAAAGCTTTCCGTGACGCCAAGCGGTCAGGTAAGATTAATGATTGGCTTAACTCCTTGGAAACCATGACCACTATTGTACAGAACCAGTCAAGCTACATCCGACTTGGCACCTCAATTCCCAATAAATACAGACCTTTTTTAAGGATTTCGGCGGTGGCATGAGTCAGCCACAAACGAAACTCTTTTTTGCCAACAGGTGCTTTCAGAATCGTCTCCACGTTGTAAAAGTTATTGTATCTTTGAGCTAAATCGTAAAGAAAATTTGCTACTAAACTGGGAGACAACTCCTCGGCTGCCTGTGTGACTACCTCATCAAAACGATACAGTGTTCTTAAAACCAAACCATCAGGATTGGTCAAATCTGTGGTCTTTCGACTGCGCTCAGGATCGATCTGGCTATTGGATTTAGCAATGACAGATCGACATCGGGCATAAGTGTATTGCAAGTATGGTCCGGAATTTCCTTCCATGTTTAAAATTTCATCCCAATCAAAAACAATGTCCCGTTTGGCTGAGCCTTTTAAGTCATTCCACTTTAAAGCACCAATGGCAATCTCTTTGGCTGTGGCTTTTTTCTCGGCTTCATCCAAAACTTCTTCCAGCCAGATGACGTTGCCTTTTCTGGTCGACATTTTCCCCTCTTTAAACCGATACATCCCGTGAGCCACATGGATTCTTTGCTCCTTTTTATACCAACCAAGCCTGGTTTCAATCTCAAATAGCTGCTTAAAGTACAGTTCCTGCTCTTGGCCGACTTCGTTAATCACTAAATCGGGATTATATTTTTCTTTCCGGTACTTATCGGTGGCTAGGTCCCTGGTGGCATACAAAGTGGCACCATCTTTTTTCAAAATCATGGCCGGCGGATACTTTTCATCCTTAAAAAAGACTAATTGAGCCCCGTCTTCGCCTGTTTTTAAGAGTTTTTTGGCTTTAAGCTCGGCAATCACATCAGTCATCTTATCCTCAAAAAACGACTCGCCCAATCCCCGACCCTGGTTAAACTGGTCAGAAAATTTGATTCCCAACCGCTGATAGATTTTATTAAACTCGATCCAGGACCAATCAACGCATTTCTGCCACAGGGCTCTGGCCTCTTTGTCACCATCTTCTAACTTTTTAAACCAGCTTCGGGCTTCATCTTCCAATTTTGGATCTTTTTCTGCCTCCTCGTGGAACTTGACATAAAGATCAACTAACTCTTTAACTGAGTAATCCAAGCGATTAACATCGCCCCATTTTTTTAAAGCACAGATCTGTTTGCCAAACTGCGTTCCCCAGTCTCCCAGGTGATTATCTCTTAACACTGTCCAACCAATTGACTCAAGGATGTTGGCAATGGCGTCACCGATAATGGTGGATCTTAAATGGCCGACTGTAAAAGGCTTGGCAATATTGGGAGAACTGTACTCAACGATCACTTTCTTCCCTTTTCCTGACACCCCTAGGTATTCTGCTCTTAGCAGTTTGTCAATTAGAGTGATAAGAGCCTCGTTTCGGATTGATATATTAATAAAACCTGGCCCAGCGACACTAATTTCTGAAGCAATCTTATTTAAGTCACTTTTCTTTAAGTTTTCAGCGATTTTTTCGGCCAAAGGCCGACCGCCACCGACCACTAGGGCGACATTGACCGAATAATCGCCATGAGACATATCAGCCGGATGTTCAATTTGGTATTTGACCGGCTTTTCTCTTAAAACCTTCAAGCTTATATCTACCGCTAGCCTAATTTCCTCCCTAAAGTTCATGTCTGCTCCCTAACCAACCCTGCCCTTAGTAAAAATCCCTCTGCTTTGCCCCGCACCCAGTCGGTGGGCAAAAGTTCTGCCGGTAGCAGCGGATCAGTCGTTAATACCTCCAGATAATCCTCATAAACCTTTTTCAAAAACTGCTCTCTTTTCAACCGATCTTTAATCCCAAACCGGGTAGTTAATTTCTCAATCACGTATTTGTAACTTTGGTTTAATTGGGACAAATTCCAGACTTTAGCGGCTAAATCCTTGGGATTACCCAGGTACTTTTGCTTTGACTCCAGCATTAACACCTGGCCGGACAAACCCCGTACTTGGATAAAATCCAATAAAGATTTGCCATGGTCATATGGGGAAATATAGGTGGAGTGCTGTAAGCGGCCAAAGCCCAGGCTCACCAAGTATCGCCTTAACATATCCCTTTGGCGGCGTTTGCTTTCGGGAACGTCAAATAAACTGAGGCGCCAAAAGCCGTCCCATTTGGCTTGATCCATCTTCAAAACCGGACGATTGGTCATTAACAACTTTCTCCCGGCTCCGGTAATCCGGTAGTTAACCTCACCTTCAACCAAAACTCTTTGCACATAACCTTCACGATGCAACCGGCCAATTAAGTCCCGGTACTTTTTTTTGGAATATTTTGGCGGGGTCCACAAATATAATTTACCGGTCGGATAGGCCCGGCTGCCGCCGGCCAAAACATTGTCAACAATGCCGCCACCGACAATCAAACCCCACAAAATCCTGTCCCTAACGTGTATTTGCATAACTAATTAAGTTTAACATAACAGACGGCAACTAATTTTGCCACCAGGAAACACCATTGCTTATCAGTTCCACGTCACCCAATTCATCGGTCCGAAACACCCTGGCGCCAACTGCCCCTAAGCGCTCAAGCACTTCCAAAGTGGGATGGCCGAAGCGATTTTTTGCTCCTGCCGAAATCAAGGCTACTTTTGGTCTGACTGCTTTTAAAAAATCCTCACTCGTTGAATACTTGCTGCCGTGGTGAGCCACTTTTAAAACGTCGACCGTGCTTAACCCTTCGGACAGCAACTGTTTTTCAATGGCCGCATCAATGTCACCTGTTAATAAAAACCGGCTTTGGCCAAAACTGCCCAGCATCACATTGGAAAACACATTGGGATCTTTGACAGTTTGGCCGCCGCCCTTTTGCCTGGGCCATAAGACTGTCATTTCTACCGGGGCAAAACTTAGCCTGTCGCCGGCCAAAAGCTCTGAAACGGGTACCTTACTGTCAATGACTGCCTGTTTTAGGGCCCAAAAGTCGGCAATATCATTAACTAGGTCAGCCATAAACAGTTGTTTTACCCGGTAACTGTCTAAAACCGCGACTAAACCCGTCATATGATCTGTTTGGGGGTGCGTTATCACCACTGCCTCAAGAGTCTTGTCCCAAAAGGGCATGTGGCGCCCGAGACAGGCAACGATGGAATCATTGGGCCCGGCATCAACTAAGAGCTGTTTGTCCTTGTAGATTAATAAAATCCCGTCCCCTTGGCCAACATCACAGGCAATCAGGTGTAAATTGTTATCCGGCCATTGGCGCCAGACAAAGATCAAGGCCAATAGAACCCCAGCTAAGGCTAAATTCAGCCACTTAAACATGAGCGCCAAACCAACTAATGATGGTTACCATCAGATGTAAGGGTAAATAAGTCAACAGTCCCAAAGCCAGGCCAACAGGCTTAATCCAGCCAAAAAAGGCCAAAAATGCCCCTAAACCCATGATATAAGGCACTAACCAGAGTATCAAACTATTAACTAATATAGCAAAAGGCTGCATTTGGCCAAAATGAATAAACAGGAGCGGCCAGACAAAGATTTGGGCAGCCGTAGTCTCGGCAATCAGTTTTGGCAGTTTATCTGCCAGTAAAATAATCCCTAAAGTGGCCAAGAAAGACAGTTGGAAACCTAAATCAATAAGATAAAGCGGGTTGACTAAAATCATTACTCCCGCTGCCACCATTAACAGGCGCAAACTCTCTGATTTACGGCCCAAAACCTGGGCTAAATAGGCTAAACTACCCATGATGGCGGCTCTGACAATTGCCGGTTCAAACCCGGCCATAGCAGCGTAAAAGATAACCGCAATAATTCCTAAGCTAATTGCCCACTGACGCCTGATAAGTCCAGCTAATAAACCAACGATTGTTCCCAGAACTACAGTGACGTTGTAGCCTGAAGCAACGACTATATGTAATGTCCCTGTTCTTTGAAGTGATTGATAAAACTGTTGGGGCAATCCCCGCTTTACCCCAAGAACAATCCCGGCTAGAAGTGACGATTCCGGCTCAGGTAAAACATGGTTATAAACTTTTTCCACCTCTGTTCTTACCCGTATCGCTAGTGTAGCCGGATTAATGAAACTACTATCGGGTTCAACTGGTGTAATATCCGGATATATCAAGCTAAATTGGCGATAAAATTTACCTATCACTCGACTTTCTAGATTGCCAACTGCCTCAACGCTGTCACCATAGTGATATTTGGGTAACAGGCTAGAGACCACCCTGACCCTACCCAGACTAAAGGACTGGCTCTTGCCACTTACGACCGGTTCGGTAGTGATACGACCCTGCAATTTGACTGTTTTTCCCGCAAATTCCCGCAAACCAGTTTCCGCCTGTAAAACAAAAAACGATCTGATACAAAACAGTAATAAGTATATCAGGATTAGGTTAACCCTAGTATACACTGATTTCATCCTTAATCCGGTCAAAAACGCTCTGGGAAACAACTTTTTTAGCCAGTAAATCTTCTGTTTTGGCGTAGGGCCGGCCGTCAATGATCTTATTGGCCGTGGCCGGACCAACACCATAAAGCGTGTCCAGCTCGGCGGCACTGGCAGTATTAAGATTAATCTTGTCTGTTGCCGCTTGTGTCCCGCCTGTTGATTCATCGGTTGATTCTTGAACCGCCGGGATAAACAACTTATCACCGTCATTAACCTTGGCGGCCAAGTTCAATGTTTGCTCTACCCAATCTCTGTCGGCCTCTAAAGACAACCCGCCGGCAGCTGATAAAGCATCATTCACTCTGGCGCCGGCAGAAAGCTGATACAACCCAGGATTTTCCACTTCCCCACCAACGTCCACATAGATTTCCCCGCCCACTCCCCCTGATTGGACCAGCTCAATCCCCGCCTCTTCCTGCTTTTGCCCGGAAAAACTTAACCACACCAAACCGCCAACCAGCATGATCGCCCCGGCTAAAACCACAGTTATTAGCCAAGGCTTCGTCTGCCACATGATTTGATTGTACTAATTAACTACCAAATTCACTAGTTTACCCGGCACAAAGATTTCTTTGATCATTTTTTTATCTTTCAGCTGCAATTTCACCCGCTCCAACTCGTGGGCTAAAGCTAAAACTTTACTCTTATCTTTGGCTTCGTCGGCCGGAAGCGTAAATTGGCCCCTGACCTTGCCGTTAACCTGGACCACAATCGTAACCGTGTCGCTTTTTGTTAATGATTCTTCATATTTTGGCCACAGTTGCTGGTGAACGCTGAATTTCCCACCCAACTTTTCCCACATTTCCTCGGAAATATATGGCGCCATCGGCGCGAGCATCAAAGTCAGCTTTTGCAGCGTTTCTTCCCACTCGGCGCAGCGCATTTTGCCGGATAGGGGCTGCATTTTCTCGGTTTGATCGTACAAAAAGTTAGTAAAATCCATCAAGCTGGCAATAGCGACGTTGTAACGCAAATCAGTCATGCTTAAAGTCACCTTTTTGACCGTCTGATGGAGCTTAGCCAGCAAAGCGGCAGCGTTTTTTTGATCTGTGTGGGTCAGGTCCCGATGATCAGTCACCAGCCGCCACACCCTATCTAAAAACTTCCCCATCCCCCGCATGCCGGTATCGCGAAAATCGCCGCCGTGGTCGTAAGGCCCTAAAAACATCAGGTACATTCTTAAAGTATCGGCGCCGAAGTCGGCAATGTAGCTGTCGGGGTTAATGACGTTGCCCCGGGTTTTGCTCATTTTGGCGCCGTCTTTGATCAACAAACCGTGGCTGTATAAAAAGGGAAAGGGTTCGGGGCCTAAACTTGCCGGCAAATAACCCCAATCCTGCAAAGCCATCCAGGTAAAGCGGGAGTACATCAGGTGTAAAACCGCGTGCTCGGCCCCGCCGATGTAGGCATCAACCGGCAACCAAGCTTTAGTAATCTCCGGATCCCAGGGGACTTGTCCTGAGCGAGCGGAGCGAATCGAAGGATATCTTAAGAAATACCAAGAACTGTCCAAAAAAGTATCTG
>Ga0209541_10008439_pt1 | contig 16969 bp, 18 predicted proteins | sample RifCSPlowO2_01_FD_184027 | JGI IMG/M metagenome (GOLD analysis project Ga0209541, IMG submission 184027) | Groundwater microbial communities from Rifle, Colorado - Rifle CSP2_plank lowO2_0.1 (SPAdes) (version 2) | ecosystem: Environmental > Aquatic > Deep subsurface > Groundwater | place...
GTGATAAATTCCAGATGGTGGGATAAAATGATACCTGCTGGTAAATCGCTTGGTAATATCGCGCGTAAGGCGTATGTGTGGATCTTGGTCAATACCAACTGGAACAATGCACGGCATTGGTTTATCAAGCTGCGGAAAAAGAATGTCCCCAACTTGTGTGAGCGCACTCATAATTCTTCCGGGGTCAATACTACCATAGATTGCCTTAAATTCATTAGCTGTCACTTTCTTTGAGAATTCATATGCCAGGCTGATAACCTCTTTGTTTTCTGATTGAAAGTAGAATATTGTCTTTTTTTGGTCAAGACCAAGTGCAACATATGCCGGAACATGAAATTCAAGTGCCATTTTCTTTGCTTCTTCAATAGAAATTCCGCGTGCAGCTGCAGCTTCAAGATCAGCTATAACAACATAAGCCTTTGCACCATGCTCCTGAAAATAGCTGATGTTTTCAATCACCATCTTGTTTCCAAGGTGAATCCGCTCAGCACTAGGCATTATCCCGGAAAGAGCATAGTATGGTTTTTTCTTTTTGATTGCAGTCAATATAGGAGAAATATCCCTGCTTGCAAATACAATACCTCTTCTCATAATCCTATTCGGAGAAGGAAAACCGGAAGAATTGAAAGTTTCAAGCCCAAATTCTTTTATAAGTTTGTTATAATCCTCAACAAGGACAGAGCCCCAAGGGTCAATTATTTTAGCCACATTCAAAAATGAAAGTGTCTTATTTATATAGTTTTTTAAAAGCCGGTGGACTTGAAGCTCAAATATTGGATAATTCTCATTTTTTAGTAAGCTTAATTGTGTTAAAAAATTAAGGCTTGATGACTCTAAAGTTAAACAGGTGATGCAAAGTTATCGGGCTTATCATATAACTTTTAAAAAATAGGAGCGTGCCTTTCCCAACTACCAATGCGAGGCTCAAAATCACTACGCCTTGCAGGTTCTTAGCTTCGCCCTAAGATATTTACTAAGGGTTCATAAGTTATTAGAAATTTAAAAATAGCAAAAATATCAAGATAAATCTTTTAGTTTAGCTACCAAACCGTCAAAAACTTTTTTCTTCTTGACAGCAGATAAAGAAAATAAAGATTTTTCAATCATAGCTGATGAGATGGTAAATATGTAATTCAATTTTATAATGCATTCTTTGATAGCCCCATCTTTTTTAGTCAAAGTTATCCCTTCCATTTTAGTATTACTTGTTATTCCTGCTACAACAACATTATCATACTCTTCAAACAATATCAAAGCGGGTCTTTTCTTGACATCAAAAGTATCTGTAAACTGGATTTTAGCCAAGATTACATCTCCTGCTTTACGCATTTTCCCACCCCTCATCAGCACCGTTATCCCACAATTCTTTCATCTTGCCTTGTTGTATCTTATGTAAAAATTCATCATATTGGTTTCTTTTTTTTACATTCTTAAATACCAGAATCATATCCCTAATTAATTCGCTGTAGGTCTGTCTAGAGTATTCTTTTACTTCTTTAAGCGAATCTACAAGCGATTTATCTAATTGAATTGTTGTAGTAGCCATTATATATCACTTATAGTAAGCATATAGTTGATTATATATAAATCTTTCTATTTATTGGGTCGTTAAGTCTGTTGGATATGGGTGTTGGGTGAAAGACCAAATAACCATTCAAATTTTGTTAAAGTAGATTGCTTCAGAAATGGTGAAGTTAATTCAGAACCACACAATATCTCTTTTAATCTAGAAAGTTCAGATTGTATTTCTCCATTAGCACTTTGGGAAGCCCGTCCCCCAACCCTTCCAGTATATTCTAACTCTACTTGACTTAAACTGTCTGTGGTGGTATAGGAATAGGACTTATCAACAACAACTTGATAAACCCGGTTAGAACCTTGATTCAAAACCCAAAATGCCTTCTTTATTCTATACAGTTTTCCGACTATTTCCCCAAAATCTTCTCTAAGGTCTTCAGGAGAACTAAATTTGCGAAATTTTGTTCTAGATTCTTTTCTTACTAAAACACCACCCCCACTTTCAACATCACTTTTCTTGGAAACTTTGAACACATCCCCTGCATATGTTACTTTGTAATTTTCGTGCCTATTCCGGTAATAAACATTAATAGCCCCATTTTCATCAGAATATGTGTAGCCGGGGCTTATAACAAACCCGCCTTGTTTGGCTTCAAGAATATGTCTTAATAATAAGAACATAGTGCTAGGGTCTATCCTATCGACATCAAATTTTACCTCATATTCCTGATTGGGAACCTCATTGATTAAAGGAAGTTTATCAGCAACACCCGACCTTCTACGTAGAGAAAGTTTATTGAAAGAAGAGCATTTTTTAGATATGGTTGGCAAAGCCCCTTCACGGTCTAACTCTCCTAAGACCCTTTCTAGATCACCCCTTTTCGCTAGGTCGTTTAATTTGAGTTCAATTATTACAATATCCTCTTTAGCCATTTTCGAGGCTTCAAGACCACCATCAAAGGAGAAATAGCTTAAGTCTTTATCCACCGTAATTCGGATGCCATCTTCACCATTCAAAACGAAATGTCTTCTATGATACTGTGTTGCAACCTGTGGTTGAAGTCTTACATTTTGGAATAAGCCTGCAATATTTGGGGGGCAGTCTAGTAATGCCGATAGACTTAACTCATTGAACCTTTGTAATGCCTCCACACCAGAAAGATTATCTCTTCTCTTCTGTCTCAGAAATCTTTTTCCTTTATAAAAACTGGACTTTTCTTCAAATATATACTGTTCATCCAAAGATAATCTAATAGAATCTAAAGAAGACCGAGAATATCTTCTTAGTTTTAACGAGGTCTGAAATGGCAACGAAAAGCGGTCGTTATTGAAATAAATCGTTTGTGTGTAAGGCCTAGCAGAATATTCTATTTCTTTGTACCCTCTTTCCTTCAAAAAAGAGGTAAACCTATCAACCCAATCAGGAAAAATAACCCTTCTTATTTCTTCTCTCATATTATTCCAATAACAAAGAATTTAATCTGTTGTATATATAAATGTTGCTACTGGGTAATAACTGTGGGTAGAATCAAAAGTAGACTGAACATCTTGTAACTAAATCAAGCCAATAATAAGCAGGACTCAACAAAACTTACTAACATAGCTTATTTATCAATGCATTTATAATTAAGTAACTTTTAGGTCTTATTATGGTAGAATCAGTACTGCGCGGCGATATTGAATATATTATCCATTGTGATGAAAAAGGAAGGATAATTGGTCCAATTTCTAAAACCCATGCTCATCTATCGGGAGTCAGGGAGACCTTAACTCACTACTCGACATGGTCAATGATTTTTAACCCAGAATCAGGAAAATACGGTATTCAGTTAAAGAATCAAAAAAAACACGATAAATTTGGAGCAGGAAAATGGGATATGGGCGCAGCAGGTCATAACTGTTACATTAGAAATAAAAAAGGATACAAACCAATGGGTTTTAAAGAAACATTAATAAAAGAAGTTGACGAGGAGATTGGGATTAATTTGAGGTTATAGATTCCATAGATAGGTTTGTAAAACTCTCAAAAACAAAAAAACCAATAGCTGTTATATTTGAAAAATTCTATTACAAAACAAAAATAGATAATGAATTTGTTGGTCTTGCGTTTATATTAACTCCAACAACAAACTTAGAATTCAAAGATAACGAAGTTATAGCCTTTAAATGGCTCAACCCAAAAGAGATTAAAAAATATCTTAAAGAGAAAACCGATTATTGTGCCCCTTTACCTATTGTTTTCAAGAAAGCTGAAAGGTTTAGGAAGAAGTTTCTTTTCAAATAATTCAAATTAAAAAAAGAGGACTGTTTGTTTTTGCATATTCTAAATACACCCTAACAATTATTAGTACATGGTAAGACTTAAATATCATAAAATGAATTTCTTTTATATTATGGAAAAAGACATAGTATATATAATAATGGCACATGGGCAGTCTGAAGGAGTAAAGTCTGTTAGGCGTTGGGACCATAAAACTCCATATAGCATTCACCCAATATGGTGTGCTACAATGCTATTGCACGAAACATCCTTACCGGAAGATCTGAGACAAGACGGTTCTCTGGCTTTGCTTTACCATGATATTCTCGAAGATACACCCTTCCCTTTGCCTTGTTGGTTGTCTGAGAGGGTCTTGGGTTTAGTAAATGAAATGACATTTAGAAGTTTTCAAGATGAAATTGAAATGATTTGGGGTAGATCAAAAGAGGCAAGGTTACTTAAATTATACGATAAAACAAGCAACCTGTTGGATGGGGCGTGGATGGAAGTAGAAAAGATGGGAAAATATACCAATCATACTTCTAAGTTATGTGAAGATGTAGAAAGAAACTATGGAGAACTGAACATAACCAAAGTCGTAAGAGCTATTATTTAATACATCTCGTCTAATGTTCTCATTAAAGCCTCTTTTCTATTTTTACTTTTTCTTATCGGGCTACTACAAACAAGTAAATCTGCACCATTTTTAACAGCATCTCTTACATAGGTTTCTTGTTTTTGATAATTTGAATATACTAATATTATTTTCCATTTTAAAAACCGAAAGTTTTAAATAATAATGTATATAATTAGATACATATGTATCAAAATAGAAACAGGGAATTGGAGATAATTTCTTTATTTAGAGGGAACTATCAATTAAGGTTCTATTTAAGAGAAATAAGCAGGCTTTCTAAAATTCCTCTAAAAACTTGTCAGAATTTACTAACGTCTTTAGAAGAAATCAAAGTTCTTAAATCTAAAACAGAGGGAAAAAATAAATATTTTTATCTGAACCTTGGAAATATAAAAACCAAATCATATTTATTACAGACTGAAATTTACCAAACCGATGTTTTTACTGAAAGATATTCCCAATTTAAGATGTTTTTAAAATCTTTAAAAACAACTGTTCCAATAATTATTTTTGGAAGTTTTTCCAAATTTACATCAGACAAAAACTCAGATTTGGATATAGTTGTTATTTCAGATAAAAAATTAGGGCTGCCCTTTGGTCTACTGCCTTTTAAACCTCACCAAGTTAACCTCACCGAAAAAACTTTTTTAAAAGCACTTAAAGAACAAGAAGATTTAATAAAGGAAATTGAAGAAAACCATATAATTTTGAATAATCATTCATTTTATGTAAACACGATGTGGGGGCAATATGGAAAATAAAAGACTAAGATGGTGTTTTAAGATAAAAGACGGTTTGAAAATAGTTGAACCAAATGAAAGACTCTCAAAATCTTACCTTGAACAAGCGAAATCCTCTTTATTAAGGGCTAAAAAAAATTTTGATGATAAAGACCTGCTTTGGACAACAGTAGCAATTTATTATGCAGAATATTATGCTCTTTATTCTTTTCTTCAGAGAATTGGGGTAAAATGTGAAAACCATTCTTGTTCTATTCTTGCTGTAGGTTTACTTTTAGGGACAGAAAAGACCAAAATTATTAATGAACATAAAGACAAAAGAATTGATGCCCAATATTATATAAAAGTAGGTCAAGAGAATAAAGTTAAAGGCATGCTCGCAGAAGCACAAAACTTTATCTCAGATTTTAATGAATTAGTATCTAATCTTCCTGATAAAGAAATTAAAGAATATAGAGCTAAAATTTCTTCTTTTTAGAAAAAAGAAGCAAAAATGGTGACGACGCCACGAATTGGATTATAGGGTTTTAGCAGGAATTATTTAATACATCTCGTCTAATGTTCTCACCAAAGCCTCTTTTCTATCTTTACTTTTTCTTATCGGGCTACTACAAACCAGCAAATCTGCGCCATTCTTAACCGCATCTCTTACATAGGTTTCTTGCTCTTGATAATTATCCCCTGTTTTACCATACCAACTAGGTCTAACAGCAGGAATAAGTTTCTGAATCTCTAAATCAGCAACTTCTTTTAGCATACTTCCAGGTAAAATAATCCCATGGCATCCAGCATTATAAGCAATTTCGGCGTCTTTTCTTACCGTTTCCCTTAAAGAACCACCCCTCATTACTCGACAATAATCATCATTGTAATGAGTTAGAACCGTAATACCTAAGACCTTAATATTGGTGCCAGAAACACAGTCAACAACTCTTCTGAGAAAATCATCTGTAGCCATTGCATAAACATTAAAATACTCTGCCCCATGAGTAATTTTTAAACAATCGGCAACAGAAGACATAGTTCTTTTCCCGTTCCACATCTTTAAATCTGCAAACGTAGGTTTCCCCAATCTAGCAACCCTTGCCAAAGGTCTAGTGTCACCAAGTAGAGCACAATTAATATAGAAATCCAAATTTAATTTAAATCCAAAATCATTCCTATCAACTTCAGCCAATTCTTCAGCAAATTCAGCAACTTGGCTAGGGTTTTCGTAATCAAGTCCAACAAATAGAAATGGTTGTTTATTCATCCTTTTGGTACCTCATAGCCCCTGTCCAATTGCCATCCAACAGGGTCAGCTAGAAAGTCTCTGAAATCCTGTACAAGTTCTCTTTTAAACCTACCAGTAGTCTCTGCAACAGCTAATAATTCTGCTAGTCCTATCAAATGTGTTAAACCTACTCCAGTGCGGTTCAACAATTCTGTCGCCCTAGGGTTTTCATAACTTAAAATAGTTGCAGCAACATCAGCACGATAACCTTTTCCTCTTAGAACCATTGCTGAATTTGTAGTTGTTTGGGCAAAGTTAACTAACTCCTCAAATACAAGCCCCTTGTCTCCTACATTAATTAAGGGGTTATTCATATCACCTGTTACCTGCTCCTTATGGCCACCAACCTTCCTTGTTTCTCTTACATATACATAAGGAAATTCTATCCCAGTTAACTTTTCTAAATCATTTCTTAGCTGCCATCCTGGAACCATCCCCCCGGTAGCATTTCCAGCAATAAAATCAAAATTAATATCCTCGGCCAATTTCAAAGCCAATTGAGTTGTTAAATAATTTAGAACAGGGGGTTGCCCAACAAGTCCCTTTATCATCACATATCCAGGACCGCGATTTCCAGAACTATAGACAAAAGGCTCTTCTCCACCACCAACGTCCCTGATATCCAAACCACCAGCATCAATGATTACAGCACCAATCTTCTCTAATGTATCAACTATTTTGATCGCCTACAATTAATTTTTTCAGAAGAAATATAAACCTTTATATATGCTTTTATCATACAAACTATATTTTATTACTATGATGTCCTAAGAGAATCAATAAGCTCTTCTACATTCTCAAACAAAGTGCATTTTCCATCAAAACAATCCTGAAATCCAGAATCACGAATTTGTATACTATTTATAGACAGTTTATCCCACTGGATTTTTGAAGGAGTATGAATAATGTGAAATTCCCCATTACGAACAGCAGTTGCTAAATTATAAAAGTCGTGCTCAAGCGGTTGCAGGTAATCTCCTTTATCATATTCCTCTCCAAGAATAATCTTTGTACGAACGCTCGCAAGTTCGAAAAGCGATACACTCGACGGTGTAGGATGGTCAAAATCTTTGGCAGGAACTCTAATAAAATCTTTGCTAAATCCTTCATACAAGCAATTATCATAAAACTTTTGCATTCTGGAAAAAAGCAAACGAATGGTCTCAAGATGTTCTCCAGTCTCTTCATAAATATATGTTGCAAAAAGAAGAAGGCTTGCAACATCCTCTAAAAATTCATTTTGCTGAACCTCTCCATCAAGTGAACTGTGGAAAACAACCCCCCCAATAAAGTGTTTTTTAGAGAGTTCAATAAAAACCTTTTGCGCCCTGAAAAGAAAAGTCTTATCTCCAAGAAAGCGAAAGGCATGTATAAGGCCGATTCCAGCAAGGCAGTTCCAGCTTGTAACAATCTTTCTGTCAACAAATGGCTGCTCTCTTTTCTTTCGCTCTAATAGCAGCTTTTCTTCAATTTCTGGTAAAAATTTATTCTGTTTTTTTAATAAATGATATCTGCCTTCAAATAAGTAAAGAGAATAAACCCTAGAAAAATCAGAAAACCCATCACTTCCAAGAACATTTTCTAGTTCTTCTTTTGACCAAAGATATGTCTTTCCTTCTTCATGGTCTGTATCAGCGTCATGCGCGGAATAAAAAAGGCCATCAGATTCGAAAGTCTCAATAAGGCAGGAGATAATCCCTTCTGCAACAGTCTTATAAGAATCATTCTTAAAAACCTTATAGGCACTGCTATAAGCCCAAAGCAGCATTGCCTGGTCATAGAGCATCTTCTCAAAATGGGGAATCTGCCATTCCCTGTCAACACAGTAGCGATAAAATCCACCCTGAAGATAATCACAAAGTCCGCGAAAAGCAATTCTATCTAGTGTCTTTTCAAGGATACTTCCTATGCGCTTATCTTTTGTTTTTTCATAAAAGAAAATAAGAAAAAGAAGGCTATTATGCGGAGGAAATTTCAATCCATAACCAAAGCCACCATATTCACTGTCAAAATGCTCCAAAAATGAATTAATAATTTTATCTTCATCTACTTTGTTTGATTGCGGTCTTGGCAAGTGATATTCACTGATATTTTCTTTATTTTTTGAATAGTGGTCCTTGGCAGATTCTAAAACTGAGAGAAAACCAGGAAACCCATGACTAGGGTGTAAGGGAATATAAGTTGCTGCGAAAAACGGTTTAAGGTCTGGAGTAAGAATTACATTCAGTGGCCATCCCCCGCCTCCTTGGGATTGAACAAGAAAACTCATTAGGTACTGGTCAATATCAGGGCGCTGCTCGCGGTCAACTTTTATAGAGACGAAGTTTTCATTCAGGAATGCAGCAACGCCTTTGTCTTCAAAAGCCTCATGGGCCATCACATGGCACCAGTGGCAGGTTGCGTATCCTACAGAAACAAAAAGGGGTTTACTTTGTTCTTCGGCATATTCGGTTGTTTCGTAAGACCACTCCTGCCAGTAAATAGGGTTGTCCTTGTGCTGCAAAAGGTAAGGCGAGGTTGCTTTATCAAGGTTATTTCGTAAGAAGTTTACCATAAAAAATAAGAGAAAGAAGACTTTATATAATCTGTGAAAACTCTGGTAAGCAAAATGGCAATGTCACAAATAAGGCTAAAAAAGATTATAATGGGTCTTTATGAAGAACACAAGGGTGACTTAAGGAAAGTACAACGTACACTTGAAACCGAATGTGGGATAGATATGGAGTATGATTCTTTAAGAGGTAAATTTTATCATATGGGTTTAAAATCAGTTACACCAAGCGTACGTTATAGGGAAGATATTCTTGCTGTATATAAATTAAACGGAGGAAGTGCTGCGAAAGCGCAGAGGCAGCTTGAAGAAAAAGGAATCAGTCTTAGTGTAACAACGATAATGAAATGTTGGAAAAAAGAAGGTTTAAAGATAGCCCCGCATGGAGGAAGAAGAGTCAGCTTAGTCGGATTAAGAGGTGCACTAAATGACGATGAAATTAAAATGGTTATGCAATCATATAAGGACTATAATGGTTGTGTTTCTTGTGCAGAAAGATACGGGCCTTTCTCAATAAAGACCTATAAGAAATACTGGAGACTACACGGCCTTCAAATACAACCCCATAATAACCACAAAGACAACCTCGAAGATAGATTATGATGAAATCTTTATTTTCTATTCCTTAAAAAACAAGAAGCAACATAAAGGGCAACAAGCAGGATAAATATAACAAAGTAACTAATTCCGCTATTGCCAGATGAAGATGAAACAGCAAAGCCAGTTATGCTTGGGTTAGCTATGTATAAAAAGCCAAAAACAAGAAAGATTGCAGCTATTGCTACCAAGGCTTCTAAAGCATCTAGAGTCTTTCGATAATTTTCACCAATGTTCCTTCTCTTTTCTCCATATAATTTATCATATTGTCGAGCTGAAATTTGCTTATGAGTATACAATTCTCTAAGTTCGGCTAAAGCCCCCCTTCCAGTTTCCAATATTCCATATAACCTTTCAGTTAGGCCAGCAGCGTGATGAACACGCGATTGCTCATCTTGATATTCTAGGGTTCTTCGGGCCTGCCTTTTTGTACTTCCTATGTGTTTTCCAACAATTCTTCGAACACCCTCTTTAGGAGGGGCAAGGCTAGACTCGCTTATAGTCATAGATTAAATAATCTTAAGGTGCTATATAAATATTTTTATTTGATAAGTTAAGTGATAATTGGTAGACAACCTTTGTTCATATTTCTTAAGTATATTCAAAAGAAATGCGGGGAACAGGATTTGAACCTGCGTAGGCACTAAGCCAGTGGATATCTCACAAGAGATAATCAGGTTCACATAATTGGCCTTGAGTCCACCCCGTTTGGCCGCTCCGGCATCCCCGCATAAAAATGGGCAAAAAAGGCAATATATAAAGATTCGTATCCAAACACTTTTAAACAAAAAATAGAGAAACAATTTATGCAAAAAACAGCAGTAATAACTGGTGCATCAAGCGGCATTGGAAGGGAGCTTGCATCTCTATTGTCAAAAAAAGGCTACAATCTAGCTCTTCTGGCAAGAAGAAAAGACAGGCTAAATAAACTAAAAGAAGAAATAAAAGGACCAAAGGTAGAAACCTATGTCTGTGATGTATCAAAAAAACAGGAAGTAAAAAAGGTTGCAGCAAAAATAATAAAAGATTTTCAAAAAATTGACCTTCTCATAAACAACGCTGGATTTGGAATATACAATTCAATAGAAGAAACCACGATAGAAGATTATGAAGGCTTAATCAGGACAAATTACTTTGGAACTGTATACATGACAAAAAATATTCTTCCAATCTTACTAAAGCAAAGAAAAGGCCACATTATTAATATTGCTTCGGTTGCAGGAAAAAGCGGTTTTCCTTTAACATCTGCCTACAACGCATCAAAGTTTGCAGTAGCTGGGTTTACAGAGGCCATTTACTATGATCTTAAGCCAAAGGGAATAGCAGTGACCCTTGTCTGCCCAAGCGCAACAAGAACAGAGTTCTACAATCACCCTTCATGGAGCAAGTTTCCTCATGAAGACAGGCATAAACACATTATGGGGGCAAAAGAAGTGGCAGAGGAAATAATAAAGGCAATAAAAAACAAAAGCCCGGAAATTATCATTCCAAGGCGTTCAAAATATATTCTAAAAGGAAAAGCAGTCCTGCCAAACCTATATAGAAAGGCAGCAGAGCGTATGAAACGTTAGCGAAACCTTATTAAAAACAAAAAACAAAAGCAGTCCTGGCAGGCTAGACTGGGAATTTGGCCTTATTCCTGTAACCGCAAATAGGCCTCATGGCGGAGTTGAAGCAACCGGGCGATGCCTATTGCTTTTGTGAGTCCTGATTTGGACGACGATGTCTTGTCCCATATGGTCGCAAGCAAGGGAAACCGGGTCAGGCCTTGACGGGAGCAGCCCTAACTTTTGTTGGTGGCGCTTATGGGGTTTCAGGGCTGAGGAAGAATCAGGGTAGCCCACATTGGTGGTAGGCCCCAACTGGTTGCATGCCTGCCATATTTATCCAACCTTGAATAAATCATTCTCAACGCGGTCAAGAATCTCACCAAAGTTTTGCAAAATAAGCCCATACATTCGGTCAATAACAAGCTCATAAATAGCTTCTTTAAGTGGCCCGGTGCAGTGGTTAAGAATATCTTCAACCTCTTCAAAAGAGCCTTCTTTGAGCCTTTCGCTAGGAATAGAGCACGACATGGACTTGCCTTCAAATTTATCAATAAGTTGTACAGGAGTCCCGGCGGCCATCTTTTCTAGGGTGACTGTTATCCTGCACGAGTCGCCACGAAACCCATGGATTGTATACCTATAAAAATTGCTGTCTTGGATTGTTTGGAACTTTGCAGGCTCGCAAGCAGAAAATGAGGCATTAAAGCAGGTTCGGTCATCCACGCAGTTTTTCTTGAAAAAATATCCGCTAAAAAAAACAAGCCAGACAAGACTTATAGCAATAAGAACAAGAAGTCCAAAACGAATCCAAGAGAAATAACGAATTACTCGCTTTGTACGGCGCATCAAAAATAAAGAAAAAAGATTCTTTATTAACCTTTTGGAGTGTTTATAAGTCTGAGCCAACAAAAATTGTTGCTTTGGTGTCAGAAGGGCGAATCCGCGAACTCATTCCAACAACATAGCGCACATTGGAGTGGTCTGCTGCAACCGCAATATCCTTGTCAATAGTGCCGTCAAAAACAACAGCATAAGCAGATTTGACATTCTTCATAGTAGAAGCAAGTTCGGTTGTTGGAACCTTTCCAAGGACTTTTAAGCCCTCATCAAGAACATATGCTCCGCGCGTGCCGACAAGGTTATCAAGCATGTCCTTAAAGGCAGTACGCTGTTCAGGGTTAAGTTGCGGTGCTTGTGGTGTTTGGCGACGCTCAAAGTTGCTGTTTCTGCGTCCAGGGCTATGTTGCTGGTCGCGGTAAGATGGTTTGCGCACTCCCTCACGCACGTAAGAAGGGGTAATTTCTCTGCGAGGATGGCCGTTTGTTGATTCAAGCTTTGCCTGCTCAACAGCAACCTTTGCTCGGAGTGCTTTGTGAATCTCCTTTTTAGTAAGCTCTTCTACTTCCTTTCCATCAGGTGCTTTGATAACGTAATCCACCTCAGCAACACTGGACACTTCTTTGATAATAAGATCTCCGCCGCGGTCTCCATCAACAAATAATGTGACAACCTTCTTCTTGGAAATCTCAATGATTCCTTGTGGCACATTTGTGCCGTTTAGTGCAATAACATTCTTGATTCCCTGCTTTAAAAGGTTAAGAACATCTGCTCGCCCTTCAACAACAATAATCTCTTCAGATTCATCAATTCCTGGACCAGCAGGAAGCCTTTCAGCGCCGTACTCGCTAATCTCCATCATGCGAACTGACTGGGCAACTTCGTCAGTAATCTCCTGGCTGTCAGGTAGCACGCTTGAGGTAAGTTCTCGTAGAAGCTCTTTTGCACGCTCAATAACAAAGCTTCGCTTTGAGACGCGAACATCTTCAATCTTTTCAACTTTTACCCGAGAAGTACACGGTCCAATACGCTGTATAGTCTCAAGCGCAGCACCAATGATAGCTGTCTCAGCCTTATCAAGGCTTGTTGGGACGAGTATATTTCCGGCTGTTTTACCGGCTTTGGTTTCTGTATTAACCTCAATGCGGCCTATTCGTCCAGAGCGTTGAAGCTCACGAAGCTCAAGTTCGGACCCCAAAAGTCCTTCGGTTTGTCCAAATATGGCCCCAATAACGTCGGGACTGTCAACAACACCATCAATAGCGATAAAGGTATGAATAATATACTTAGCAGAAACTGGGCTAATCTTTCCCATTGCAATTCCCTCCTGGAGTGTTCGGTTTTCATTTCTTTCTCAGCAAAATAGAACAAGAACCTACGAGGGGCAGGGCATTAAATAAAACTTCCTTGCCTTAAATGAATATAAAACATTGCCTCGCGTGATAAAATGACTGGTTTTTAGCTTGTCCTAAGTTAATGAAAGGTATATCGCCCGCAACACTAACTCCCAAGCTCATCGCATTGGCGTTAGCCGTGCTCCATTGAGTATTCTCTATGGCGGGCTTAAAAATATGGTAATCTTAAAGGTTTAAAAACCTTTGGTTTTGTATAAAATTCACTTAGGTTATTTAAGAATAACTAGGCTATAATGGAAAAATGACCCTAAATTCGCTTAAAACCTCTACAATATGTACTCTTAGAGAAGAAGATGCAGACTGCTATGGTCATATAACCAATAGTCGCATACCGACCTATTTTGACATTGCCAGGATAAATGTTCAAAACGCAGCAAATCTTGGTGATTCTGGCCTAAGGGAAAGAGGGGTAGGGCTTCTTGTAGTTGCTGCTTCATATACATATAGAGGGCAGCTCTTTCCAGAGCAGACAGTAATGATTGATTCAGAACTTACTCATAATAAAAGGTGTATATGGATAGACCACACGATGCGCCTTGAAAACAGGGTTGTGGCAACAGCACAAACAAAACACCTTTTTGTGGACCTCAAAACAGGAAAGGCCATAAAAAGCAAAGAAACGTATGCAAATGACATTAATTATTAGGTTTGGTGCCCTTGAGATGTATTAAGGACAACGACCATCCTCCATATTTTAGAGTGGGGGTTTACGCTTCTTGATCTCCAAATGAACAAGATTTTTATCATCTCCGGACCTGGAACTCAGGAAGAAATATTTCCAATTAATGGGCAAGAAAGAAAGGTTCACCTTTATTTTTCATAGTGACAAATCTAAATAATCTTACAGAAAGGGATTTATAGGCTTAAATTAGTAAACAAAATAATGAAAGCAACAATACTTATCACCGCATTCAAGGAACCAAATATAGAAAAGACAGTAGAGTCCATTCTCTCACAAAAGATTTCAACACCTTATAATCTTCTTGTTTCAACTCCTGATAAGGAAACAAAAGAAAGACTGAAAAAGTACAAAAAGGTAAGGGTAGTCAACGACCCGGGAAAAGGAAAAAGCTTTGCCATTAATCTTTTACTTCCAGCTACCAAAGGAGACATTATTATTCTTACTGATGGAGACGTTATAATAGGGGATGGTGCAATAAATTCAATAATTGAAAAGTTTAAAGAAAAGAATGTTGGGGTAGTAACAGGAAGGCCAATCTCTCAGAATAAGAAAGATAACTTATTTGGATTCTGGAGCCACTTTCTTCTTGATGTTGGAGCTCATAAAATTTCAAGAGAGAAAAGAAGTCAGGAAGGAAAAAACGTTGAGTGCTCAGGATACCTTTTTGCCTTTAAAAACAAAATTATAAAAAAAATACCACTTGATGTTGCAGAAGATGCAATCATCCCCTATTATTTTAGTAAAAAAGGGTATAAAATAGCTTATGCAGATAAAGCGAGAGTAATGGTTAAGTATCCTGCAAGCTGGAAAGATTGGCTCAAGCAAAGAAGGCGCTCTGCTGCAGCACACGAGAATCTTAAAAAATATGCCCCAGATATTGCAAAAGTAAAATCTTTTAGAAATGAGGTATTTTACGCACTGAGGGAGATGAGGATAATACTCGCATATCCAAAAACATTCAAGGAGTATTTCTGGTTAAAGCTTCTTTTTATTGCACGCCTTTATGTATGGCTGCTGGTAAAAAAAGATGTGCTCTTCAAAAAGAAGGTATACCGGGACGGTTGGGAGAGAATAGAATCAACAAAGTAATAGTTTCTACCATCTCTTGCCCTTTCGAAGTTTCTGGCGCTCTTCTTTAAGCTCAAACTTTTCTGCATATGTCTCAAAAAGAGAGGGATTTATCTTAAGAATATCTCTTGAGGTAATAATTCCCTGAAGCTTGTTCTCTTCAACAACAGGTAAGTGGCGTATGTTATGAAGCTTCATAAGCTCAATTGCTGAAAGAAGATCCTTTCCAGGCTCAATATGTATGACCTTTGAAGTCATAATGTCCCTCATTTTTATGTTTCCAATGCCTTTTTTAAGACGAAGGCCGCGCCGCACAATATCCTCTTCAGTCACAATGCCGATAGCCTTGCCATTCTCCTTGACAATAAGGCACCCTACCTCATTTTTGTACATCAGCTCAACAGCGCGTTTTAAGGAAGCATCTTGGCTGATAGTAACCATATTGCGGGTCATAAGGTCGGCAACGCGAACACCCGTTTTCATAAAAATAAAGAAGGAAACAACTTTAATAAAGGTTTGTATAGTCAAGGTTTAGTCTTCTATAAGAATGGTTTTATGTCTTGAAGCCTTTCCCCTAACAAGGCTCACAGGCCTTTTAAAGTGCTTGGAAAGAAATGAGATAAGTTCTCTATTTGCCTTGCCATCTGTAGGGGTGCTCTTTAGCCATACAATATATTTGCCATCCTTTTTCTTAATATGTTGCCTGCTTGATCGTGGTTTTACATAGATATTTATATTTGTCATGTTAAAGGTCGCTGCAGTCCATGGTATAGCCGCAGTTCTGGCAGATAATCTTGCATTTAAGATAGAGGATATTATTACTCATGCAAAGAATGCATGTCATAAATAAAAGAAATAATCTCTCTATAAAAATATTGCCCTGTGTTGTTGGTCAAATATTTCAAGGTGAGCAATTTACTTGCCCAACTATACCAAAAAATTTGCATTTTTCATTTATAACTTACTTTCTTTGAGTTGATACTAGGTGTTTTGCTTTAATTAGAAGATAATATATAAGAGATGCAAGCCCATAAGAAACGAGAACATTAAAGATAAAGCCGAAGGCCCCTTCGCTAAGAAGCATTATGAACTCTTGGCTTGGCACTGCAGCGATTTCTCCGCTTAATACGAACGATGGGAAGGGAAATCCATATCTTGTAATACAATATCCGCTGTAAAGTCCATCTCGACAGACTGAAATATTTGGAAATACATTCAGTGCAGATACAAAGACTAGAAAAATGAACACTTTAAATTTTGATGAACTAAAACACGCTCTGAGGATAGATTCCAGAACCATGCGAGATTAAATGCCAAAAGCGCTTATAAAGATTTAGGACAGAGTTTTGGACTTGAGCAATTTAATTAACGCCGAGGATGGGATTTGAACCCATATATCCAAAAGGAAACTGGATTAGCAGTCCAGCGCACTACCAGGTTATGCGACCTCGGCATAAGAAATATTCAAAACAGATTGTTTTTAAAGTTTCGTATGTTTTCAGTAGATAGGAAAGTGCAAAAGTGGGAACTGAATGAAACATATGCTCATTAGACGGCTTAAAGTCCTCATTTTCAAGGTATTGTAGTGCAAGAGTCTTCTGTTTCCTCCTGTAATGTTGAATCATCCCATAAACTCTCATCATGTTCTGATTATCCTCCCTCCACAGCTTCTTTCTTCGCCTTTCTGGTTCTGGATTAGCCTGTCTTTTTAACTTAGCTTTAGCATTAAGAAGCTCTCTATTTTTTTTGGAATATTCTTGTTTTCTCTTTAAATCATATTCTCTATTTCTTAATCTCCATTCTCTGTTTAACTGCTTTATTTTCTCTTTGTTCTTCTCATA
>Ga0209541_10008441_pt1 | contig 16967 bp, 16 predicted proteins | sample RifCSPlowO2_01_FD_184027 | JGI IMG/M metagenome (GOLD analysis project Ga0209541, IMG submission 184027) | Groundwater microbial communities from Rifle, Colorado - Rifle CSP2_plank lowO2_0.1 (SPAdes) (version 2) | ecosystem: Environmental > Aquatic > Deep subsurface > Groundwater | place...
CCTAGCTGAGAAGTTTGGCGGAGGAGCATTTCTTATACCTTATCTTGTTGCCTTGTTCGTAGCTGGCATCCCATTATTGATTCTTGAATTTTCCATAGGGCAGAAGATACAGAAAGGCGCTGTAGACTCATTGGCTGCAGTAAAAAAGAAGCTTTCAGGATTAGGATGGTGGGCTCTGTTTACAGCATTTATTGTAATAAGCTATTATGTGGTTGTCATGGCATGGTCTTTGATATATCTTCTTGTGTCATTTGGCACACAATGGTCAGAAGACCCGAAAACATATTTTTTTGGGAATGTGCTGCAGCTTTCAGACAGCATAAATTCCATAGGGCATATAGTCCCAGCAGTATTCATTGCCCTGGCAATATCATGGATATGGATTTATTTCTCGATCTGGAAAGGGGTTAAAAGTGTAAGCAAGGTTGTTGTATGGGCTGTGCCTCTGCCATTTATCCTGATGGCTGTGTTATTGGTCAGGGCTGTTACTCTTGATGGGGCAGCTGTTGGAATTGCTGCATACCTTACGCCAAATTTTTCTGCCTTGCTTGATGCAGAGGTATGGAGCGCAGCTTTCGCCCAGGTATTTTTCTCCTTAAGCCTGGCCTTTGGGATCATGATTGCGTATTCAAGCTATAACAACGCAAATTCTGATATATCCAAAAATGCCTTTACTGTCGGAATTGCAGACTCCGCATTCTCTATACTTGCGGGCTTTGTCGTATTTGCCACTCTGGGCTTTATGGCAAGCCAGCAGAATGTCCCTTTAGATGATGTAATTGCCTCGGGCCCGGGATTGGCTTTCGTTGCGTTCCCCCAGGCATTAAGCCTTATGCCATTTGCAACTTTTTTCAGCATTTTATTCTTTATCACACTGCTTACATTAGCGATAGACAGCGCTTTTTCATTGGTAGAGGCGATAAATGCAACAGTATTGGACAAAATAAATATGAAGAAACAGCATGTCGCTTTGATTGTATGCGTGCTTGGTTTCTTGGCTGGAATCATGTACACGACTAACGCAGGCCTGTACCTCTTGGATGTTGTTGACCACTTCGTTACAAGCATAAGCCTGATAGTTATTGGAATTTTTGAGTGCATAGCAATTGGCTGGATTTATGGCGCTGAAAAGATGAGATCTTACATAAACAAAGTTTCTGACTTTGAGATTGGGCAATGGTGGAACCTTACAATAAAGTACATCACCCCAATAGCTTTGACAATAATACTGGCAATCCAGCTTAAGGCAGAATTTGTTGAAAACTATTCTGGCTATCCGGACTGGGCAATCTTGGTTGGATGGTTTTTTGTCCTGGTGCCATTAGTAGCTGCTTTCCTGATACCGCAGAAAACGACAAACAGCAGATCGTGATTGTTTTTTTGCATAAAATCTAATCAAACAACCGGCGCTCTCGCCCTCTTGACTATTGGCAGGGCCTCAAGCGCCTTTAACACATGAGGTCCAGGCTGTTCATGCACAAGGTAAGTGGTGCTGACGTAGCCGTCGGTATTCTTAAACCTGCGTGACGGAATCTCTCTTACGTTGATTCCATAATCTGCAAGAACTTTACTGATATTCTGGAAAGCTCCCGGAACATCTTTGTTTTGGATAAAGATAGGGTATGTAAGCTCTCGCTCCCCCTTGACTGTTTCCTCTAAATTAACAGCATTCACATAGTCACCATGCAGACATGCCACAATAGATTCTGCCATCTCCTTTGAGGTTTTTCTTTGCGCTTCTTCTGTAGATGCGCCAAGATGAGAGGTCATAACTACATTTGGAAGTACTCTAAGATTACTTAAAAATTCCTGGCCTTCTTTAGGCTCATCAGAATAAACATCCAGGCCGGCTCCGGCTATCTGGCCATTTAACAAAGCATTGTAAAGAGCCAATTCGTCAACATTTCCGCCTCTTGAAGTAGTAATGAGATATGCAGAACGCTTCATAAAACAAAGTTCTCTCTCCCCTATAACTCTATTTTTTCCGTTAGCATGAATGCTTACATAATCCGCATTTTTCAAAACATCATCAATGCTTCCCATATATTTTATTCTTGTGTCAGGTTTCTGGATTGGGTCATATCCAATTACATCCATATCAAAACCGATAACCAGCTGGCTTAACCTTTGGCCGACTCTGCCGCAGCCAATAATCCCGAGGGTTTTACGGGAAAGCTCATTTCCCTCAAATATTTTTTTTCTCCAGATGCCGTTGACAAGAGAATAATGTGATTGTGGTATATTTCTAGAGATGGCAAGCATAAGCCCTAATGCATGCTCAGCAGTTGCATTAGTGTTGCCATGCGGAGCATACTTAACAATTATGCCATTTTCAGAAGCAGCCTCAACATCAACATTATCGTAGCCAACACCAGCCCTTCCTATGATTATAAGTTTGCCTCTGGCGCCTGTTTCAATAACTTCTCTGGTAACTTTTGTTGCACTTCTGACAACAAGGCCGTCAAAATTGCCAATATCGCGGATTAGCTCCCCAATATCTTTTTTTTTTGTATCAGATTCTATTCCAGCTTTTTTAAAGACTTCCAGGCCTTCATCGTCCATGCCATCATTTAACAGAATTTTCATCGTGTCAGTGCTCTATATGCATATACGTGTTTTAAATACTTTATGACATATTTGTCAAAAAATGAAGAAATTTGTCAAATTTTCGTAACTTTTTTAAATAATGACATATTTTATGTCATTTTATGAAAGATAACAAGATTGCTAATATACGTGCTTTTGTATGGAAAGTGATCGACACAGACATTTCATTAAAAAGGGATATAGCAAGAGACTTGGTCAATGTGAGGAAGCTTGCAAACTATATAATAAAAATGCAAAAGCTTGATGCATCGCTTGATTCAGTAATAAGCGCTATAAGGCGGTATAAATTTTCTGCAATAAAAAATGAAGAGTGGCTTTCTGCATATGAGATGCTTAAGCAGGCAAAATTGAGCATAAGGACCCAGATGGTTTCTTTGGAGCTGAAAAGGACAGATGATGTCAAGACACAGCTAGGCAGGCCTGATAAGCTTGTAGAGTATCAGGAACATGACACAGTAAGGGTTCTGGAAGGCTCTAATACAGTCACACTGATCTTTGACAAAAAAAATTCAGATAAAATCATAAATCATTTTGCCAAGAAAAATATCCTAAGCATGGTAAAAAACGTAGGCATGCTTGAGCTTTCTTATCCAAACGAGCTGGAAAAAACTCCTGGAGTCTTTTTTATAATAGCAAATGAGCTGGCTCAAAATGAGATAAGCATCATTGATGCGCTTATATCCTCAAGCGAGCATATCATAGTCATATATGAAAAGGATGTTGTAAAGGCATTTGACCTGATTTATGGATTGATTAAAAAATAGATCGGTTCAAATTTAGAATTTCTTATTGGTGTTGATACATCATTTCAGTTTCTTTAGCTATTGTATCAGAACACTAGCAATTCACCAGCAAAATTGCAAAATTTACTTTTTAATCGAGTCTTACTTTTGAGCGCACGGTTCATGGGCTGTTTTAGTTACTGCATTAGGTTCAGGCTTACAGCTTAAACGGGCATCCTGCTCTACCTTTTCCCAGTCCTTTGGCGGGATGCTATGCGGCATAATAACTGTTACACCACAACCTCGGCTTGAAAGCTCTAATTTCTCTGAAACGCCTTTTAGAATTTTAGCTGGAGCAGAAGGCTCAAGCTGAATTGAAGCAGAGGGGATATTCACTTCATCTTTATCCACAAATCTGATAATTTCATCTAAGCAAGAGTATTCCACAACAAGGAGCGCTCTTGGTTTTATCGAGCTATTACCGAAGCTTTTTGTTTCAATGATATTAACCGTATTTTTCAAAAGGCCAGCTGAGCGGCGCTCAGCAAAATAGTTTAATGCAACCAAATAATCGTTAGGAAGTATCTGATCAGGCTTAAACCTGTATTTTGCAAGTTCTCTTATCATTGATTCACCCAACTCGGCATATGTGTCTTCACCACCGAATAAAATATTTGACATCTCTCTCCACAGAAGCAAGTGAACGGCTGAGGCAAACGGCACCTCTCCTATCAATTTTTCTAATTGAATATCATTTACTTTGTGCAGCTCTCTTAGAGCTCTACGTCCATACTTTTCCGATATATACCTATCTACTTCAATAAAACCGGTTATCACGGGTGCATGCAAGTAATTCTTTATATATGGAAAACGTTCCGTGACAACAAGTTCTATATTTTTTTCTTTTAACAAATGCTCGCCAATCCTATAAATATCACGCTGAACAGCAGGTGTTGGCTGTACAAGATTACCACGCAAATCCTTTTGTGGCTCCTGGCCAAGGATGTAGATGTGCTTCTGGGATACATCTTTCTGATATATTACTCTGCCATATTTGGATAGGATATCTTCTTTAGAACAGCTTGAAAGGCCTATAGATGCTGCGCTTCCCATAATACCCGCAAGAAGTACCCTTCTGCTCAATGGATTATCCATAACAACAGAACGGGATGCATTTTATTTAAAACTTTGCATATTTGTATGTGATTAGCACAATTTTTTACCGTCGATGCAAAGACTCGATTTTTAGCACACCATTTATAAAGGCTCGTCCACAACCCACTAAACCTAATCTAGTCAGAATATAGCTCTAAAAAAAGCCTTTATTTATCAGTTTAGCAAGACTCACAAAATCCTAATTGTAAATCTTTTTTCTGTGACCGACTTTTATGATAAGGATAACCAACTTTCCTTTATCAATATCCATGATAATTCTATAGTCTCCGACCCTTAACCTATAAGAATTATCCCCGACTAGCTTAGTAACATATGCCCCTGGTCTAATCTTTATTCTATCCAAAGAGGCGATTATCCGTTTTTGAATGTCTTTCTCTAATTTAAGAAACTGTTTCTTAGCTTTTTCAGAGAAAACCACCAAATACAAAAAAATCACCTGAATTTTTGCACCATAAAAATTCCTAAGACATTTTTAATGGCATTCACAAGCCTGCCTGTTTTCTTACTTGGTCAAGAGTGTACACTCTGCCTTTCCTTACATCTTCACGCGCTTCTGCAATATCCTTCTTAGTTTCTTCGCTTAATTCCATAGTATCTTCCAGCAAATCCCAGATTATTTCCTCATAGGTTTCTCTGTCAAATATCTTTCTCTTGCTTAGTTTAGACTGCAATTCCTCGCTTATCTGTATAGTAGTTGCCATATAGCAGGCTATAGTTTAATATAGCATATAAACATTTTGGTTTTCTGGGCTTAAACCTGCTTATTCTTTGGTGGTCTCTGCTTACCAGCTAAATCTTTACAGGGAACTTCCCAAACTTGCTAAAATAACAAATTTTATAAAATAATGTTTAATCTGATGCCATATGCAAAAGCTCACTATAGAAGAGATGGCAAACTTCTGCAAAAGAAAGGGTTTTGCCTATCCTAGCTCTGAGATTTATGGGGGCTTTTCAGGATTCTGGGATTTCGGGCATTTGGGCGTTGAGTTGAAAAATAACATAAAGGCTGAGTGGTGGAGATTTCACGTTCATCAAAGGGATGATATAGTTGGCATAGACGGATCGATTATCGCGCATCCAAAAGTCTGGCAGGCCTCGGGCCATGTGCAGAACTTTGAAGACATAATGCTGCGCTGCTCAAAATGCAAGCAAGAAATAAGAGCAGACCACTTTATTGAGGAAAAGCTTAAAATAAATGTTGAAGGCCATAAGGTAAATGAGATTGATGATATAATCAAGAAGAATAAGCTAAAATGCCCAGACTGCAAGAGTGAATTTGAAAAGATAGAGCAATTCAATTTGATGTTCAAGACCATTATAGGCCCTAAGGAGGATAAAAGCTCTGTGTCTTACCTGAGGCCTGAGACCGCCCAGCTGATTTTTGCTGATTTTAAGCTGGTTGCAGATAATGCAAGATTAAAGCTGCCTTTCGGGATAGCGCAGATAGGGAAGGGCTTTAGGAATGAAATCAGCCCAAGGGATTTTCTTTTCAGGTGCAGGGAATTTGAGATGATGGAGCTTGAATACTTCGTGCATCCAGACAAAACAAAAGATTGTCCATTTATACAGGATGTGGAAAATGAAGAATTAAATTTTTTAACCGGAGAGATGCAGGAAAAAAAGCAAAATCCGGAGAAAATAAAGGTAAAATCTGCATTAGCCAAACATCTAATTTCGGAATGGCATGCTTATTGGCTTGCTACCGAGCAAAAGTGGTTTGTTGGCCTTGGAGCAAAACAGGAAAATTTCAGGGTAAGGCAGCATCTCAAGAAAGAAAAAAGCCACTATGCTTCAGACACATGGGATCTTGAATATAATTTTCCTTTCGGATGGAAAGAGCTGCAGGGAGTAGCTAACAGAGCTGATTTTGATTTGCAGCAGCACATTAAGGCTTCTGGCAAGGATCTAAGCCTGTTTGACGAGGAAACAAAGAAAAAGATTGTGCCCCATGTAGTAGCAGAGCCTTCTCAGGGAGTGGAAAGAGCTTTTTTGGTCTTTATGTTTGATTCTTATCTTGATGACAGCAAAAGAGGGAATATTGTGCTGAAGCTGCACCCTAAGCTGGCTCCGGTTAAATTGGGGGTTTTCCCATTGGTAAACAAATTAGAGAATGAAGCAAAGAAAGTCTATGGCAGCTTAAAAAAAGATTTTAGCTGTATTTTTGACAGGAGCGGCAGCATAGGTAGGAGATATGCAAGGGCAGATGAAACTGGAATTCCATATTGCATCACAATTGACTTTGACACCTTAAATGACAAGTCGGTTACTGTCCGCAACAGGGATGACACAAAGCAGGTGAGGGTAAAGGTTAACGAACTAAAAGACGCAATAAAAAAACTGTTAAGCAATGAAGCTAAGTTTGAATCTGTTGGAAAATTATGCTAGAATTAAAACTGCAAGAACCATCTTTATTTGATGGAGAATTAATTTTAAGGAACGGTTGATTTATTCTAAGGGTTATTATTGCCAATATCCATCAAAGCCAATAGGCAAATTTACAAATTATTGAATAATCGGGTTTTTGTTAAAAACGCAAAGGTTTAAGATGTATTCCCTTTAAAGCCCAAGCCCATCAACAACAATCTTAGGCTCAAATTCTTTTAAGTCATTATATTCCTGCCCGACACCAAGATAGATGATTGGCTTTTTCGTTATATAGCTGACTGAAATTGCTGCCCCGCCTTTCTCATCTACGTCTGCTTTTGTCAGCATTAAGCCGTCAATGCCAACCGCATCATTAAATCTCTGGGCCTGCTCCACGCAATCATTTCCGGTTATGCTCTCACCAACAAATATTTTAAGGTCCGGCTTTGCAACTCTCATAATTTTTTTCATCTCCCCCATAAGGTTCTGCTGCGAGTGCAGCCTTCCAGCCGTATCAATCATGACGACATCAATACCTTTGGCTTTAGCGTGCTTTATTGCATCGAACGCCACAGCAGCAGGGTCAGACCCATAGCTGTGCTTTATGACTTTTATCCCCAACTTGTCTGCATGGCACTGCAATTGCTCAATAGAAGCTGCCCTGAATGTGTCAGAAGCCGCCAATACGCATGATATCTTGTTTTCCTTGAGCATATTGGCTATTTTGGCTATGCTTGTCGTCTTTCCGCTGCCATTGATGCCAAAGAACGCGATAACAAAGGGCTTTTCCAGCTTGTTTTTTATATTTTTTACCAGGTTTATTTTACTCACGTTGAATAAGTCTTCTATTGAGGCCCTCAATGACCGCTTTATGGTCTCCTCGACTTTCATTCTTTTTATGGGCTTTTCAACCAAGGTTCTGGAAAGATCATTTTTTATCTTCTCTATAACTTCCATTGCAACATTATTTTCCATCAATATAATTTCCAATTCAGAGAATAAGCTCTCAAACTTTTCATAGCTTATTTGTGTAGTGGTTATTTTTTCCGTAAATCTGCTGAAAAAGCCTTTCTTATTTTTTTCTCCAATTATTTGTTCTTCCTCTTTTTGTATTTTTTCTTCTGCCGGCTTTTCTTGAGGAATCTCTTTTTTTACTGCTTTTATTTCTCCCCCATCAAACAGGTTTTGCTCTTCATTGATTGCCTCTTTTTCCACTCCCGCTTGTTTCTCAAGTTCTTCAAGGTCTCTCTCCAGTTCTTCATCTTTTTCGTCTTCTTCCGTTTTATCTTCTGTTACTATTTGTTTTTCTATCGTTTCTTTTTCTTTTGTTTTTTTGATGTCTTCTTGAATTGGCTTTTCTTCAGTTATCAGTTTTTTCGCTGTTAGCCCTTCTTCTTTTTGTTCTGGAGGCTTTTCTTGCTCTACTTTCCTAGAAATCTTAGAGATAGCTTCTTTTAATTTGTCCTTCAAAAATTTAAACATAGAGAAACACCGCTATTCTTCCTGCAATGTAGAAGCAATTTGTTTCAGCTCTTCTTCAATTTTAGAAGCTTTTGCTGTGCTATTTTCAAACTCTGCTGCAATATTCTCCTGCATTTCCCTTAGCTCGCCAATCTGGTCATCTATTACCTGCTTAGTGGATTCAAGATTTTTGCTTAAAGCTACGTTTGAGCCCACATTGACTATGAAGTTATTTGTTTCTTTTAATTCTGCTTTTAAATAAATACCTGCGCTCACTGGCACCAGTATTTCGGCGCCTTGTTTCACTTTTTTGATATCTTCAAGGCTTTGCCTTGTTGTTAAAAGCTCTAATAGCTGCTGTTCCAGGACTTCATTCTGCTTCTCAAGCTGCTTTATAGTGCTGCTAAGCATCTGAAATTCAATGTAAAGCTTCTGAAAATTTTCTTCTTTCTCTTTCATTTTAAGCTAACCTCCATGTTATCTATACTCAAAATGAATGCTGCGAACGTGTGAAATGCGAGTGAGCTCGTGAATTGCATGTGCAGCATGCCGCTGGCAGTTCGAACTCGCTCACAACTTACTGAGTATGCTTTCATTTTAGTTTGCTTTTAATTTTATTATGCAACTTTTCATAAACCACACCCATAGAAGTGCCTTCGTGCTGCCTTTTTATTGTTTCTGCCAACAAAGGCCCTATTGAGATTATGTCTATTTTGCTAATCTTCTTTTCTTTGGGTATCTCCAGAGTATTTGTGGTTATTACCTCTTTTATGACAGAGTTATCCAGCTTTTCTGATGCATTTCCGGATAAAACTGGGTGTGTTGCAAACACATAAACTTCTTTGGCTCCATGCTTTTCCAGTGTAGAGGCTGCCTTTGTTATTGTGCCTGCTGTGTCTATCATATCATCCACCAGTATAGCTGTCTTGCCCTTTACATCACCTATTATATTTTCCATCTCTGCCACCCCGGGCCGCGGCCTTCTTTTGTCTATTATAGCTATTGGAGCATGAACCACGTTAGCTAAAGCCCTTGTTCTTGCAACGCCGCCTACATCGGGGCTTACCAAAACTATATTCTTCAGCTTTTTGTCAAGGAGATATTCTGCATACAAGGGTATAAGGTCAAGGTTGTCGGATGGTATATCAAAAAACCCCTGGAGCTGTGGAACATGAAGATCAAATGCCATGACAATATCAGCGCCTGCCGTCTCTATCATTTTTGCCACTAATTTTGCGCTTATTGGCTCCCTTGGCCTGGCTTTCCTATCCTGCCTGCTATAGCCAAAATACGGGATTACAGCAGTAATTCTTGCAGGAGAAGATCTTTTTAATGCATCAATCATTATTAGAAGCTCCATAAGGTTTGTATTCACCTCAGGCCCTGTCGGCTGTATTACGAAAACATCACAGCCCCTGACACTCTCAAGTATCCTGACATAAATCTCTCCATCGTTAAATCTATGTATCTCTACAGCAGTCAAAGGCACTTTTATATGTTCTGAAACCTCTTTAGCTAGGCTTTTGTTCGCGCTTCCACTTATCAGTTTAATCTGTTCTTGCATGTTCAAAAACTGCTGTATAGTATACTCTAGCAGTACTGTTAAGGACAACTGTTTTAATTTAAAAAGGTTGTGTTGTCTAGGCTAAGTTTCTGAGCCTATTTCCTTATCAATCTCCTTCTTAGAAGCAAGCGTTATCTCAATCTCTCCAAAGTGCTCCTGCTGGTAAAGGTCAATCTTTCTTTGGTTCGTTAAATGCAGCAATGGCACAAAAGTATAAACTTTGTCTTCTTTTGATTGTGAAGGTATTATCTGTGAAAATAAAACTTTATTTTTGCTGGTATCATAAAAAAATGATTTTATCCTCCCATAGACATCCCTTATTATTGAGGTTATGTCCTTGGTTTTTTTTGGTGCTTCAAGATTCATTGGGGGAATTGAATTTAGAACTCTTCTCCTCTTAACTTCAAGGGCTTTATCCAAGGCCTCCACTAAATCATATATGGAAACTTTTCTCTTCCTTGGCTGCGGAGTTCTTGGGATTAAAGGATATTTTTCCCCTTCTCTCCTTTCAGGGTTTGCTTCCTCAAAGTCAAGCTCACCTACGAGCTCTTCAGGATCAGAAAGCAGCCTGTCAAATTCTGACAAGTCTTCATTAAGAAGCCTGCTGGATTTTATCTTTAGCAATATGGCTGCAGCCAGCAATACTTTACCAGAGACTCTTAAATCAAGCTCTTTTAGCTTTTTTATCATCACTATATACTTCTTTGCAAGCAAGCTTATATTAATGTCCCAAGGATCCATCTGTTCTGTCTTTACCAACTCATAAAGCAGCCTCTGCCATGTGACTTCATCTTGCTCATAGATTATCTTGAAAATCCTTTCGTGCGCTTCCATGCCATATTCCTTAGGCATGCTGCTATTTAAAGTTAATGTGCGTATGACATTGTCATCTTAGTGAATGATGTTTATTCTTTGAACATCTCCTAATAAGATTCAACAGCTTTCTTCTGCCCAATTTTAAATCAATTTCTGCTGATTCAGCAGGCGTACTTCCTTTAAGCTGCATATGAGGATTCACAAAGTTATGAATAATGTGTTTCAAATTCAAAAAATATTCTGCGCCTTCATAGCTTCCAAAATTCCTCATTATTTTTATTCTGTCTTTTATCTCTTGGTTGTATCTTTCTATATGGTTGTTGTTATGTTTTAATCCGTTCTTTTTTGCTTTGATTGGAATGCCAAATCTCAATTTGGCAACTCTGTAAAACAATTTGTTAAATGATGTCCTATAATTTTCAAATTTATCACATACAAAGATTATCAGTTTTCTTTTGCTTTTTGGTTTGCCTTTTTCTTGGTTGTATTTTTCAAGTATCTGCTTGTAGCACGTTACCTTTATTTGCCTGAGAAATTCTATGCATTTGTTAATAGTCCTTTTCTCGACGAAAAGATGAGCCAAAACATATTTTGTTTTGCTATCTATTGCATTTAAATCATAGCAATCTTTTTTCTTTACTTTTGTATATTTTTCATCATAATGGATTCTGCCCTTAATTTCTGGCTTTGATTCTAGATGAACTGGATTTTAAAAAAATAGAATATTTTTTTGTCCATTGGCTTATTGTCCATCTAGTTACTTTAGCTTTGTCATGCTGCCAAAGGTGGTTTTGAACTTTGCTTAAGGACATTCCATCTTCGTGCATATGAACAGCACGAGCAATAATCTCTGGCTTATACCGCATGCGTTCAAAACCGTCTACTTCTACAAATTGTCTTTTACAATTCAAACAAAGGTAACTCTGTTTAGTTTTTACATTTCTTCTTCTCTTGCCATTCCTAACAACGTCTTTTGATTTACAGAATACACAGAGCATATATATCACCAAAAGACAATAATTTAGAGGTGATATATAAATCATTCGTTAATTAGACAGTATCTGGAAAAAGAAAGGTTTATATAAACCACAGACTGAATAATTGATTATGGCAGAAACGATAACTATCCCAAAAGAAGAGTATACTAAGCTGAAAAAGAAAGCAGAAATTGCAGATGATATATTATTACAGCTAGAAAGTAGCCTGAAAGATGCTGAAGTTGGAAGAATAAGAAGAGTCGCTTAAATTGATTCAATTAGTTTGCTATATCTTTCTTTGTTTGCGATAATATGGTTAATTATTTTCTGCTGTTCTTTTTTTGGGCCAAAAGATATCAATAAAATCTTTGATACGTTTTTGTAGATTAGGTAGTACATTCTTTTATCACCGAACTTTTTTTCTCTGAACCAGTCAAATCTCAATGGCTTGCCTACTTGTGGATTGTCAATCAATTGTAGCTTTATTTTGTCAACCCATTCCCGTTCCACTTTTTCCATTGCTTTGCATAGTTTGGAAAAAGTTTCGGTTTCATGTATATGATAAGGCATGAATTTTGCATTGATAGAACTGGTATAAATAACTATTCGTCCTTTGTATGCATGTAGTAGACTTTTCTTTGATAATTTCAAGTTAAATGGGAAAATGTATAATAATCTCGCGAGGTGAGCAGTGAATTGTGAGCGAGTTCGAACTGCCAGCAACATGCTACGCATGCAATTCGCTAGCTCACTCGGATCTCAATGGCAGACAGCGAGCAGAGCGACTAAATTGGCCGAAGGCAGGATGAAGAGTTTGCAACCCACATAACTACTTTACCCTAAAAACATAACATTTAAATTATAGGCAAGATTCCCATATTCAAAATGTACAATCAGCAAAATTACAGGCTTTCTGATTTAGGATTATCAAGAAGAAAGCTTATCGACTGGAACAGTCGTGCTTTTGGGGTATTAAAGTAGACTGGCTAATCCAACTTAGCAGAAAAATAAATTTTGTAAAAAAGATTAAAAACAGGGTGGTTTTGATTCAAGACGCATATGTTCTAAGCGGAGCAAGGACAGATTTTAATTCTAATTGGAAGAAAAATAAAGACAATCGGACTAAAGGGATTGCAGATGTCTATGAGGGAATAAGCTATGTTGTTAATGAAGCTGTTAATAATGCAAGCAATGCGTCGAATGGTTTTAGAAACAGGGATATAAAGGCTGCATTTATAGGGAATCTTGATTCAGCTGCTTTTGCAAACCAAGGCCACTTGGCTTCAGTTCTTTCTACAGAATTATCAAAAGTTCTTCCAGATTATGAAAGCATGGAAATTTATAGGACTGAAAATGCCTGCGCTTCAAGCGGGGCTGCCTTAAATCTGGCAACAAGGCTAATCAAGAGCGGAGAGATTAATATCGCTTTAGTGGTTGGGGCTGAACAGATGCGAACCGGTGCAGACGTTGGCCATATTCTGGCCAAAGGCGTTGATAAAAGAATTGATCATTTTAGCCATGCTGCGCAAGCTTTTGCTGAATTGGCAAGAAGGTACATGGAAACTTATGGCATTGATGAGGATGCTCTTTTCAAAGCCGGTGGATATGCAGTAGAGAATGATTTCAGAAATGCGAGGACAAATCCAAATGCGCAGATGCGCCTAAATGACCTCGGATATGATTTTTTCAAGTGTGTTGTTGAGGGTGACAAAACAACAAATGATTATTTTAGAAAAAACGGAAATCCAAGAATGAGCTCATTATTTAATGGAGATGAAAGATATGAGCCATTAAAAAGATATGATTGCTCACAGGTTACTGATGGGGCAGTCGCATTGATTCTGGCTTCGGGAGATTATATGGCCAGTTTAGGATTAGCAGAAGGTATTTCCATAGCCGGAAGCTCTTTGCAGGTCGACAAGCTTTCACTAACTGGCAAATTAACAGATGGAAAGCTTCCAAGCAAATTCAATGGTTTGAATAATGCAGTAAATTTTGCTTTCAACAAAGCGGGGCTTGAATTTCCAGAAGATGTGAAAAAAATGGATTACATTGAGACACATGACTGTTTTGCAATTACACAATTGGTTTTATTGGAGCAACTAGGGTTTGCAAAGTCAGGACAATCTGTTAAGCTTGGCAAAGATTTTTGGGATGAATTTGGCCCAAGGATAAATCCGTCAGGAGGATTAATGGCTGATGGGCATCCGATAGGAGCTACCGGAGCCAGGATGATGTATGAGCTGGCCAGCAGGCTTAAAGAAGAAGACAGCATGGGCATGATGGTGAATGTCGGAGACGTCTTTGCATCAAATTATGTTGCAGTGTTAAAAAAAGCCAATATAACCAAGAAGAATAGAAGCAGGCATCATGGTCATTCATGCGTAATGCAGGAACCGGATTTTTAAAAAAAACAAAGCAGTTTTCTGAAAATAGTCTGAAGAGAGCAGATATATAAGTTGGTTAGTCTATTGCAAACACAAAATTTGAAAAAATGGTTTGAGAGTTTATCTGTAGGATTATGCAAAAAGAATCTTTAGAAGAACTCCAGGAAAAAATAAAGAGAGAAGGATGGATTCCAGATTTAGAGACCATAACAAATTCTAATATCGGCAAATTAATGAAAGAGTTGCAAATTGATTATAGTGATTATGGCAGGCTGCATAAATGGTCTGTTGAAAACAGGGAACATTTCTGGGGATTGATGATTAACAAGCTTGGAATAGAGTTTAAGAGAAAACCAACAAGGATAATGTATAATGCAAATGATGTTGAAAATGTAGAATGGCTTAAAAACGCAAGAATGAATATTGTTGACAGTTGCTTTAAAACAGGCCTTCACAACATGGCTGTGCAATACCAAAGGGAAGGCTCTTCCACTAAAGAAACAGTCTCTTATGGATATCTTCTTTCCTTGACGAACAAAATTGCAAATGGCCTCTACGAAGCAGGCTTTAAGCAGAATGACACTATTGGGATATATATGCCAATGAGCATTGAGTCCGTGGCTATTTATCTTGGAATTGTTAAGGCCGGCTGCGTTGCTGTCGGAATCGCAGACAGTATTTCTCCAAAAGAGGTTGCGAGGCGCCTGGATATAACAAAAACCAAAGGCGTATTTACTGTTGATTACTACCTAAGGCAGGGAAAGGAAATCAAGATTCTGCAAAAGTTAAGAGGCATAGGGGAAATAAAAACAGTTGTGGTGCCATATGAGCATGATAACAAAATTTTATTGAATAAGAATGAGCTGCTATGGCGGGATTTTCTCAGCAAAACTGATACTTTTGAGTCTGTTGCGCGAAATCCGGCAGATCCTAACATTCTATTGTTCTCTTCAGGAACCACTGGCGAGCCAAAAGTAATCCCATTTTCACATTTGACCCCGATAAAGTGCGCTGCTGATGCTTATCTTCATCACAATATCACAGATAGTTCTGTGTTGTCATGGCATACCAGCTTAGGATGGATAATGGGCCCATTGATGATTTATTCGGCAATGATCAACAATGCTTCCATGGCAATTTACAATGGGACACCAAATTCAAGAGAGTTTGGGCAGTTCATTCAGGATGCAAATGTGACAATGTTAGGGGTTGTTCCAAGATTAGTTAAGCCATGGAGAGAAACAAAATGCATGGAAGGTTTAGACTGGAACAGAATAGAGCTGTTTAGCAACACTGGCGAATGCTCAAATAAGGATGATATGGCCTACCTTATGGCTCTGGCCGGAAACAAACCGGTAATAGAATACTGCGGCGGCACAGAGATTGGCGGCGGCTACCTTACTTCAACAATTGTTCAAAAAAATTTTCCAGCAGCTTTTACAACACCTGCTCTTGGACTGGATTTAGTGATATTGGATGAAGCAGGAAAAGAAGTCAAAGAAGGGCAAAAAGGAGAAGTTTATTTGATAAGTCCATGGCTAGGCGAATCTCAAAGATTGCTAAATAAAGATCATCATAAAGTCTATTATGAAAATTGCCCGAAAGGGCCTAAAGGGGAAATTTTGAGAAGGCATGGGGACTATCTCAGGAAATTAAGACAAGGCGCGTACGCTACCCTAGGAAGAGCTGATGACACTATGAATTTAGGCGGGATCAAGACGAGCTCTGCTGAAATTGAGATGGCATTATTAAGCAATCAATACCTAAGCGAGGCTGCTGCAATATCTATAAGGCATGCAGAAAACCCAGAACAATTGGTAGTATATGCAGTTTTAAAGGCCAATATAGCTGGACCGATTAGCAATGAAGAGTTAAGATCCTCGGCAAAAGCTACAATAAAGGAAGAGCTTAACCCATTGTTTGCTTCTGTGTTAGAGGAAGTTATTGTGATAGAAGCTTTGCCGAGAAATGCAGCAAATAAGATTATGAGAAGGGAGCTAAGGGCAGAGTACCTGAAGAATCATTGATATGTCGGAAATCGCAAAGGCGTACACCCTTTGCTTTAGCTCAGGGAAAGCAGTCGAATGCGAGTGAGCAGTGAATTGTGAGGCTCGCCTCGCTCGCCATTTCACTTTTTCCTCACTCGCTCACATCACTACTTTAGTGCATGGTTTTTGACATTATTTTAGTATACTTTTATTATTTCCTAAAACTAGATTTGGGCACGATTAACGATACAATACCTTTCCACCGTTTGGTGATGGAAAAGTCGTATCACCTGCAAATGCCCATAAAGGAGCTTTGCTCATTATTTTTCCATTTTTTTCTCCAAAAAATTGGTGGTCACAATTAAGAATTACTTTAAGTTTCCTAACTTTTGCAGCAGTCGCAAGGTCATAAAATGTTTGTCCTGCTTGCGGACCAACAACTTCATCTCTATCACCAATTGCTATATAGACTTCTCCTGTAAATCTTCCTAATCCTCTTTCTACTGCTGCTTGTCCTGCATCTCCAGAAGGAGCCATTAATAATATTTTTTCAACCGCAGAATAATCACTTGCAACAGCAGCAATTGTACTTGCACCTGCTGAAAATCCCATTAAATAAAGTGTCGGATTCTTTTTTCCACTTAAGTCTATTCCATTTGCAAGACAATAATCAAGTACAAATTTAAAATTGTCTATCATTCCCTTTGGATAAGGTAATTCATCATAGACGGGGTTTCCCATTCTAACAACAGTTCCAATTCCTTTCTCTTGTACAAAATCAGCCTGCTGACCATATTTATTATTATATCCATCAATATCCCCAGTAATTCCAGGATAATTAACAACAATTATTCCATTAGAATGAGGATGAATAGCAACTTCTAGTTCTAAAGGTCTTTGACCTC